>FZPS01000031.1_pt366 | contig 10046 bp, 5 predicted proteins | sample 1817821 | NCBI WGS metagenome assembly FZPS01 (sample SAMEA104158645, study PRJEB21678) | metagenome | place: Germany | collected 2015-04-21 | reverse complement strand
CATATCCATCATATTAAGCTGTTGCATAGTCAGAATCATATTGCTTCTATTCACAGATACAGCTCCGCTTGAGGACATATCTGCAGCATTAGAGTCGCTCTGATAGCGCAAGCTGCTATTGAAGCCCGTGTTCGTATAATATACAGACGCGTTTTGAGTCCATTGTCCAACAAGATCACAAACCACATCCACAAGGATGTTGGATTCACCGTCCCAATTAAAAGGCGTTGAGAAGTTGTGGAGGTTCCAGCCCGCCACGGGCATGAAAGAATTAGATTGAAAAACTTGGGTATAATCCCCAGTTTCAAAGGTTGAAATTAGTGCATTCTGCGTTGTGTGTTTCATGCGAATGCGATAGTTAGGCATTGCAGATACATTATTTAAGCTTGCCACATTAAAAGATATAGCCTCGATAACACCAGATCCGCCGCCGGCATCATTGAGTTCTGTGGCTCTTATCAGATATTGTTCACGGAAATTCTTCCAATAAGTACCATAAGGCGTGGGGCTGTAATCATCACTGTTCATCTCCATGCTATCTCCAATAGTAATGGAAACCTGCGCAAAGAGGTTACTCATAAAGCTAATACTGATTATAAAAAGTAAGACGAGAAGTAAATACTTTTTCATGCTAACTCTCCTATATGAGACATGTTTTTTTTTAAAATGAATGTGCTTTCATAGTTGAAGCCAATTTATAGAATGTTTATTTTAAGCGTACAAATACTTGATTTTGAGATTTGCTTGAAGCCACGTTCCCTCTGCGGATTTGCCACTTGTCAAACCGTAAAGAGTAATTAAAAAAATAAAGTGTACCGACAATCGCCGACATACTCACTTTTTTCCTCCCTTTCTTATAAAGATAACAATTATTTTTAGGTATAAACAACCCATTTTTTATGTCTGATAAGCTCTGACTTCAAAGATAGTGTTATAAAAACAACTTCGGATAGCATAGCTTTTGGAAGAGATTAAGCTCTCGCCAAAAAGAATGTTATTTAGGTGTGATCAAATAAGTTAGAGAACACACTTATGCAATACATTCCGCTTTTAGCACTATTCGAACTCGTTAAATTTTCTTTTGAACCACAGAGTCTCTCAGGCTTGATTGCAACTTGCACAAGATTAAGCAACCTGTCAAGAATAAAAATCTGCTCAATTTGACTGTTTCTGCTATAAAGTGAATTTTCTCTATACCTGTTCACTTAAGTACATCCCACAAACATAATGCTTCATCTGTCCTCCGCGAAGGAAAAATCTCTCTTTGCCACGCTCCCATCCCCCGCTTTCCCCCCCCCCTTCCCTACTGGGTTCTGGTCATGATATGGTCATGATATGCTCATCACCATGACCACATCATGACCATATCTTAAGCAGACGCAACAAGGAAGAGCTGATGGGCAGAGAGTTTGCGCAGCATCACGCTTTTTTCACTAATCAAAAATGACATCAAGGTTGCGAAACAATAGCTTCCCTGAGGCCTAAGGCTTTGATTATCCACATATTTATCTGATTATTCTCCTTAATCAGCCGAAATCAAAACTCATAAAAGTTCGCCAAATACAGGCTCAATCCATGATTTTTTCTTGACCGATGCAGGAAATCTCCTTATATTGTGTATTGATTATAGAAAAAACAAGATACTTGTTATGAGAATCAGGAGTAAACGATGAAACAACTCAAACAATTAATTCTCCTGCTGATGGTTATCAGCATATCAAGCTGTGCAAGTGCCAAGGTGAGCATGTTTGACGCCAGCGGGCAGAGTCCCGTCGTGCAAGTCGTCAAGGATGTCCGCGAGGCAGTTGTGCAGATCAAAGTCGAATCAAAAGTAAGCGTAAAGTCCAATCTCAATCCCTTTTTCGATGATGATTTCTTTCGCTTTTTCTTCCCCTCACCCCAACAACAAAAGCCGGTCACATCCATGGGCAGTGGCTTTATTTATGAATATAACAAATCCACCAAAGAAGCCTTTATCATGACAAATAACCACGTTGCCGAACGTGGACGAGAAGGCATCATCACCGTCACTTTGGCGGATAAAAAGACATACACCGCGAGCGTTGTGGGCTTGGATTCGAGCACCGACGTTGCCGTGATCAAGATCAAGCTTGAAGGCAATGAAAAGGTGACAGTTGCGCCCTTAGGCGATTCTTCAAGCCTCGAGATTGGTGAATGGGCGATTGCAATCGGTAATCCCTTCGCTGATGGATTGGATAGAACCGTCACCCTTGGCGTGATCTCCGCTCTGGGACGCTATGACATCCTCAGCGGTGAAAACTCGCCTGTATATCAGGATTTCATTCAAACCGATGCTGCGATTAACCCCGGAAACAGTGGCGGTCCGCTACTCAATATCAATGGCGAAGTGATCGGAATCAACACCGCAATCGCCAGCACCAGTGGCGGAAACATCGGCATAGGCTTTGCCATCCCCATCAATCTGGCAAAGAGTGTTGTTGACGACCTCGTGGCAAGCGGCAAAGTGCAAAGAGCATATATAGGCATACTCCCGCAAGAGATCACCTCCGATCTCGTGGAAGCTTTCAATCTCAGCGAAGTTGCCGGTGTGTTGGTTGCCAAAGTGGAAAAAGATAGTCCCGCCGAAAAGGCAGGATTGCAAGCCGGAGACGTGATCCTCGAAGTTGCCGGCGAAAAGATCAGCAATGTCGCGCGTTTCCGCATTGCAGTCGCCACGTCCAAGATAGGCACGAAGCTCCCGATAAAGATTCTGCGCGATAAAAAGGAAAAACAAATCAATATCACCCTCACTTCACTGCCTGAAGATAGCCTCTCTCTCGGCGCGGAAGATGGCAGCAAAACCCTGATCTCCACCGGCATCAGCGTTGAAAGCACGGATAGCCAACTCGCAAAACGCCTCAATATCAATTCGGAAAAAGGCGTGGTGGTGAGCAAGGTTGATCAAAATTCGCCCGCATCCAAAGCCGGCTTGCAGGTGGGATTTGTTATTCTTTCCATAGACAATATGGAAGTTAATAGCGTCGGAGAATTTAGCAGCATCCTCGCCGAAGCCAAAAACAAGATGGAAAAAGAGTCGCGTAAGACTATTCCGCTCTATGTCTTAGACCGTAATCAAAACCCAAGATTCACAGTTTTGCGTTTTGACTAATTAGGCGATACTCAGCTCCGGTCATCCGGATTATATAAAAAAAAAGCGTTGCGGACGGCTTTTTCTACGATAAAAAAGCACATGTTCGCAACGCTTTTATTGCTTCTTGTTTGACAAAATAACGCATGTTTCTATAATTGCACCATGAACCGAAATAGCTATAACACCGATCTCAAGAACACTCCTGTGCAATATATCAAAGGAGTGGGGGAAGCTCGTGCGCGGATGCTGACAAAGCTCGGCATACACAGCGTTCTTGATCTCATGGAGCTATTCCCGCGGCTCTATATCAGCCGAACTGTCAATCCTCGTTTTGCTCAGCTGGAAGAAGGAGATATGATTTCCTTGACTGCAAATATCTCTTGGATAGACGAGCAGAACACCTCCAAAGGCAAGAAGGTGCTCAATCTCGGAGTGAATGACGGCGATGTCGGCATAATCTGTAAATGGTTCAAATATCCGCGTAGCTATCTGCAAAGCCTCATCCCAGGGCGCAAGGTCTGGCTCAGCGGCATGATCTCGGCTTTTAATGGACAGCTTCAACTGGTGCATCCGGATTTTGAAGTCTTTGAGGGCGATGATGAAGAGCTGGACTTTTGGCAAACGCGCAAGCTCCTGCCCGTCTATCCGCTGACTACGGGCTTCACGCAGAAGACTATGCGGCGCATTATCCATAACGCTTTTGAGAGTTATGCAGGCATGATCACTGAAAATCTGCCGCAAGATATATTGGAAAAACACGGCTTTGAATCGCGCCGTAATGCTCTGCAGATCATGCACTTTGGTCAGGATGAAGCGCGCATCAATCAAATCCGCTGGCGCTTTGCCTATGAAGAGTTCTTTTATGCTCAAATATTGTGGGCGCGTCATCTGAGGCATAGAGGCGATAAGAGCATCGGCAATGTATTTATAAACAAAAAAAAGCTCACAAGTGAGCTAAAACAACGTTTACCTTATGAGCTTACTTCCGCCCAAAAGCGGGTTATCCGTGAGATATTCACCGATATGGCTTCAAATAAGCAAATGTCCCGCCTTCTGCAGGGAGATGTGGGCAGCGGGAAGACAATCGTCACCCTATTTGCTATGTTGCTTGCGGTTGAAAATGGTTTCCAAGCTGCAATCATGGCACCCACCGAGATTCTCGCCGAGCAACACTATCAAAACTTTCAAAAGCTTTTGGAAGGAATGCCCATAGAAATTGTCCTCATCAAAGGCGGCAATTATAAAGGCAAAGCGGCAGATAAAGCGGCGATGAAAGAGGGCAGCGTTCATCTGGTGATCGGCACGCATGCACTGATTCAAAAAGATGTGGAATTTGCTCGTTTGGGATTCATCGCAATCGATGAACAGCACCGCTTTGGAGTGGAACAGCGTGCAGAACTTTCTCGCAAGAATGGCAATCCTGATATGCTCTATCTCTCTGCCACGCCCATCCCCCGCTCTCTGGCGATCACGGTCTATGGTGATCTCGAAGTCAGTCGCATCGATGAGCTTCCCCCAAATCGTAAGGAAGTGCTCACTTATGTACGCTCTGCACAGACCTTTAACCAAGTCTTGAGCGAGGTGGAAAAACAGCTCAAACACGGCAGGCAAGCATATTTCGTCTGCCCTCTCATCGAAGAAAGCGATAAAATTGACCTCTTGGATGCGGAAAGGCTGTTTAAGTATCTCAGTGAAAAAGCGTTCCCTAAGTGGAAAGTGGAGCTCATGCACGGACGCATGACCAATCAGCTCAAAGATGAGACGATGCAACGCTTTAAGGCGGGTGAAACCCATATTCTCGTGTCCACCACCGTCATCGAAGTGGGCGTGGATGTGCCCAATGCCTCAGTGATGGTGATTGAACACGCCGAACGCTTTGGGCTTGCTCAATTGCATCAACTTCGCGGCAGGGTGGGCAGAGGCGACGATCAGGCATATTGCTATCTCGTAGAACACTATCCGCGTAGCAACATCGCTCGCGAAAGGCTTAGCATCATGAGACAAACCAACGACGGCTTTGTCATCGCCGAAAAAGATCTCGAACTACGCGGTCCCGGCGAAATCTTTGGACGAGAACAATCCGGCTTACCTCAATTCCGTTTTGCCAATCTCGTTTTGGATCAAGATATCCTCGCAATTGCGCGCGAAGATGCCGTAATATTAATCGATAAAGACCCTCAAATTATCCAAGAAAAAAACAAAATCATAAAAGATAACTACCTCGCTATCTATAAGCAAAAAGAGGAACTTATCAACTATTAATGTCGATGTTATTTCAAAAAGGGCTTGACTGTATTCCCCTCCCCAATTTCATGCAATAAAATCATTTCAGAGGTATCAATGAAAAAACTGATGATAATATTTACGCTGATTCTGATCAGCACAGCCATGTTTGCGGTCAAATTTGATCCTTATTGGTTCCAATCCCGCACGATTATCGGCTGTTTCACGAAAGATGCAATTCCAAATATAGATGGTAAAATTGATTTCACCATCCAAGATGGTGTTGTTAAAACAGGTCTTAGCAGCTTTGACGATCTGGCTGCAAGATTCAAAATTGTTGATCTCAAACAAGCCCACTCCTATGTCAAACAACCCGAGTGGAACGATAAGGGCATGTATTTGCAGCATGTATATCGTATTATGCTCGACAGCGACGAGGCGATCGACGCAGCAGTGGACGCGCTTAGTAAAGACATAAACCTCCACTATGCAGAGCTCGAAACCATCAACCGTCAAAAGTTTGTGCCCAATGATCCCATGCTCCAACAGCAGTATTTCCATAACGTTATCCGCAGCTTTGACGCTTGGGACTATACTCAAGGCTCTCACGATGTGCTCGTTTCTATCACCGATAGCGGCGTAAAATGGAATCACCCTGACCTCCGTGCAAATATCTGGATCAACCCTGCCGAAGCTCCCGGAATGACTATTAACTGGGATGCCGGAACCATCAGCGGTGGAAACGGACAAGACGCCGGCGAAGGTGGAAACAAGCCTGATGACCTCGTTGGCTGGGACTTCTATGATAACGACAACAACCCCATCCAAAACTATACCTCGAATTATCATGGCACACACGTTGCCGGCTGTGCAGGCGCTGTAGGCAATAACGCCATCGGCGTGGTGGGTTCGGCTCCTAATGTATCCATCCTGACTTGCAAAGGTGCACCCAGCAATACTGCTTCAAACGGCATTGCTTATGGTTATGACCAGATCAAATATTCCGCTGAGATTGGTGCTGACATCATCAACGCCAGTTGGGGCGGACCGGGAAACGGCGCATATCCAAATCAGATTGTGAACTATGCAACCACCCTCGGCTCACTCGTTGTGACTGCTGCCGGCAACGATAATACCGAGCACAACAACAGCTATCAGGACTATCCTGCCGACTGCCCTAATGCGCTCTGTGTTGCTGCAACAGATATCAATGACTACAAAGCTTCGTTCTCAGACTATGGCTATCCTATAGACATTTGTGCTCCCGGACAAGGAATTCTTGCCACCGTTATAGGCACCGGACAAAGCACACAATATGATACCGCCAGTGGAACTTCTATGGCAAGTCCCATCGTTGCCGGAGTCGGAGCATTAGTCAAATCTATGCACCCGAATTTAACCCCTCAACAGCTTAAAGATAGACTCATGCTCACCGCTGACCCGATTGATGAACAGAATCCGAACTATATTGATAAATTGGGCACGGGCAGAGTGAATGCCTACACGGCAACCATGTATGACAAGATTCCAAATATCAGTCTTGAAAGCTTTAGCATCAGCGAATTGTCCGGTGACAACGATTCAGTTCCAAACCCCGGTGACACGGTCAAACTAACGATGACCCTCACCAATCCTTTTACGGGAATAGGAATCTTTTGGACAGATGCAACGCAGGTTGAAGGCAGAATCAGAACAAACTATCCCGGCGTCACAATCATTGACTCGGTCTCTGTTTTTGGACTCAACGGCACAGTCTTTGGCGGTTCACAAGAAACCAACCAAACGCCTTTTGTGTTCTCCACCATTGCCGGTCTTCCCTCTGAAGCAATTCCTTTTGAACTCGTCGTCACTGCAAATCCGGACTCAGACTATCCCTTCAACAGAACCTATCCTTTTGATGTGAAACTCAGCCTTGTGCAACAGGGATGGCCGCAAGACACCTTTGGTGCAACTCCCGGCTCGCCGATCCTCGTTGACCTCAATGGAGATGGATTCAGAGAAGTGGTCTATGCCGATCAAAGCGGAAAAGTGAACGCATATAATTATTCAAAAACAGCCCAGATGCCCGGTTTCCCCGTGGACCTCGGCTCAAACACCCTCGGCTCTATCGCTATGGGCAAATCTCAGTCTTCAAACAATCCTTTCTTTGCAGTAAACCTCAATAACAATAGCGTTACTGCATTTTCCCACACAGGTCAAATCCTGTTTAATAACGCGCTTGGGGCAAACGTCCGCGGCGGTGCAGTGATCGCCAAACTCAACCAAAATGAAGGTGATAAGATCTTCACGATCACACAAAACGGAAATCTCCACGTCTTCAACCAAGATGGAAGCTATGTGAGCGGATATCCCACCAACATCGGCGGCGCATATTTTACAGCACCCTCAGCTGCTGATATCAACGGCGATGGAAACATGGAAATCGTCGCTTGCAGTATGAACGGAACTCTGAATGTGATCAGCCTCAATACCGGCGAAAACATCGCAGGATTCCCCGTCACCCTCGTCGGAGGAAGCCAGAACCCGGTAATCATCACCGACATCAGTGGCAACGGCAACGGCAACCCCGAAATCTTCATAACCACCAGTGCTAACGGAACACTCTATGCAATCAGCAAGACCGGCAGCATTAGAGTTGAAAGATCAATCGGCGGAAACATCAGAACCAACCCCGTCATCGCTGATGTTAATGGCGATGGCAACAAAGAAATCATCGTGATAACCGCAAACGGCGGAGTATATATCATGGACAACGCTGGCAATGACTTGCCGGGAACTCCTTTCACGATTAATGCCAACGTCGAATCTGCACCTGTTGTTGCACGCTTTGACAGATCAAACATGGCTGGAATCATCTTTGGCGATAGCAACGGCTATCTCCACTCCGTTCGTGTTGATGGCACAGAATCTGCCAACTTCCCCATAAAGTTTGGCTCCAGCATCAAAGTCTCTGCCGCTATCACCGATCTCGATAACGACGGCGACATCGAAATCGTTTTCCCCGACAATGAAAACCTCTATGTCGTTGATATCAAACGCTCTGCACAGAGCTATGATTGGACTTGCTACACCGGCAACTATAGCCGTAACGGGTTTATCGATGGAACAGTTTCTAATGAAGACAACCTCACCCCCGTCGTCGAAACCGAATTGCTGGGAGCATTCCCCAACCCCTTCAATCCGACCACTGTCATCAACTTCAACCTCAAAAACGCAGCGAAAGTCAGCCTGGATATCTACAACCAAAAAGGACAAAAAGTCCATACTTTGGTAGATGGAAATCTCCCCGCCGGCTCACACAGCTATGTCTGGGATGGTGTGGACAACAAAGGTAACCAAGTTGCCAGCGGAATGTATCTCTATCGCATGAAATCCGGTAAGTATAGCAACACCAAAAAGATGATACTAATGAAATAAAATAAATCTCACATCGAAAAGGCTCCCGTTAATCCGAGAGCCTTTTTTTATTTCTCGGTTTTCTGAGGCTGTGTGATACGATTTAGCGATTTAACGATTTAACGGGAGCTTCGCCCCGTGGCTTCCACATTTAGGTTTCGCCTTCAAAATTTCACTTTTCTTACACAACTATACACTTATAAAAGAACTATAGGGTTTTAATCCTGAGAGCAAAACCCTCTACTATCTATAGGGGCCCAAAATCGAAAAACGGTGACAAAATAAGCAACTAATTTTTCAGACACTTGTGTAAGTGATTGAAATATGAAGCCTGAAATAATCTTCAAATTAATATTAAGCATAACCATGTTATGTAAACCTGTTTAGATTTGAGCGACTTAGGTCGTTTTGATTAGTTATTTGCTTGATTGGCTGTGTGATGCGATTTAGCGATTTAACGATTTATCGAGAGCTTTGCACAATGCAGAGTGAGATTGTGGCAAATTGGATTTGGGACGTCAACATCTTGTTGGTGCTTGAGCGTAAGCTCATTTGGATGAACTGTGCTGCCGCGGGCGGAGTGGGAACGCCCTCGTTGCCACGAGCGGCAGTAAAAGTTAGCTCGCTGCGCTCACGTTTGTTTGGATGTGCTACGCACTATTTTTACAGTTTCATGGGCAACGAGAACCTTGACCGACCAGATAGAAAACTGCGTTTTCTCAGGCAATAGGATGTTGCCTACCCAAATGCAGTATATGCTTTGCACATGGTTAATTATAGCCGGATAAAGTCAGCGAAACGACAGGCTCAAGTCAGCCCTGCGGTCCTGTCTAAGCTTCAGCATAAACGGGAACTCTCCAATCCACCGAGAAAATAAGCCTTTTAATTCGATCTCGCCTTCTTAATCAAAATATTATAAACACTCTTCCAAAAATAATCCCAATCTGTCCTAAGCGGCTTCTCAGCCTTTTTGAGGAGATATTGCCTTTCGGATTCTACGATCTCGTCAAAACTGCTGGGCATATCCGCATAGAATGGCGGTAGGAGTCCCGGCTTATATCTCAACCTCATCTCCTTGACTTCTTCAGGATACATGCTAAAATATTGCTCACTAAGCGCACGCACGCCCACCAGCGACAATTCTCCGGCAAAGAAATTGATGAATTGCGGCAGCTCGTCTATCCAGAGCTTGCGCATAACACGTCCCCAGGATGTCACGCGGAAATCGTCCTTGAACTTCCCGCCTTCCTGCAAATCCATGGTCTCAAACACATAATGTTGCAGATATTCGCTATAGGGGTGCATGGTGCGGAAC
>FZPS01000185.1_pt211 | contig 10050 bp, 11 predicted proteins | sample 1817821 | NCBI WGS metagenome assembly FZPS01 (sample SAMEA104158645, study PRJEB21678) | metagenome | place: Germany | collected 2015-04-21 | reverse complement strand
ATTTCATATTCCCGTAATCCTTTTCCGGGTTTTATACCAACTAGTCTTTCTAATTGGCAGTTAAGTATTGTAAATTTTCAAGGTGTTTCATAAGTGTTAAAATGCAAGGCATCTGAGATTGAAAACGAAGGAGCGTACAAAACGTACGTGACTGAGTTTGAATATCGAAAGCAACGCAGCAGTTTGATACTTATGAGACACCGCCAATTTGTTTATAAATTTTCAAGAATATATGTAGTCATCTTTCTGTATAAATGATTACGTGTATTTCCGCCATAAATTCCGTGGTCTTTATTTGGATAATACATTGTTTCAAAATCAACGTCAGCGTCCACAAGTTTTGAAACTAAATCAACAGCATTTTGAAAATGTACATTATCGTCAGCAGTTCCATGGATTAGAAGATATTTTCCTGTTAAATCTTTAACGTGGTTAATAGGCGAATTTTTATCATATCCATCAGCATTGTCTTTAGGTAAGCCATTATATCTTTCTGTATAAACAGAATCGTAATATCTCCAGTTTGTAACAGGAGCAACAGCTATAGCTAATTTAAACCATTTTGCACCTATTGTTACACATAAGGTTGACATATATCCACCATAGGACCAGCCAAAAATTCCTATTCTACTTGGGTCAACAAATTTTAGACTTCCTAAATATTTTGCGGCTTCAATTTGGTCAAGAACTTCATATTTCCCAAGTTCTTTGTATGTGATTTGTCTAAAATCTTTTCCTCTTGCACCAGTACCTCTGTTGTCAACCGAAACAATAATATATCCATTTTGAGCTAAAAGTTGCCACCATGCCATATCTCTATCCCACGAATTAGTTACAGTTTGCGAGCCTGGACCGCCATAAACATACATGAAAACTGGATTTTTCTTTCCTTTTTTCATTTTGTTAGGCTTTATCATCCAACCGTTGAGTTCTGTACCGTCTTCTAAATTAAAAGTAAAAAATTCTTTCTTAGCAAATTTGTATTCTTCACTTATCTTTTTTGATAGTGATTTGTTGACTTCTAATTCTCTAATTAGTTCGCCATTATTATTGTATAAGCAAGTTTGGTTTGGTGTGTTTGCATCGCTCCAGTCATTTATAAAATATTTAAAAGTCTTGCTAAAACTTGCAGAATTAGTTCCTACTTGTTTTGATAACATTGTCAAATTGCTTCCATCTAAGTTTACAGAATAAATTTCGCGGTTTAGTGGCGAAACTTTTGCAGCTTGGAAATATGCTTTGTTATTTGCTTCATCTATTCCATAAAATTCTGTAACTTCCCAATTCCCGCTTGTAAGTTGTTTTACAAGTTTTCCATTCAAATCATATAAGTATAAATGGCGGAAACCATCTGATTCGTGAGAATAAACAAAATGCTTTTTATCGTTTAAGAATTTTAAATCGTCGTTTATTTCAATGTATTTTGGGTCTGTAAGTGTTAAAATCACTTTTGACTTACCAGTATTGGCATCTATTAAAAAAAGTTCATACTTATTTTGAAGTCTGTTCATTTTTACAGCTGCTAAAACTTCTGGATTTTGAGTAAACATTAAACGTGGAATATACATGTCGTCTAAATTACCCATATCAGCATCAATAATTTGTTTTGTTTCTATATCAACTATGTGCAAGCTAATTTTTGAGTTGTCTTCGCCAGCTTTTGGATATTTGAATTCATAGTTTTTAGGATATAAACTTCCGAAAATTGGAAATGTAAAAGTTTTAACTTCAGACTCATCAGATTTTAGAAAAGCAATTTTTTTGCTATCTGCCGACCAGTCGTATGCTTTATTGTAGCTAAATTCTTCTTCGTAAACCCAATCTGGAACTCCATTTAAAATTTTATTTCTTTCTCCGTCAGTTGTTAGTTGAACTTCCTGAGAATTTTCTTGACTTATATCTTTTACGAAAATGTTGTTATCTCTAACAAAAGCAATTTTATTTCCATCAGGCGAGAAAAATGCTAGTTGTTGTTTCCCATTTTCTGACAGACGAGTTATAGTATTTTTTGTGCGATCGTAAATTATATATTCTGCTAAATACGAATGACGGTAAATTGGTTCGTACTGAAAACTAATTAAGATTTTATTCTCGTCAGCCGAAAATTGATAGTCAAAAATCCAATCTATAACATCTGATTCAAAATCTTTAGCTTTAAATATTGTCTCAACTTGCTCGCCAGTACTGTAAGAATATTTAATAAGAGAATTTCTTGCCATATTCAAGTTGGTGTAATGTTCACCATCTTTCATGGATTCAATTCCATAAACATAACTTTGCCTAAAAGTACCTTTTTTATAAAGGTCTTCGATTTCTATTTGTTTTTGTGCAAAGCTAAAAGTGCTTAGTAGCATCATTACTGAAAGTAAAAAAGAAAATTTTCTATTCATAACTTTTAATTTAATTTTGTTTAATATAATCTTCAATAAAAGGTTTTACTTCTTCAAAAGTTTGTTCTAATTTAAGCATGTTCAAGGCAAAAAACTCAAATATTATGCCCCAATCATTTTTTCTATAAATATTAACATTGTCAATTTGTTTGTACAAGGCACATACAATTTTTCCTGAATCGTTTGTAAAATGCTCGTCCCATATCCAATCTTCGCCCAAAATGTCAATGTACAAAAGTTCGTATTCTTTTAGTTTTAGAAAATTGTCAAAACGTTTGTTTTCATCTTTATTTTCAAAAGCAATCATTACGCGAGCAAATTGGCGATTAATTTCAAATTTCATCACAAAGTCTTTAATACCAGTATTATACAAAATCCACTTTCGTTTTGGACCAAGATGTTTTCGCGAGTATGTGTCGAAAGCCATCCAAAAGTTTTTGCGAATTTCTGCCGCTTCTGATTTACTGTACATTATTATAAAACTAAAAAACAAAAATAGGAAAATTAATTTAGAATTAAGAATTGATAATTAAGAATTAATAATTGTTGGTTATTTATTTTTTGTTTTTTAGAGAATCTTTAAAAACTTTGCTTTCGGTTAACTCGCTAAGGATAAAGATAAAAGCATTTATTGATTTTGGAATGGTATTTGAATTGTTTATAAATGCCGTTAATAAGTTTTTATAATTATTCGGTAAATACGTATTGAAATGAACTAAAGATTTTATATTTTGTGCCACAAATTTTTATAGATTATGAAAATATTAAAATTTAACTTAATACTTGTGTTAGTCATGTTTGTAAGCGTTTTGAATGCTCAAGTAATAGGTGGACGACAAACGAAATTAGAGAAATTTTATGCAGAAGAAAGGTGGGAAGATTGTGCTTTTAGAGCAGAAAGAATGGTACTGCAGGAAAAATACAAAAATGATCCAGAAATAAACTTATATTTGGCAGCTTCGTATGCAAAGGTTTTTTTAATGTGTTTAGAAGATTCTACTTTGCTTAACAAAGTACCAGAGTATTTGAATGCCTATAATTATGCTTTAAAGTATTCAACAGTTGCGAAAAGAAAAGATAAAAAAACACAAATTATTTTTCCAAAAAATAATTTTATGTTAGAAGAAATTGCAATAACTGGAATTCATTATATAGACCATTATATGTCAATAAAACGAGTTCCTAAAGCAAATTCATACTTGAGAAAAATTATGAAAGTTTATTCAGATGAGAATTTCAAGTTCTTAAATGGAGTGCTTTCTGTAATGACAGGCGATACAGCAACTGGAAATCCTTTAATTAGAGAAACTTTTGCAAATATTGATAGCAGAAAAGCAAGAGAAGAGCTAAATACCGATTTTATTATGATAGACGCTTTTGACTATTATGTTAATTTTTTAATGAATCAAGAAACACCACTTGTCGATAGTGCTAAAAATGTCGCAAATAGAGGTGTTAAGTGCTTTCCAGATTGTGAATTGTTAAAATATAATTTAAAACTTATAGATGATCCAGAGCTAAAGGCAGAAAAACCAAAAAACGAAAAGAAAAAACTTATACTGAAAAGTATTGTCTTAAATAGTTTGAATGAAAATGATGAAGATGATGATGTAGATGATGAAGATGATGATTAACTAATTGATAATTGATAATTGAATAATTGATAATTATGAATTGTTAATTGAATAATTGATAATTGAATAATTGATAATTGATAATTGAATAATTGATAATGAGTTAATTGAAATTTTACGTAGTATGAAAAAGGAAAATGTAGTAAGAGATAAATCATATGATTTTGCATTGAAGGTTGTGAAGCTGTATAAATTTTTGATGGAAAATAAAAAAGAATTTGTATTAAGTAAACAATTTTTAAGATCAGGAACTTCAATTGGTGCAAATATCCGTGAATCAGAACACGCACAAAGTGATGCCGATTTTTTGCATAAATTGTCTATTGCATTAAAGGAGGCTAATGAGACCGATTACTGGATTGACTTACTACACTACGCGAATTATTTAACTGAAAAAGAGTTCTTAGATCTAAAAAAGGATATTAATGAAATATTAAAATTGCTAGTTGCAATTATTAAAACGATGAAAGAGAAAATGGAGAAAAATAATTGAATAATTGATAATTGAATAATTGATAATTGCATAATTGATAATTGAATAATTGATAATTGAATAATTGATAATTATGAATTGTTAATTGAATAATTGATTGTGTAGAAGAAATTTAGATAAAGATGATAGGAATAATAGGTGGAACTGGTTTTGAAAAATCAAATATTTTTAAAAATCCACAAGTAAAAAATATAGAGACAAAATATGGCAAGCCTTCTTCGCCAATAACGATAGGAACAATAAATGATAAAAGTGTTGCTTTGCTTTCGCGACATGGACACGAGCATACAATAACTCCAAGTCATGTTAATAATCGAGCAAATATTGAAGCGTTAAAACTTTTAGGTTGTAAAAATATAATTGCAACAACTGCTTGCGGTAGCTTGAGAGAAGAAATGCACCCAGGAAATTTTGTTGTCTTAGACCAATTTATTGATTTTACTAAGCATAGAATTAATACTTTTTATGACGAGTTTAAACCTGGCGAAATGCAACATTGCCCAATGTCTGACCCGTTTTCAGAAAGTTTGAGAAATACAATTATTAAAGCTGCCGAATTGTGCAATGTTAATTTACATAAATCTGGTACTATGATTACTATTGAAGGTCCACGATTTTCAACAAGAGCAGAGTCTTTTATGTTTCAAAAATGGGGTGCAGATTTAATAAATATGAGCACAGCTCCAGAAACTGCTTTAGCAAATGAGGCAAATATTCCTTATGCCGCTATTGCAATAGTTACAGATTATGATTGCTGGAAAATTGACGAAGAACCTGTTTCAATAGAAATTGTTCTCGATAATTTCAGCAAGTCTGTAACAAAATTAACTGAAATTTTAATTAAAACTATTTCTATTTTATGATAGCTTATGAGGTTTTACGAATAATTGACTCTAAACCTTTATTCGCTTTAGAGCATTATCAACGTTTGTGTAATTCTATTTTGAATAATAATAGAAACATAAAATTGGAATATCACAGTTTTATTTTAGAGATAAAAAACTTAATTGATACCAATAACTTTCAACTCGGAAATATAAAAGTAGAAGTTGTATTTGACGAAGTTTCAACGGATTATAAAGTTAAAGCTTTTATTATTCCTCACCATTATCCAAGTGATTATGACTATAAAAATGGAGTGAGATTAGCAACTTATTTATATACACGCGAAAATCCTAATCTTAAAATTTGGAATCAAAATCTTAGAGAGAATATTGACGATTTGATAAAAACACAAAACGTTTTTGAAGTAGTTTATGTAAATAAACACAATTTTTTAAGCGAAGGTTCTCGTTCTAATTTATTTTTTATTGCAGATAACAAGCTGATTTCAGCAAAACCCGAAGATATTTTGTTGGGAGTAACCCGAAAATATATTATTGAAGTTGCTAAACCACTTGGATTAGAGTTGGTAGAAAAGGATATTCCATTGGCTGAAATTGAAAGTTATGATTCTGCTTTTCTTTCAGGAACATCGCCAAAAGTTTTACCAGTACGAAAAATAAATAATATTTATTTTAGCTCAAATAATAAATATTTAAGAGACTTAATGACGAAATTTGATGAAAGATTAAATGAAGATATTAGAAATTTTCAGTTTTAATTTTATTGTTTAAATTTTCTTTCAGAAAAGCTAATTTTTTGACTTATCTTACTGTTTTCATATTGTAGCACTCATAATAATAAAGAATTGTGTTGCCCTACGGGCAAGGCTTTCGAGGGTCTAATTACCGCAGGCTGCCGCCTACGGTTAATCACATGTTGTCCTACGGACAAGCATTTGATAATTAATAAATCACTCACAATACCCCTGACGCTCGCTCGGATTTGTAATCCGAGTGAAACATTACCAATACTAGGATTACAAATCCGAGTGAGCAGAGGTTTTAATTTTATCGTTTAAATTTTCTTTCAGTATAAAAAGTTAAATTTCTTGACTTACCTGTTTTTACAATCCTAAGTTTTTGTAATTTTGTGTGATGTTAAAATTGCAATATATCGAAGATTTGAATTTTCCTTCTGTGGAAAAAGCAACAGAAGAAGGACTTTTGGGCTATAGTTTTGATATTTCGGTTGAGCAAGTTTTAAAAGCTTTGACAATTGGCATTTTTCCTTGGTACGAAGAACATACTTATCCATTTTTATGGTGGGCTCCCGACCCTCGATTTGTTGTGTTTCCAGAAAAAGCCAAAGTTTCAAAAAGCTTGAAGAAATCATATAAAAACTTTGAATATGCAATAAATAAAAATTTTGAGCAAGTAATTTTTAGTTGTGCAAAAATTAAGCGTAAAGGTCAAGAAGGAACTTGGATAGACAGAAATATGCTTTATGTTTATATAATGCTTCATAGATTGGGTTACGGAATGTCTTTTGAAACTTATTTTAATGGCGATTTAGTTGGTGGACTTTATGGTGTGAATCTTGGCGGAGTTTTTATTGGAGAATCAATGTTTCATACACAAACTGATGCTAGCAAATCTGCTTTTGTACATCTTGTAAATTATTGTTTGGAAAATAATATTCATATTATTGATTGTCAGTTGCATACTCCTCTTTTAGAAAGTTTGGGTGGAGAATTTATTTCTAGAGCGAATTATTCAGAATATTTGCGTAAATTTGTAAACGTAAACATATAAATTATGCTTAAAAAAGTATTCGAGCAAATAGATAAAGCAAATATAAAAACAGGAACAAAACTACTTTGTGCAATAAGTGGTGGAGTAGATTCTACTGTTATGTTGCATGTTTTAGACGATTTTGGTTTTGATTGTATTGTCGCTCACTGTAATTTTCAATTAAGAGGCAAAGCTTCTGATGATGATGAAAACTTTGTAAGAGAACTAGCTGCAAAATTTGAGTTTAAATTTCTTTGCCAAACTTTCGACACATATAAATATGCAGAAAAAACAGGCTTGTCTATTCAAATGGCTGCACGCGATTTGCGATACAACTGGTTTAACGAAATGGCTAAGCAATATAATTGTAAATACATCGCTTTAGCACATAATTCAGACGACCAAGTTGAAACAATAATTACAAATTTAGCTCGTGGCACTGGAATAAAAGGACTTACAGGAATGAGTTTTGTGAAAGACAAACTTTTTAGACCTTTGCTTTTTACGTCAAGAGAGGAAATAGAGGCTTTTGCTGAAGAAAATGCTATTGATTTTAAAATTGATGAAACAAATAAGAGTACAAAATATTCTCGCAATAAAATAAGGCATAAAATAATTCCACTATTAGAAGAAATTAATACTTCGGCAAAATCAAATATTTTAAAATCTGTAAAATATCTTACTGATACAGAGGTTATTATGCGTGAGTATGTAAAATCTTGTAAAGAAAAATGTTTGAATTATATTGGCGAAAATATTGAAATTGATTTACGTGAATTAAAAAAATGTGTAGCTCCAGAAACTGTTTTATTTGAATTATTGTTAGGCGAGGGGATTCCAAAACCTTTGGCAAGTGAAAGTATAAATTTAATTGATTCAAAAAGCGGAAAAACTTGTTCATTTTTGAATATTACAGTTTTGAGGGATAGAAATAGTTTGATAATAAATAAAAATTCAAAAATTGAAAAATTTGAAACTGTTTTCATAAATAATTTTGATGAATTAAAATTGCTAGAACAGTTTAAAGTTTCTGCCAAACTCGTTGATTATCAGCCTGATTTAAAGATAAATAAAATTAGTAATTTTGCATATATTGATTTTGAGAAATTAGTTTTTCCATTGAGTTTACGTACATGGCAAGAAGGGGATAGGTTTAAGCCTTTTGGAATGAAAAATTATCGTAAGTTATCAGATTTTTTAAAAGATGAAAAATTAAATTTATTTGAAAAGGAAAATTTAAAAATTCTTGAATCTGATGGGAAAATTGTATGGCTACTTGGTTTGAGATTAGATAATAGATTTAGAATTTCTGATGAAACAAAAAAAGTTTTGATTTTAGAAAAAACATAATTTACAAAATACTAAGTATTACCTTTTACACGAATATTATGAAAAAAGTTATTTTATTTTTATTTGGTTTATTTTTTTTCTCCTCTTTATTTACACAAAATAATGATTCTTTACTTTTAAAAGAAATAGAAACTTTGAAAAAACAAGTTGCTGATAATAAACATGTTTATGATAAAATTCTCAAAAGTATTGATGATATAATGTGGCGTATTTTATTTGATGATATTGCTTATGTTGATAAAGTTAGAATTGTTGGTCCAGCAAGGTGGAGAGCAAAGACAGAAGATGATAGATTTGCAAAAAATCCGCTACAGTTTTATTCTTATGTTTTTATTCCTAAAAATGTAAATGTAAAGAAATCTTATCCACTTATAGTTTTACCTCATGGCGGTATTCATGCTGATTTTACAACTTATCACACACATATTGTTAAAGAGTTACTTGCTCAGGGTTATGTTGTTGTAGCTCCAGAATATAGGGGTAGCACAGGTTACGGAAAAATGGTTTATGAAAATATTGATTATGGAGGTTTAGAAAACGAAGATGTTTTAGCAAGTAGAGATTATATTATTGAAAACTATAGCTTTGTTGATAGCACAAGGGTTGGCATAGTTGGTTGGAGTCATGGTGGTATGATTGCTTTAATGAATATTTTAAGGTATCCCGATAAATATGCTTGTGCTTTTGCAGGCGTTCCTGTTAGCGATTTGGAAAACAGATTAGCTTCTCACGATTCTTCTTATACAGAGTATTTTACAGCTCCTTATCATATTGGAGAATCTATTTTAGAAAACCCATACGAATACAAGAGAAGGTCTCCATCATTTTATGCACACTTGCTTTCAAAACCATTGCTAATTCATACTAATACTAACGATAACGATGTTTATGTAGAAGAAGTTTTGTTAATGATAGACTCCTTGAAAGCTCATAATAAAGTTTTTGAATACAAGGTTTTCCAAGATGCTGACGGTGGACATGGCTTTGATAGAATAGACACAAAACAAGCAGTTGAAATTAGGTTTATAATTTACAAATTTTTACAAGCCTACTAAAACCCTCAAAACCTTTCAAAAATGTAGCAGATATGAGAAAGGCAGCTTATGGATTTGGGGGGTAGGGGGAGAGTGTGTGAATTTGGTTGAGTGAGGGGAATTTTTTACTTTTGTTACTTTACCAATAATGTTTTTTTGCAAAGATAGAACGTTATTAATAGAAGGCAAGTTGGTGTTAAAATATGCAATTTCTACTTGCTTGATTGTCTATCTATCTATCGTTTTAATTATTTATACTTCTATATTTTCTGTTTTATTGATACTTTTAGTTGCTACATAAGCCACAACTTTGGACTTTGATTTGTCAGGAACTTTGGTAGGAGATAATGGTATCCTTTCTTCTTTTGTTTGTTTATTAGTAACTTCGTTTTTTGTTTCAGTATTAAATTCAAAATCATTTGGGATAACTATCCCTTTTTTCAAAGTAGTTTTTTGAAAATCTATTGAACGAGCAGGATTGGGAATATTAAAATATTGTTGTAAGTCATGCCAATCGTTATTTCGGATTGTAGC
>FZPS01000111.1_pt72 | contig 10051 bp, 13 predicted proteins | sample 1817821 | NCBI WGS metagenome assembly FZPS01 (sample SAMEA104158645, study PRJEB21678) | metagenome | place: Germany | collected 2015-04-21 | reverse complement strand
GTTCAATACCGATTCCAATAGCGCTGACACGCCGGCATCCTTGTTATTTCCTAAAAATAGACGGTGCAAAAGTTCTTGATCTACGGTAATCTGGTATTGAGCCATTCAAATTCCTCCTCTTAGAATTCTGGTTTGTCCAACTTCTATTCTAACTGAGGAATTTGTTAATGGCTCTCCTATTTTTTCAGAAAACCATTTTTACACCATTATACGGACTCAACTCAACGTCCGTTGCTCCACCAGGATTGAACAGAATGACAAAAGTGATATTGCGAGTGGGGTAGGCCATGGCCAGCCCTGAAAGAAGCAGCAGAAACCCTACAGCCAATACCAATACTCTCTTCCGCATAATGTACCTCCTTAGTTGTTCCATGCTTAGGCCCGGGTCCTTTTATTGTGTGAACACGGCTTTAGGTATTCGCCGGATCTTGAATATTTTCTGCTAATTTGCATTATTTTTTTCACCCGTCGTTGCCCGATGTAAAACAGCCCGAGACCTGAATGGATGCCAAAACAAAAAGACAGCCCTAAGGCCTAAACCTTAGAGCTGCCTCCTCATGTTCGAAAATGGGGTGAGTAACCGGATTCGAACCGGCGACCTCCAGGGCCACAACCTGGCGCTCTAACCAGCTGAGCTATACCCACCACGATTCATGGCGCGCCTGGCAGGAATCGAACCTGCGACACTCGGATTAGAAGTCCGATGCTCTATCCCCTGAGCTACAGGCGCCAGAGGTTTCAGAATGGAGCGGGTGATGGGAATCGAACCCACACCACCGGCTTGGAAGGCCGGGGCTCTACCATTGAGCTACACCCGCACGAACTGGTCGGGGCGAGAGGATTTGAACCTCCGGCCTCCTGCTCCCAAGGCAGGCGCGCTAGCCAAACTGCGCCACGCCCCGCCGCATTCCCAGACTGACATTCACAATATTACCACAACCCCCTCGGCTGTGTCAACCGCCTTTCTGGGCTCGGCTTACCCTCTCCAGGATTTCCAGCATGCCCCGCATGGCCCGGGAGCGATGGCTGATCCGGTTCTTCTCCTCGGGGCTCAGCTCAGCAAAGGTACGGCCCAGCTCCGGTACGATAAAGAGGGGATCGTAACCAAAACCGTTGCTGCCCCGGGGTGCATAGCCGATCACACCCCGGCAGACCCCTTCGGAAAACTCCACCTCCTCATCTGGAGAGGCTAGGGCCATCACGCAGCGGAACTGCGCACCCCGCTGCTCCAGGGGCAGATCGGCGAGTTTCCTCAGGAGCAGCTCGTTGTTGCGGGCATCTCCCCCACCTTCCCCGGCAAAGCGGGCCGAGTGCACGCCTGGGGCGCCCCCCAGGGCATCGACTTCCAGGCCCGAGTCATCGGCCAATACCCATTCCCCGAGCTTTCTGGCGGTTTCCACCGCTTTTTTCCGGGCATTGGCGTGAAACGTTTCCCCATCTTCCTCCACGGGGGGCAGATCCCCCACTTCCCCCAGGCCCAGGACCGGAAAGCCCAGGTGGGCTGTGAGCTCCTTGATTTCCCTGATCTTGTGTTGATTGTGACTTGCCAAAACCAGCCTGAATGCCATTTATTGTCCCCCGAACTTCTTGGATAGATCCTCCATGAGCAGGGCCTTTTGGATGTCCATCAGTTCGAAAATACCCTTTTCCGCCAGGTTCAGCAGCTGTTCCATCTCCTCGCGGCTGAAGGGCCTGCCCTCCGCGGTGCCCTGCACTTCCACGATCCGGCCGCTTTGGGTCATGACCACGTTGAAATCCACTTCGGCGGCGGAGTCTTCCCCGTAGTTCAAATCCAAGAGCACTTCTCCGTCCACGATACCCACGCTCACCGCAGCCAGGTACTCCTTAACCCCCACATCGACGCCCTCCAGCTTGCGCAGGGCATCGGAGAGGGCAATAAAGGCCCCGGTAATGGAGGCGCTGCGGGTGCCGCCATCGGCCTGGATGACATCGCAGTCCAGCCAGATGGTGCGCTCACCCAGGGCCTTCAGGTCCACAACCGCGCGCAGGGCGCGGCCGATGAGGCGCTGGATTTCATGGGTGCGCCCGCCGATCCTGCCCCGGGTGGACTCCCGGGGATTGCGCTCCGCAGTAGCCCTGGGCAGCATAGAGTATTCCGCAGTAATCCAGCCTTCGCCCGTACCCCGCAGGAAAGGGGGCACCTTATCTTCCACCGTGGCTGTGCAGATCACCTTGGTGTTCCCCACTTCGATGAGCACAGAACCCTCGGCGTACATGTTGACATTCCGTGTAATCTGAACTGGACGCAGCTCATCATGGCGGCGCCCGTCGGCGCGAACAAAGCTCATTTAGTTACCCCCTTCAGCAATTGCCTGCCGGTACTTGGCCACCCCTTGTTCATAGAGATTATTGCCCTGGGCGTCGATGGCCACAATGACCGGAAAGTCCTCCACCACCATGCGGTGCACGGCCTCCGGCCCCAGATCCGGATAGGCCACCACCTCAACTTCCTTAATGTGCTGGGCGATCAGCGCTGCTGCCCCTCCCACCGCGGCGAAATAAACGGCCTTGTGCCGCTTCATGGCCTCAATCACTTCCGGACTGCGGCCGCCTTTGCCGATCATGCCCTTGAGGCCCAGCTCTAAAAGGGGCACGGTCAGGCCGTCCATGCGCATGGAAGTGGTGGGGCCCGCTGAACCTATGGGCTTGCCGGGCTTGGCCGGGGTGGGGCCTACATAGTAGATCACAGCCCCCTCGATGGGAAACGGCAGGGGCTGGCCTTCCCGAATCAGCTGCACCAGCCTCTGGTGGGCCGCGTCTCTGGCGGTATAGATCACACCGCTGAGGGCGACTTGATCACCGGCCCGCAGGGTCTCCACGTTCTCCAGGGGCGTTGTCAGACGAATCATGCTCACTTCTCCACCTTTCTATTTATTCAGCTCATGCACCAGCTTGCGGAAGTGGGCCCCCCGCTCCATGAAATCGGCATACTGATCATAACTGGCGCAGGCCGGCGACAAAAGCACGCAGTCGCCTGGCTTGGCCTTGTTTTTGGCCGCGGCCACCGCCTGCTCTAGATTTTCCACCACCTCTAGGGAGAAATCCCCTAGAGCCAGGACTGCCTCGCGGATCTTAGGCGCAGTGGCGCCCAGGAGCACCAGGTGCTTCACCCGTCTGTGCACTCCCTCAGCCAAGGGCGCAAAGGACAGCTGTTTATCGTAACCGCCGGCGATGAGGATGATGGGCTCGGAAAAGGACTGCAAAGCAGCGAGGGTCCTCTGGGGTGTTGTGGCAATGGAATCGTTGTAGTAGCGCACCCCGCCGTACTCCGCCACAAACTCCAGGCGGTGGGGCACCCCCTGGAAGGTCCTGCCCACTTCAGCCGCGGCCCTGAGGCCGGCCCCAGCGGCCCGGCTCAGCACCGCGGCAGCCAAGAAGTTGGCGGCGTTGTGTTCCCCCCGCAGCTGCAGCTCGGAGCGCCTAAGGATGGGCTCTTCCTCTCCGTCCTGGACATAAACCAGTTCTGCACCCTTGAGGTAAGCTCCGTCCCTTACCTTATTCTCCATGCTGAAAAAGAAAACCTTTCCCGAGGCTTCTTCCCCCATGGCCCTGGTTACCGGATCGTCGAAATTGAGGACCAGGAAATCCCCTGGGCCCTGGTGGAGATAGATATTCCGCTTGGCGGCGATGTAGTTTTCCATGGTACCGTGGACATCCAGATGGTTTTCGGCAAGATTGGTGATCAGCGCCCCATGGGGACTAGCAGGGAGATCCTCCAGCTGGAAGCTGGACAGCTCCAAGACCACCTTGTGCTCCGGGCTCAAGCGGGGCAGCTCTTCGATCAGAGGGTTCCCGATGTTCCCCCCGATCACCGCCTTGAGCCCCGAGGCCCGCATGATCTCCCAGGCCAAGGTGGTGGTTGTGGTTTTGCCGCTGCTGCCTGTAATGCCGTAGATGGGCGCCGGGCAGTAGCGAAAGAACAGGCTGATCTCGCTTTCCAGGGGCCGCCTGCGGGCCGCTTCCTGCAGCTGGGGCAGGTGCTTGGGCACTCCGGGGCTGACGAAGACCGCATCGAACTGGTCCAGGTCTTCCAGATACCCGGGGCCCAAAACCAGCTCCACATCCAGGGCCTCCAGCTCGGCCAGGCGCCCACCCAACTGCGGACCCGTCTTCTGATCCCGCCCGCTGATCTGGGCTCCCGCCTCCTTGAGGAACCTAATCAAAGCGGTGTTGCTCACCCCAAGGCCGATGACGGCGACTTTCTTGCCCTGCCATTCCTCTTTAATCCTCTGCTGCATCAACTGCCCTCCTCCCCCCATGGCCTTAAGCGCACCGGCGGAAGCTTTTCCCCCAGGATCAGCTCCGCGGTGGCCCGGAAGCGCTCGGGTGCGGCACTGACCCAAAACTCATCGGTACCTTTCCCGCCTTCCCCATCGGCCCAAGCTTCCTGCACCCGGCTGGCCACCGCCGGTGCGGGATCGATCACTGAAATCTCCCCGCCCACCAGCTCACCAATGGGCTCCGCCAGGAAGGAGTAGTGGGTGCAGCCCAAAAGCAGCGCCTCAATCCCCTGGGTCAACAGGGGATCTAAGTACCGCAGAAGGGCAGCCCGCACCTTGGGGCCGGCGATTTCACCCGCTTCCACCAGGGGCACGAGCTCAGGGGCGCTCTGCATCAGGACTTCAGCGCCAGGCAGGGCCTCCTCCAGGGTCCGGGCGTACACGCCGCTGCGCACAGTGGCCTCGGTGGCCAGCACCCCAATCCGCCTTTTGCCAGCTGCAGCCGCTGCTTGGGAGACTCCTTCCAACATGCCCACAACAGGAAGCTGCACCAGGTGTTTGAGCCTGGGCAGCACAACCGAACTGGTGGTATTGCAGGCCACCACAATAGTCCGGCAGCCCCTGCTCTGCAGAAACGCAAGGCTGCCGTTAAAATACTCCAGGAGCTGGTCGGGGCTCTTATCGCCATAGGGGAGGTGCGCGGTGTCACCGAAATACACGAAGGGCGCACGGATCCTGCTGCACAGCTCCCGCCAAACCGAGAGCCCACCCAAGCCCGAATCATAAATACCGATGGTCAAAGCCTATTCCTCCAACTGGTACACGTTACAACACGCTGGCTCCCAAGGCGGAATAATCCGGCCGCAGGGCCCTCCGCAAATTGAGGTGGCCGGCCAGCGTATCGATGACCTGGTTTTCCACGAGAATCTGTACCTGCTCCACACCGGCCAGGACGGCCAGGCTGTTGACAATGCTGTAGACAGTCAAAATCTCGCCGGTGCTGCCGCCGGGGTGGTTGGTGACTAAGTGATGGCTGAAGCTCACATACAGGGTTCCGCCAGCCTGGCTGTACCCTAAGACAGCTGTTTCCGCGGGAAGCGCGCCTACCAAATGCTGGAGCGAAGGGCCCGCCAGAAGACGGGCCAGCACGCTGTCAATGGTGGGGCTGCCCTGCTGAAACTCCGGCGCCAGCAGGCCGTTTTCCCGGGAAGCAAAGTAGACAGGGTAGAAAGGCTCGGCAGGATCAAGCGCAGCAGGCACAACCTCCCCATCGGAAGCCGGCCAGCCGATGAGGACGCGAACCGCCAGGACCGCCAGGACAGCCGAGAGCAGTCCTGCCAAGATGCGCTCCTTCTTCATTATGCTCGCCCCCTACCTCTTATTCTCCAGGTAAAAGCGGACAATACCGTTGAAAATGCCTTGGGCGGCAGCCTGTTGAAAGCCAGGCGCCCTAAGGAGCACTTCCTCATCGGGGTGATCCAAAAAGCCCACTTCCACTAGAATGGAAGGTATATCCGACCCGTTAAACACCGCCAGGTCTTCCCGACCCCAGATACGGCGGTCGATGAGGGTAATGGCCTTCACCAGCTCCTCCTGGACGATGCGGGCAAACAGTTCAGAGACGGGATCGCCGGCGCGGTACAGGGTCTCGGTACCCCGAGCCCGCCCCCGTTCGATGTTGGAATTGGCATGAACAGACACGAACAGATCCGCCCGGGCCTCCACCGCGACCTCGGGGCGTTTGAAGATAGAGACGTAGATATCACTGTCCCTGGTGTAGACCACCTTGGCCCCGGCTTCACTGAGCAGTTCGCCAAGGTAGAGGCTGATGGCCAGGTTCACATCTTTCTCAAAGGTGCCGCGGTAGCCGATTGTCCCCGGATCTGATCCGCCATGTCCGGGGTCAACCGCGATGACCAGACCGGAGAGTACTCCTTCCTGCACTGGCAGGACCTCCGTGCCGGGTACTTCAGCCGCGGGAACCTGCTGGGCCCGCAGGTAGGCGGCGGCCTCCGCCGCGGTCCCGGGGAAGAGGGGCAGTACATATCCGCGGGGCCGTTCCTCCACAGGCAGGGGCGCCACCGGCTCAGTCAGCTCCAGGACGATTCTCGTAACAGAAGGCGAATGCTGCCCTGCCCGCCAGCGGGCAATTGGGCCCAAATTGACCGGCACGTCGAAGGATCTGCTGACCAAAGTGGTATCTTGAAAATCCAGCACCAGGCGGAGGGGGTTTTCCAGGTAGGTTGCCTGAACTTCCGGGGCACTGGAAATCTCGAAACTGAGCCATAAGCTGCCATCCTCTTCCTCCAAAGTCAGGGCGGAGAGCTGGTAGTTGAACTCGATGGTCAGCCCGCCTTCGGCAGCCGGCAGGACCCGGTAGCCCGTGGGGGCCCTCAGGTCGCAGACAACCCGCAGGGTCTGGTCATCAAAGCGGCTGGCCCGCACAGCACTGACCACGGAGCTGTCCACTTCCAGCATGGGCGGGGGATCGCCCTGGACCCCGTAAAGATCGATCACCAACCGGGCCGGATGTTCCAGCAGGATGGTCTGGTAGCCGGTGTAGGACTCCAGATCCAGGAAGATGCTGGCTCTGGGCCCGCCCAGGAAAACGATCTCCCTCAGCCCCCGCTCCTCGCTGGGCTCGTAGAGCACGATGGTCGTTTCCTCCTGCTCCGGCTCCCTCTCGTCAGAATCCCCATGGGAGACGGCAGCAGCGCTCCCCTCTTCTTCCTGGGTAAACAGAGAGCTCAGGCCGGTAAAGCGGGGACTCTTGCGCGCCAAGCGGAATCCCCCCAGTTCCTGGACGAAGGTCAAGCTCAAATGGCGCCGATCCGCCATGAAACGCAGGGGAACGATGATCTCTCCTTGGAGCAGCTGGGGAGCGACCTCCAACGTGTACTCCCTGCCGTCCACCAGCGCCAGCTCCACACCGAGCTCCATATGTACAGTCATGTCCTCAAAGACGATCTCTATGCGGGGTTCATCCACCTGGATCTGGGCCCCCAGGTGCTCGGCAAAGACCCAGAGGGGGATCATGTAATTGCCGTTGATCATGACTAGATCGCTCTTCAGCTGCACTTCTTCATCTTCTACGAACAGTTTCAGCGCGGCTTGGGATAAGCGCGGGCAGAATAGTATAATGGCGATAAGAAAAAAAGCTATAAGTCCGGCCCGTTTCATCATCCTACCTCCAGCAGATAATATTACCATCATTTCGCCCTGGAACCCCTTAATCCTGCCCAGAGAGGGGCTTCCCCTTAATCTAATTCGGACGCCTGTGCCCTTTCCCGACCGAGCGACCTAACCGCAACAGAAAAGAACACCGCTTCCGCGGTGTCCCGCTCCTGTCCGCGCTGGGCAGATTCGCCCTCTGCCACTCTCACCGGGGGCTAATACCTAGTACCGCAATGGGCACATTGGAACACTTCCACGCCTTCTGACTCGCTCAACTCGATGCCTTGCTCCTTACTCATCATAAGAATGTTGTGTTGCAGTTGTTGCAGCGCCAAAGTTCCAAACCGTGCCCTTCCCCGACCAAGGTTGCTGATGCCGAACCGCATTCCGGACACTTCTTCATCGTCTGACCAGAGCCGCCTGTCACGACGTCCAATTCCACCTCGGTCAGTTCCCCAGCCAGAAAGCGCAAAAGGGATAGCACTTCTGCGGCTTCTGCTTCGCTCAACTCGATGCCGTGCTCCCCAGCCAGTTCCAAGAGCTCCTCGGCACTGGAGCACCGCAGGGCTTTCTTGAGCACTTGGTCCCCATCGCCTTTAAGCCGAGCCAACACTTCCTGCAGAACCATGCTATCTGCCTCCTGACGGGTTCTCGATTCCCAGTGGAGCACTCCCTGCCCCGAACTCACCTTATCCCGAATACTCTACCGCAGTCGTTACACCGGTACTCTTTGATCCCGTACCTATCCCGCAGGTAGGTTACTGAGGTGGAACCGCACAGCAAACACGTGACCAACCCACTGCCACCTGCCACCGCATCCAGTTCCAGCTCCGTCAGTTCCTCAGGGCGGTGCTGTAAGAAAGCCAGGAGTTCCACGGCTTCTGATTCCCCCAAGTCGATGCCGTGCTCTCCAGCCAGTTCCATGAGCTCATCGGCACTGGAGCACCGCAGGGCTTTCTTGAGCAACTCGTCCCCATCGCCCCTTAACCGAGCCAGCACTGCCTGCAGAACCATGCTATCTGCCTCCTTAACAATTCGGCGCAACACTTTTTGTTGGACAATACGCCGTCGTCCAACGGTTCCCTTCCCATTTTATGGATACTTCCGGTAACCTCTTAGGGGGTTCTTTTCTCCGCCTTTCGGTCCTTTCTTCGCCGCAACAACTCTGGTATAATAACCGCAGGAGGATCAGGCTATGGCCCAAATCAAGGTAGTTACAGAAAACCGCAAGGCCCGCCACGACTATTTCATCGAAGAAACCATGGAGGCCGGCATCGTGCTGCAGGGAACGGAAGTTAAGTCCATCCGCCTGGGCAGGGTCAATCTCAAGGACAGCTACGCCCGGGTGGAAAACGGCGAGGTATTCCTCTACGGGATGCATATCAGCCCCTATGAGCAGGGCAACCGCTTCAACCACGATCCCCTGCGGCCCAGGAAGCTGCTCCTGCACAAGCGGGAGATCCGCCGCCTGTTGGGAAAGACCCGGGAAGAAGGTTATACGCTAGTTCCCACCCGCCTCTACTTCAACAGGGGCAAGTGCAAGGTAGAGCTGGCCCTGGCCAAGGGCAAACGCAAATACGACAAGCGGGAATCCTACGCCAAGCGAGATGCGGAGCGCCGGGCCCGGCAGGCCCTGCGCCGGGACGTCTGATGGGCCGCCGTCCCTTCATTGATACGCTGAGCAGCCTCCGGCCAGCCCGCCCCAACCTTGACAGCCCAGCCCCGCTCTGCTATGCTAAAGGTACCATGGGGGTGAATTAGGTTCGACGTGGGCAGGAAGAGCATCAGAAGCGAGCCGAGGTCCCCGCTACCTCGTTAATAAAGTGGGAAAACAATAACTGCAAACAATCGTTACGCTTTAGCTGCTTAGTTCAGCTAACGCCGCTTGTTCCTTCCGTCTGTAAGCAACAAGACCGGCGTCACAATACAGACTACCTCTTCGGCACTGCCCGGGGCTGAAGGGGGAAACCTACGGGCTGGTTCAGCCTCACGGCCCGCTGCAAGGCTGGAGGATGAACGAGACTAAGAATTGCAGCTGCGCTCGGAGATGCTGATGTGATTTCGCTCGCGGACAGCGGTGCAACTCCGCTCACCTCCACCAAACTTCCTGAAGACTTATGTCTGCCCTTGGCAGGCGTTTTTTCTGCCCAAAAACAAAAAACCTTTGCCCACAGGCAAAGGCATTTAGCACAGATCTGAGGTTAAAACCAGATAGTCAGGACCACAGAGAGGACCATGAAACCCACGGCTAGATAGGTGGTAGCGGTCTCCAGCATCTGATCCAAGCCCTTACTACGCTTGCCGAAGAACATACGGCTGCCGCCACCAATGGAACCCAGCCCTTCACCCTTGCTCTCCTGCAGAACAACTGCCACGATGAGGGCGATGCAGATCAAGAACTGGATCACCATCAAGAACGTTCCCACAGTTAGCTGACACCTCCCTGCTCCTTGCTGGCACTACAAAGCTATTCTACCACACTGTCTATCCGCGGGCAAGATCTTTCAAGAAGGACGATAGCGTGGCTCATTGTAGAATGAAATGCAACACGAAGAAATGAATGGAACCACAGCCAGAAACCCTGTATGATGTTGGTAACCAAACTAACACGATACGGAGGGTTTAGCTATGGTTCC
>FZPS01000063.1_pt852 | contig 10054 bp, 11 predicted proteins | sample 1817821 | NCBI WGS metagenome assembly FZPS01 (sample SAMEA104158645, study PRJEB21678) | metagenome | place: Germany | collected 2015-04-21 | reverse complement strand
CCTAATATGGATAATTCATATTTTTCATTAGATGTATTGGACATTTTCATTATTTGTTTTTTATTTTTTTTCTCTATTATTCCCAATGTTGGTTCTATACCCATATCATAATAATCCTTAAAAAAAATGTATTACATCAATATTCATAGATTTAGGATTTAATTTATAATTTTCAATTAATTTCAATAAATAATTAGCAGGTATTTCTTCAAGCCCATTATTAATTCCCATAACTTCATAAGCTTTAGCTCCTTTTGCAACAAATAAATATGCTGTTTCTCTCTGTTCATTATCTCTAGATAAAAGATCTATTTCATCTATCAATCCTTTTTTGGCAAATTCTTCTCCTAATATTATTACCTTATTATGGGATATAAAAATTCTTCTATCAAATTTTAAAGTAATATCTCTAAAGGCTTCAAATATGTTGTTTCCAACACCTTGAACATAACGCACAATATAATCTCTTTCTATGCTAGACTTTTCCTTTGCCGGAATAGGATTTATAACCTCAGCAGTTAAAACTACTTTACCATCTTCTATATCAAGACCCAATACTAAAGCAATTCCAATAGTATTCAATTCCATAGAATTCCAACACCCTGACAAAATCAAAGTTATTATTATGAATATATTTAATAATAAAGCCTTTTTCATTATATAGTCACTTCTTCCATATATCTTTCTGTCTTACTATATTTCTTTTTTCTAAAGACTTAGGTCTAAATATAAAACTTAATAATGGAAATCTTACAACAGAATCCTTGAGACCTTGGAGATTCACAGGAGCTAGAGGCAATCCATAAGGTATACCAAAAGAATTTAAAGATAACATTTGAATTAAAACAACTATCATCCCACATGTAATAGCATATAATCCCATAAATCCTCCCAATAGAATAAATATGAATCTATAGATTATTATAGCTTTCGTTAAAGCAGGAACTACAAACTCTGCTATAGCTGTAGCTGCAACTACAATCACCATAGGAGCAGATACTAATCCTGCTTCTACTGCAGCTTGCCCTAGTACTAATGCCCCTACAATACTTACTGCAGAACCCACCGCTCTTGGAAGTCTAATACCTGATTCTTTCATCAACTCAAGCATAAACGTCATGAAAAAAGCCTCAATCATTGCTGGAAAAGGTACTCCTTCCCTTGCGCCAGCCATAGTTGTCAAGAGTACAGTAGGTATCATCTCTTGATGAAAAGTTTGCAGGGCCACATAAACACCTGGTAAAATTATACTTAAAATCAAACTAAAAATTCTTAGCCATCTTAAAAAAGTTGCATAAAATGGCCTTGAATAATAGTCTTCACTAGATTGAATATCTTCTATAAATAATTTAGGCATAGTTAATACATGGGGAGTACCATCACAGAACACTGCAACTCTCCCCTCTAATAATTTGCCAGCAACTACATCTGGCTTTTGAGTATCTCCTATAGTACAAATCAAAGATGATGGATTGTCTTCAATCAATTGTTGAATATATCCACTTTCCAATATTCCATCAATATCTATATTCCAATTTATCCTTCTTTTTACTTCTGCTAACACTTTTTCATTTACAACATCCTGTATGTATGCTATAGAAATACTAGTCCTTGTTTGTTTTCCCACTATATAGTCTTCAAATACCAAATTATTATTTCTTATCCTACGTCTAAGCATTGCTTTATTGGTAGCCAAATCTTCAATAAATCCTTCTTTAGGTCCTCTAATTACTGCTTCCGATTGAGGTTCTTCTATTGCTCTTTTATCCCAATGATTTAAATTAATCACATAACACTGGCTAACCTTGTCTACAAACAAGGCTACACCACCATATACCATTTTATCTGCTATTTCCTGTAAACTATTAAATTCCTTTACATTGGATACATATAGAGCCTTTTTTATATCTCTATGATCATCTAAATTTAATATAATAGGTTTAATTATGTCTCTATCCAATAAACTTTCTTCAACAAATCCTTCAATATAACAAATCATAAGCTTTATATTGCTTAAAGTTTCAAATTCATAAATCACTAAATCACTAGTATTGTTAAATAAACTTTTTATTTGTTCCTTATTAGTTTTAAGAGATTTTGATACCAAATTTATCATCCTCTACAAGTATACTTCTAAATAGTATTTCCTTTAACTCAAAAATTATTATATATATTAAAAATTTCATGAACAAAAAATAGGCAAATACAATATACTATATTAGAATGTTTAGAAAGGAGATGTTTATGAACTATCATGTAGTTAAACCTGAAGATACTATATATAAAATAGCTCAAATGTATAATGTATCAATTGAAGCTATATTAAAAGTCAATCCTGAGATAAATCCTAATATGCTAACTATAGGACAAATAATATCCATACCTTTAGCCCCCAAAGAAAAATGTCCCCCTGGCACTTTCCCTTATATAATTAAAAAAGGAGATACCCTATACTTAATTGCTAGAAAAAACCACATACCATTAAGTTTACTTATAAGGTCAAATCCCAATGTAAATCCAAATAATTTAACTATAGGAGAAGTTTTATGTATTCCAAAATATTGGGATGATTATAAGAATGAATTATATAAAATCACCTTTAAATACCCTTCCTCTTGGGAAAAAATAGAGGAAAATTACTATGAAGGAGCAACAGGATACTTTATAATTTCTGTCATAAACTCTAATCTACCTATAGATGAAGTATGTAAAGAAGAAGCTTATCAAAGTCTAAATCCTTACGGATTAGAACCAAATATAAAAAATATTAAAATTAATAATCAAGAAGGATGTTTAATTATACCTTCAAAAGATCAAAGTAAAGAGATGGATAATCAAGCTGCATTAATAGTAAAATACCCTAGACCAATAAATATCAATGGAATAGAATATAATTATTTGATAATATGGGCTGAAAAAAATTATATTCAGGGAATTAAAAACACATTACAATTTGTTTAAAGTTAATTAAAAGTCTATAGAAAATCCTAATGGATTTTCTATAGACTTAAATATTTATTTGCAAAAATATCATGTAAATCTTTTTTTATTTGATATAATAATAATCGTCACCTAATTTAACTTATTTATAATTGTATATTGAGGAGGATGAAGATGAATAATATTAAAATATTTACTGACAGCACTAGCGATTTGTCTAAAGAGCTAATTGATGAAAACAATATATCAATAATACCCTCATATGTGGTTTTTGGCGATGAAATTTACAAAGACAGTATAGATATAGATCAAACAGACCTCTATGAAAAAATTAAGGAATTAGGTAAAATTCCTAAAACAGCTGCCCCATCCCCACAAGATTTTATAGATGCATTTAAGCCTTATATTGATAGGGGAGATGATATTTTATATATTGGATTGTCTTCAAAACTATCCTCTACTTTTCAAAATGCAAATATAGCTAAAAAATCATTCCCTGATAATAAAATTAAACTGATTGATACCTTTAATCTATCTACTGGTATAGGGCTTTTAGTACTAAAAGCATGTGATTTTATTAAACAAGGTATGGATATAGAAAATATTTCTAAAAAAATTCAACAATTAACCCATAAAATAAAAACTGCTTTTGTAATGGACACCCTAGAATATCTTCATCTAGGAGGTAGATTATCTGCTATTCAACATCTACTAGGCAATATTTTAAAAATAAAACCTATAATCAAAGTAGTTGATGGTGAATTGACAATAGCTCAAAAAGTTAGAGGGAGAAAAAGTAAAATCGTAGATGTAATGCTCAACGATGTTCTAAAAAATGCTCATAACATAGATTCTTCTAGACTATTTATTTCTCATTTTCAAGGAGGAGAATCTGTGGACTATTTAAAAGAACAATTAGCTACCCATGTCAATGTAGAAAATATACATATTACCAATACAGGCTGTGTTATCTCAAGTCACTGTGGTCCTGGAACCGTCGGGATAGCATATTTAGAAAAATAGCTGTCTACTTAACAGCTATTTTTCTACTTCCTGGCTTTTCTATTGGTATGTTTTGTTTACATAAAGGACAATTTCCTTCATCATAGGTATTTATATTAAGTTTTATTCCACTATATATAGGATATTTAATGCCCCCATCACTTCTATCTACAATACAAGCAATTCCTACAACTTCACCACCTTGTTCCTCCACAGCTTTTATAGCTTCATAAGAGGATTTACCAGTAGTTACCACATCTTCAGCTATTAATATCTTTTGCCCTTTTTCTATAGAAAATCCCCTTCTTAACTTCATCTTACTATCTTCTCTTTCTACAAATATACCAGGTTTTCCCATTTGACGAGCTAATTCATAGCTTACAATTATACCTCCCATAGCAGGTCCAACCACTATATCAAAATCTATATCTTTTAATTTATCCACTATTAATCCAATAGCCTTTTCTGCCTTATCAGGATACATCAACAATTTAGCACATTGGACATAACCATCGCTATGCTTCCCAGAAGATAATAAAAAATGTCCCTCCATTAAGGCTCCTGTATCCTTTAATAAATTCATCAACATATTAAATCACTCCCCTTATCTCCTCAATAGATTTTATCCCTTCCTCTTCCATAAACCTTTCTATTCCATCAATTATATCCAAACATATATGAGGATTTATAAAGTTACCACTTCCTATTTGAACTGCATATGCCCCTGCCATAATAAACTCAATAGCATCTTTATAATCCATTATCCCACCTATACCTATGATTGGTATATTTACTGCTTTAGATACCTCATATACCATCCTAAGCGCAATAGGCTTGATACAAGGACCAGATAATCCTGCCAATATATTATTAAATACTGGTTTCTTTGAATATATATCTATTGCCATACCACTAAATGTATTTACAAGGGATAAACCATCTGCACCAGCTCTTTCACAACATTGTGCCATATGAACTATATCCTCAGCATTTGGTGATAATTTTACTATTAAAGGTTTTTTACATACTCCTCTGACCTTTGAAACTATCTCTTCAGCTACTTCTGATTTAATTCCAAAAGCCATACCTCCTTCTTTAACATTAGGGCAGGATATATTTAACTCTATCATATCTATGCTGGTATCATTTAACTTCTCCACTGCCTTAATATATTCTTCTATAGTACTTCCTCCAACATTAGCCAATATTACCGTATCCTCATTTTCCATGAACGAAAGTTCTTCCTTTATAAAACCATCAATTCCTGGATTTTGCAATCCTATACTATTTAAAATTCCTCCTGTAGTCTCATATATTCTTATCCCTTTATTTCCTTCCCGCTTATTTAACGTCAACCCTTTAGTACATATACCTCCCAATTTAGAAATAGGTAAATACTCTCCATACTCTTTTCCAAATCCAAAGGTACCTGAGGCTGCAATCACTGGATTCTTAAATTCTACTTGAGCAATTTCAACTCTTGTATCAATCATAAAAGATTACCTCCTCACCAGAAAAAACTGGTCCTTCTTTACATACTCTTTTCATTCCCCAAGTAGTTTCAATACTACAACCTAAACAAGCACCTATGCCACAAGCCATCCTGCTTTCCATAGATATAAATATGGGAACTTTATCCTTGCACATTTCTACTACCTTTTTCATCATTGGAATAGGTCCACATGTCATGACCATATCATACCTATCTGGAACAAATAACTCTGTGATAAAACCCTTATGTCCAACAGAACCATCTTCCGTAGTTATATATATATTATTTACATATTTTTTTATTTCATCTATATAGTAAACTTCATCTCTAAATCCACAATAAAAATCTATAGGACTATCAATACTTTTCATGGTATATATCATTGGAGCTATCCCAATACCTCCAGATATTATTGCAATATTTCCTTTTGAATTTAGCTCAAATCCATTTCCTAAAGGTCCTAATATTTCTATTCTATCCATTGCCTTTAAACTAGCCATGATACCTGTTCCCTTACCCCTAACCTCATACAAAAAAGTAATTTCGTCATCTGAAATATCACATATACTAATAGGTCTAGGTAAAAAAGGATCCAATCCTAGCCAACCTCTTAACATATAAAATTGACCAGGAACTCCTAAGATCCCTGTTTCTTTTATTTTCATTTCATATATATCAGTTGCTATTTCTCTGTTAGAACAAATAGTAACTTGCCTATACCCTTCCTTCACTTTCAATATCCTCCTTCATGGCTAATACTGCATCTCTTGCATATTTATCATAATTTTCTTCTCCATCTTCGTAACTTTTATAAGCGGTAATAATTCCCCTAGAGGAATTTACAACACCTCCATTGCCATCACTCAAATAAAGAGCCACATCCTCGCCCTTTCCTCCTTGATGTCCATATCCTGGTATTAAAAAAAACATATTTTTATATCTTCCTCTAATCTCTTCGGCTTCATCCCTATGGGTACCTCCTACTACTGCCCCTATACTACTATATCCACAACTTCCTATATACTTTGAACCCATTTCATATAATTTATCTCCTACATGATAATATAACTTTTTCGATTGGGTATCCTCTGATGAGTTAACCTGTAAATATTGTATATCCTTTGCTCCTGGATTAGAAGTTCTAAGAAGTACAAATATCCCTTTATCTCCTTTATCAATATATTTCAAATATGGAATTATACTATCAAATCCCATATATGGATTTAATGTAATAAAATCTACCTGAAAATCCCCTTCAAAATGAGCCTTAGCATACATTTCAGCTGTAGAAGCTATATCTCCTCTTTTTATATCTCCTATTGTTATTATGCCATTATTCCTTATGTATTCTATGGTTCTTTTATATGCAACCAACCCTTTTATTCCATAGGCTTCATAAAAAGCAATTTGTAATTTATACACTGGAACTATATCCATAGTTCTATCTATTATATTTTTGTTAAATTGAAATAATATCTCATCTACATCTTGGTACTTTTCCTTTATATAATCAGGCACATAATTTAAATGACTATCTAACCCTACACATACATTTCCTTTTTTTTCAACTTCTTTAAAAAGCTTATCTATTATCAATATTTATCCCCCCATTGTACTTTATTTCCCCTTTTCTGATAGTAGCTACTACTTTACCATAAACTTTTTTACCATTAAAAGGTGTGTTTTTCCCTTTAGATACAAAATCTCTTTCATCTATGGTAAACTCCTTGTCTAAATTTAACAGTACTATATCCCCATCATAACCCACTTTGATTTTTCCCTTATTAACTCCCATCAATCTCCCTGGAGTTGCAGACATAAGTTGGGAAAGCCTATTTAATGAGATTTCTCCCTTCTTTACCAAATAAGTATAGCATATGGAAAAAGCCGTCTCTAATCCAGATATACCAGGAGAACCCTTTTCCTTATCCTCCTTTGAGTGAGGAGCATGATCTGTAGATATAACATCTACAGTACCATCTTTTATCCCTGCTATAACGGCTCGTACATCTTCTTTTTTCCTTATCGGTGGATTAACCTTATAATCTAAATCATATAAAGCTATATGATGAGGGGTTACCTCGCAGCTTAAATTAGCTATCTCCTTTTTAGCTTTTCTAATCCATTCAATGGATTCCTTGGTGCTAACATGGGCTAAATGCAATGAAGCCCCTGTTAGCTTAGATAAATATATATCCCTTAAGGTCATTAGGTTTTCTGAAAGCCTAGTATCTATATATACTATTTCCTCATCTTCTTCATGAGCTATAATGGTCAAACCTTTTTCCCTAGCCTTTTTCATAGCTTGGTACATAACTAAATTAGATTGTACTCCCTTTCCATCATCTGAAATAAACTTAATTCTAGGATCTATATAATCTAAATGCTGTAAAGTTTTCCCATCAAAATCCTTTGTTATAGAAACACTTTGATGGATATCTATTAAATCCAATTTTTTTGCCTTATCCAATACAAAATCCACTACTTCTAAACTACTACATATAGGATTTGTATTGGCCATTAGATTTACTAATGTATAGCCTCCCTTTAAAGCTGCTAAACTACCTGTATATATATCTTCCTTATAGGTATACCCTGGCTCTCTAAAATGAGCATGCATATCTATAAAGGAAGGCATTATTACTAAATTTTTTGCATCTATACTAGGAGAAGGATAAGATAGCCTCGCACCAAAATCTACAATCTTCCCATCTTTTATATATATATCCCCAACAAAATCCTTTGTTTCATCTATAACTCTACAATTCTTAATCAATACTTCCATCTTAACCCTCCCAAGAATATATTTGATCACAATATTCACATTTGTATATGCCTTTTTCCTCATCTACTAATACAAATCTATGAACTATATTCCTTTCTGTAGAAGTTACACATCTTGGATTTTTACATTTAATTATACCTTCAACCTTTTCTGGTAAAGATAAGTTTATTTTTTCAACTATCTTTTCATCTTCTATTATATTTACAGTTATATTAGGATCTATAAATCCTAACATAGTTAAGTCTAAATCTATATTATTTTCAATTTTAATTAAATCCTTCCTGCCATACTTTCTACTAGGTGCATTCATTATTAAAGCTACAGTAAAATCTGCTTTGTCTAAACCTAAATATTTAAATATACTAAATCCATATCCTGGTTTTATATGATCTATTACAATTCCCCTTACTATACTATCGATATACAACATTACATCACCCCCAGCAATTTTGAAATAAGGGCCATCCTAACATACATCCCATATTTTACCTGTTGAAAATATTTTGCTCTTGGATCTTCATCCACTTCATAACTTATTTCATTTACTCTTGGCAATGGATGGAGAATAGCTAAATCTTCTTTTGCTAATTTTAATTTTTCCTTATCCAAAATATAACTATCTTTAAGTCTAATATAATCTGCTTCATTGAAAAATCTTTCTTTTTGTACTCTTGTCATATAAAGTATATCTAATTCTTGTATAACTTCTTCTAATCTTTCTACTTCTAAATATTCTATAGAATTTCTATCCAATATCTCTGTTTTTATATAATCGGGAACTTTTAGCTCATCAGGAGATATGAGTATGAATTTTATATTCTCATATCTAGACATGGCTTTTATTAAAGAATGGACTGTACGACCAAATTTTAAATCTCCACATAGCCCTATAGTCATATTGGAAAATCGTCCCTTTGTTTGCCTTATAGTGAATAGATCGGTTAAAGTTTGAGTAGGATGTTGATGCCCCCCATCACCTGCATTTATGAGAGGAACTGGTGAGTAGTAAGATGCATATCTTGGAGCTCCTTCCTTTGGATGCCTCATAGCTATAATATCCACATAGGAACCTACTGTTCGAACAGTGTCAGGAATACTTTCTCCTTTCATTACAGAACTAGAACCTGGTTCGGAAAATCCAATTACCTGCCCTCCAAGTCTAAGCATTGCTGCTTCAAAGCTAAATCTAGTTCTAGTACTTGGTTCATAAAATAAAGTGGCAAGAATCTTTCCATCACACACATTTTTAAATTTTTTTTCATCTTTAACTATTTCATCTGCTAAAGAAAATAATTTTTCTAACTCCTCTACAGTAAAATCTTGAGGGTCTATTAAATGTCGTAACTTTGTCATTTTATTTACCTCCTTTTAGTCTCTCTGGACCTAATTAAAGGATTGCGTTTTAAAAAATGCCTTCCTCTTTAAAGGAAGGCATAACAAATCCCCTATTACGCTTTCCTTTCTGAACTCTCTGGTTCAGTTTAAAGGTACCCAATTATCATAATTAAAATACCACATAATATAAAAAGTGTCAATTATTTTTGTTAAACAATATAAATAATAGGACTCCATAATAGAGTCCTAATTATTAACCCATAGTCATGCCGCCACCAGTTAAACCTGATTTAACTTGTTGAATATCATTGGAATTAGCTGGAGGTGCTGGTTTATAATATCCTTTTTGTTCAGCAATTTGAAATAGTTGATATTGTAATTGTTCTGCTTCATTTCTCAATTGCTGTAAAGTACTTCTAAGTTGTTGATTTGCACATTCAGTTATGGCTTTTGTATAGCTGTCTATACTAGCCTTAGTCCCAGTTAATATATCACTTACC
>FZPS01000062.1_pt4338 | contig 10054 bp, 8 predicted proteins | sample 1817821 | NCBI WGS metagenome assembly FZPS01 (sample SAMEA104158645, study PRJEB21678) | metagenome | place: Germany | collected 2015-04-21 | reverse complement strand
TTATGAAACATACTGGATATTTGTCAGCTTTATATTAAAGGCTATGAATGGGACAGTAGTAAAGGAGCTTTTGTTTCAGAGAGATAATCGTTTGGTGAGAGATTATCACAAAACCCTTTATGAAGATCACCCAGGAGCCGGATATCTGAACCCACAAGTTAAGCAAGTAGGATATCACGCAGAGGTGCGTTAAACCAAAATGAGCGATAGGCATACCTTTATTTGTTATGCCTATAAGCTGGGTGGTAACACGGCATTGTCGTCCCTGAGTTTTTAACTCAGGTTTTTTTGTTTTATATGAATAAATTAGTGGAAAAATATAGATAGAAAGGAAGATGAATTATGGGAGTGTTCAACCCCTTGTCCAACTTGTCTGTTAGTGAAAACGAGCAGAAGATTGCGGAATTTTGGGAAGAAATTGATATTCTTCAAAAAAGTATAGACAGCAGAGAAGGACAAAAACCCTTTATCTTTTATGAAGGTCCTCCGACAGCTAATGGTCGTCCCGGTATTCATCACGTTATCTCCAGGACTTTAAAAGATATAGTGTGTAGATATAAAACCATGACCGGCCATCAGGTCAAAAGAAAAGCTGGTTGGGATACCCACGGTCTGCCTGTAGAAATCGAGGTAGAAAAGCAATTAGGCTTAAAAAACAAACATGAAATCGAAGAATACGGTATAGAAAAGTTTAATCAAAAGTGCCGTGAATCCGTGTTTACTTATGAAAAACAATGGCGGGAAATGACCAAGAGAATGGGATATGAGATTGATCTTGATAATCCCTATATAACTCTTGATAACGATTATATAGAAACAGAATGGTGGATATTAGACAAGTTCTTCAAAGAAGGATATATCTATGAAGGACACAAGATATTGCCTTATTGTTCTCGCTGTGGTACTGGACTGGCATCCCATGAGGTTGCTCAAGGATATAAGGAGATAAAAACTGATACTGTATATGTAAAGTTTAAGCGAAAGGATGCTGATGAGTACTTTCTGGTATGGACCACTACTCCATGGACCCTGGCCTCTAACGTTGCCCTTACCGTCAATCCGGAGGAGACCTATCTAAAGATTAGATATAAAGATGAGGTATACTATGTAGAAAAACATTTGGCACCCAAGGTAGTAGGTGAGGATTATGAGGTAATAGAAGAGATGAAGGGTAAAGAACTGGAATATGTGGAATATGAACAGCTTATGCCCTTTGTCAGTGTTCCCGAAGGCAAGAAGGCCTTTATAGTAACCCTTGCCGACTATGTAACCGTTGAAGATGGTACTGGTATAGTTCATACCGCTCCTGCCTTTGGTGAGGATGACTATGATACAGGTATGAGATACAATCTGCCAGTATTGCAGCCGGTAGATGAGGATGGAAAGTATTTCGAGACTCCCTGGAAGGGCACCTTTGTAATGGATGCTGATCCAGAAATAATAAAATGGCTGGCTGAGGAAGGCAAACTTTTTAGAAAACAAAAAGTAACCCATAACTATCCCCATTGCTGGAGATGTAATACACCACTGCTTTATTATGCAAAGCCCAGTTGGTATATTGAGATGACCAGGCTTAAAGATAAGCTTATAGAAAATAATAATCAGGTAGAATGGTATCCTCCTTTCGTGGGTGAGAAAAGGTTTGGCAATTGGCTGGAAAACCTTAATGACTGGGCCATCTCCCGAAGCAGGTATTGGGGCACACCTCTTAATATCTGGAGATGTGAATGTGGTCATGATGAGAGTATTGGGTCCCGAAAAGAACTGGTTGAGCGGGCAATTGAAGATATAGATGAAAGCATTGAACTTCATAGGCCCTATGTTGACGAGGTTCATTTAGAATGTCCAAAATGCGGTGGCACTATGACCAGGGTTAAGGACGTAATCGACTGTTGGTTTGATAGCGGTTCCATGCCCTTTGCCCAGCATCATTATCCCTTTGAAAATAAGGAAATCTTTGATGATCTTTTCCCAGCTGACTTTATATGCGAGGGTATAGACCAGACCAGGGGATGGTTCTATTCACTCATGGCTATATCAACCTTTGTTAAGGGAGTATCCCCTTACAAGAGGGTATTGGTAAACGATTTGATTCTGGATAAAGAGGGCAAAAAGATGTCCAAATCCAGAGGCAATACCGTCGATCCCTTTGAGCTGTTTGACCAGTATGGTGCCGATGCCCTAAGATGGTATCTAATACATGTATCACCACCCTGGACACCTACCCGCTTTGATATGGACGGACTTAAAGAGGTTGTTAGCAAGTTCTTTGTTACCATAAAGAACGTATACAATTTCTTTACCCTGTATGCCAACACCGACAATCTAGATCCCAAGGAATTCTTTGTGGATTACAAGGATCGAGCAGAACTGGATAGATGGATCCTATCCAAATATAATAACTTGAAGAAAGCTGTAGAAGAGGATATGGAAGCCTATGATCTGACCAGGGCTGTAAGAAGAATTCAGGATTTTGCCAATGAAGATCTGTCCAACTGGTATATCCGACGCTCCAGAAGAAGGTTCTGGGATCCAGAGCTGACACAGGATAAAAAGGCTGTATACAATACCACCTATGAAGTTCTGGTAGGACTATCCCAGTTGATAGCACCTTTTGCTCCCTTTATTTCTGAAGAGATATATAAGAATTTAACAGGTGAGCTGTCAGTGCATCTTAGCTATTATCCTAAGGCGGATCTGGAGCTTGTAGATGAGAAAGTAGAAGAGCGAATGGATCTGGTAAGGAGCATGGTGACCTTAGGTCGTGCTGCTAGAGAGTCAGCCCGCATCAAGGTGCGTCAACCCTTACAAAAAATCTATGTTGATGGTAAATACGAGGATTTGATATGGGATCTAGTACCCTTAATCAAGGAGGAGCTGAATATCAAAGAAGTAGTGTTTGCCAAAGATTTGAACCAGTATATGGACTTTACCATTAAGCCAAACTTTAGGGTATTAGGACCTGTCCTTGGATCAAAGCTTAAGGCTTTCCAGAAAGCTTTAGCACAGCTTGATGCATCAGTGGTTGCCCCAATGTTGGAAGCAGGACAAAGCTATACCATTGACCTGGACGGAGAGCCCTTTGAAATAAATAGTGATAATGTACTGATAACCATAGCAGCAAAAGAAGGCTTTAATGTAATTATGGAGAATAACGTCTTTGTAATCTTAGATACCACCATAACCCCTGAACTTAGGGATGAAGGATATGCAAGAGAATTTATCTCCAAGATTCAGCAAATGAGAAAGAATAATGACTACGAGGTGACAGACAATATCCGTATATACTTCGATGGAGATGAAGAGATTACAAAGGCACTACAAAGCTATGAGGATTACGTCAAGAATGAGACTTTGGCGGTAAGCATTGAAAGTGTGTCAGACTCCTCAATGGAGAGGTTTGACATAAACGATCATGATACGGGTATCATGATAGAAAGAGTTTAAGCAGAAAACTAAATAAGACAGTTCGAAACCATCCTGTCTATAAACAAAACTATGGAGACCAATACCCTGGGGATATTTTGTGTTCTCCAGGGTATTTTAATTTCTAAAGGAAAAGGTGATATAATGGATTTTAACATGGACAAAAGAACAAGATTTATTGTAGAAGCTGCCATCCTTGCAGCTGTTTATGCTGTTATAACGATTATTTTAGCGCCTATTAGCTATGGACAGATTCAAGTAAGGGTATCGGAAGCTTTGACTATCCTGCCATACTTTACACCTGCAGCAGTACCTGGACTGTTTGTAGGCTGTATTGTTTCTAATATTTTTGGAGGTGGCGGCCTAATCGACATAATTTTTGGAAGCTTAGCTACTTTAGTAGCCGCAATACTATCTCGAAAGATGAGAAAACCATGGTTGGTTCCCCTGCCACCAGTGGTTGTTAACGGGTTTGTTATTGGATGGGTCTTATATAGGATATACGGACTGCCATACTGGCCTAGTGTGGGAACAGTAACGGCAGGACAGCTTATAGCCTGCTATGGATTAGGTTATCCACTGATATTAGTATTAGAAAAGCATAAGGAAAAAATATTTGGCAAAGTTAGTTAGGAAATATATGGGGAAAAATCAAACCATTTTCTTGATTTATGGGTTAGTACTAGGAATATGACAGCTATAAGAGCTAAAAGGGTTTCTGTTCCCCATATTCCTAGGAAATCCATAAGCAAGGGCAGAACCAGGTTAATTAGGGTGTGGATTAAGATGGAGTATAGTAAATAGATATATTTTCTATTCCTTACACCATATAGAACCAATAGGGATAAACCTATATGGATAAATATGGTGAACAATCTTTCCAGACCTCCTGCAAGGAAGGTAGCCGGAGTCAATGAGGTAAGTTGATCCCTTATAGTATCTGCCATTTCAGCTGGAAGCTGTTTTGCTATAAGACTATCAAAAGTGCCGGAGTTAATAGCCAGACTAAGTAAAATATTGTTTACGCTGGACAGGCCTATATACATGGACTCTATTCCGCCATGGCCAATACCAAAAGCCACTCCCTCTTTCCATTCTAAGCTGTTATTTAAGATGAATCTAAAGCTTAAGAATCTACCTGTTTCCTCAAAAATGCCAGCGGAAAGAGCTAGTAGAAGAGTTGCAAGGAAGACACTGGAATTTACCAGGCTTTTATACCAGTCTGTCAGCTGTAGTAATTGAAGCAAAGGGATCCTAATTATAATTTGTGTTACTGTAAAGCAGAGAACTCCTACAAAGAAGGATTTTATAGCTGCTTTTTCTTTTTTGTAGAAAAGTATGGCTAGCACAATGGGAGCTAAAAACTGGATAACAAGGGCAATGCCCATAAAGATTATAGATAAATTGCTTATCATAACGCCACTCCTTATCTAAAAACATTGATAGAGGATGAATACCACTCCTTTGCTTTATAGCTTAATACTACAGCTATTAGGGCTATTAAAGCTAAAAGGGCTTCAGTTCCCCAAACTCCAATTAATTTATTTAAAGAAGACAAGGGTAGATTAATTAAAATGTGTATAATTACAGCATATATAGAATATCTATGCTTATCATTCCTTATGCCATATAGGGCCAATAAGGTTAATCCAATCTGGATGCTCAGAACAAACAGGCTTTCCAGACCTGCAGCCAGAAAGATGCTGGGTGCCGTAGTAATCAGCATCTTTTGAACTGGAACAGCTACTTTGAATTTAGAAAAAGCTTTATAATTTATAGCAAGAGTGGCCAAAATTTTGTTTGCGCTGGACAGGCCAGCAAAGATAGACTCCATTCCCCCAAAGCCTAGGCCAAAAGCTATACCATCTTTCCAATCCCATTGCTTCTTTAGAAACAAGATAAATCCCTTTACTCTTGCTATTTCTTCCAAAAATCCTACTACGGAGACAAAAAAGAAGGATGCAAGAAATACGCTTGACCTGGCAAAATTTTGATACCAGGAGGTTGACTGCAAGGCATGGATTAAAACTATTTCAACAACTATATGAGTTATTATAAAGGATATAAGGCCCACAATAAAGGGTTTTTTTGTGATTTTTTTCTTCCTGTATAAATAAATGGCCAAAGCAATAGGAACGATAAACTGTATAATGAACGCTATAGCCAAATAAAATAAGGACAAGTTATTAACTGTTGCATTTTTTACCATATGATCAGCACTCCCTAGAAATAATGATAATTAATCATTTTTATATCCATGGATACTAGTATACTACACAAAACGGGTTTTGGTACTGCTGGCTGATCAAGAGAAAAAGAGATAAATTCAGAAAATGGAGAATAATAGGAAGTATTGGTCATAAAGGGGACAGGAAGGGACTATTCAGCAGAACAGTAACAAATAAACTGTTTACGGTAATGACAAATAATGATAACATATATCTATGTAGGTACAAGAATAGAATATTTTTGATTAGTAAGATAAATTTAGGAGGATTCTAGTGGATAATACTAAGATAAAGGATTTCCAGGTGGGCAAGATTACCCAGGGATTTTTTATGATAAAATCGTCTACTGTTAGAATGACTACCACTAACAGTGAATACATGGATTTTATATTGTCGGACAGGACTGGTGAGATCAATGCCAAATGGTGGGAATATAAAAAAGAAATAGGAGATTATTTTATACCGGGAACACTGGTAAAGGTTCGTGGCATGGTAACTGAATGGCAGGGAAAACTGCAGTATAGAGTTGACAGGATTAGGCTTATTAACTCTCAAGATAATGTAAATCCCGAAGATTTTGTTAATACTGCTCCCTTAAAACCAGAGGATATGCTGGGGGAGATTTTAAAATATGTAATACAGATTAAGAATCGGGATATCAAAGAAATAGTCAGCTGTGCCTTAAATGAAAAAAAGGAAAGGCTAATGTATTATCCGGCAGCAATGAAGAATCATCATTCTATTCGCTCCGGCCTTCTTTATCATATATTGACCATGCTAAGGCTGGCTGAAAGAGTATGTGAAGTCTATCCTCATCTAAACAGGGATCTTTTATATGGAGGAGTCATCCTTCATGACTTGGAAAAGATAGGTGAGATGGATTCCAATGATTTGGGTATTGTATCCAATTATACCATAGAGGGTATGCTGCTGGGACATATAGTTCAAGGTATAAAGATGATAGAGAGGATAGGCAGACAGGTGAGTGCCGACCCGGAGATTGTTATATTACTGCAGCACATGCTTTTAACACACCATTATGAGCCTGAGTTTGGCAGCCCCAAAAGGCCCATGATACCTGAAGGTGAGATACTCCATTACCTGGATGTTATGGATGCCAGGATGTATGATATGCAGAAGGAACTGGAAGGGATAAAGGAAGGGGAGTTTACAGACAGGATCTGGGTACTCCATAACAGACAACTATATAAATACATATTAAAAGAAGATGAAGATGAAGAATCTATAAACTTAAAATAAACCAGAAACTTTTGGAAGGGCGTCATGCTTATTCCATTAAGGATAATGAGAAAATAAGTTATAAACTAAATTAAAGAGGGGAGCCTGCTATGAAGGAGAGTTTAATGTATTTTAATATCTTTCCAAGGATTGTTGCTGAGGGACAAAGTACAACCATTAGGGTAGAGCCGCTTTACAGCCACAAAAAGATAAAGGAAGAGGCCAGGTATAAGTTAGTTCACAGTCCCATGGAAACCAGAGGGATAGGCCAGGGAGAGTCCTTTAAGAGAATAAGCAGCATCCAGCCTAAAGATGGTGTTTTTGAGTTTACTCTTACCTTTGAAGGCGAACAGGAGCATAATATAGACATTTTGGAGGTCACAGGCCAGGAGGAAAGGGTATACTGCAGCTTTAGTGTATACTCTCTCAAGGAAGATCTATACAACTTAAGACCCTATAAGGGAGATATGCACATGCACAGCCACTATTCCGATGGACAGGAATCACCCGCTTATGTAGCGGCTGCATGCAGAAGGGAAGGCCTTGATTTTATGGCCCTAACTGACCATGGGCAGTACAAGCCCTCTTTAGAGGCACAGCAAGCATTTGAGAATGTGGAGATTGATCTTAAAATTTATCCAGGTGAGGAGATACATCCGCCGGATAACGATGTACATATGATAAACTTTGGCGGTAATTTTAGCGTAAATGAACTAATTGAAGACCAAAGTGAAACCTATTTTAACGAAGTTGAGGAGATAAAAGAGAGGGAGAAGGCTCCTCTTTCAGAAGAGGAACAGTATAAGTATGCCTCATGTAAATGGTGCTTTGATAAGATACGTCAAGGTGGAGGACTGGCCATATACTGCCATCCCTACTGGATACATAACAGGGTCTACAACGTTTCCATCGACCTTCACAATTATATATATGAAAAACAACCCTATGATGCCTTTGAGCTAATTGGTGGATTTCATATCCATGAAGCTGAATCCAATCATCTTCAGGTGACCTATTACCAGGAGCAAAGAGCCAGGGGAATCCAAGTGCCCATAGTAGGTGTCACCGATGCTCATGGTTGTGATAACGGTCAACTATTTGGCTGGTATTATACCATAGTTTTTTCACAGGATTTGGAACTTCCCAGCTTAATTAAGAGTATAAAGGATTTAAAGAGTGTTGCTGTAGAGGCTTTGCCAGGTAATCCTGTTAGGGTTTATGGGCCCCACAGGCTGGTCAAGTATGCACTGTTTTTAATTAGAGAAGTATTTCCTATTCATGATGAGCTCTGTCGTGAGGAAGGAAAGCTGATGCTGGAATTCATAGCAGGGAATCAAGATGCTTCCCGTATAATGAAGAGTTACAAGGGACGAGTAGCAAGAAGAATGAGCAAGTACTGGGGCTAGAAATAATTATATATAATAGGGGGCGGATATGGTGGTAACTTATGATGATTATATCAAAGGACTTAATGGAGACAATCCACAATCAAGGCTGGACAGCCTAAAAGAGCTGAAAAAAGCAATTGATAGGGGAGACATACCTAAATCTGATGATAAAGGATATGTCAACAACCATATACACACCACTTATTCTTTTTCTCCTTACTCTCCTACTAAAGCTGTTTGGATGGCTTATAGGGCAGGGCTGACTACAGCCGGTATTATGGACCACGACTCTATCTCAGGCGCCAGGGAGTTTATTGAGGCGGGGAAAATTATGGGCATGGCTACTACCATAGGGGTAGAATGCAGAGTGGACTTTACACAAACCCCTCTTAGGGGCAGGCGGATTAACAATCCTGACCAGGATGACATAGCTTATGTAGCCCTTCATGGTATTCCCCATACACAAATCCAAAAGGTCAAGGAATTTTTTGCACCCTTCACAGAGGAGAGAAATAAGCGAAATAGGCAGATGGTGGATAATATAAACCGTATATTTAACAAGCACGGTATACAGCTGGATTTTGATAAGGACGTTGTTCCCTTATCCCAGTACCATGATGGGGGCAGTATTACTGAAAGACATCTTTTGTTCGCCTTGTCTAAAAAACTGGTTCAGGCATTGGGAAAGGGACAAAGACTTTTAGACTTTTTAATTTGTAATCTAGGTATTGAAGTTAAACCCAATATAGAAAAATATCTATTAGATGAGAGCAATGATTTTTATGAATATGATCTACTGGGTGTTCTAAAAAGCGATTTAGTTGAGATGATCTATGTAGATGCTACCCCGGAATGCCCCGATGTGAGAAAGGTAATAGAGTTTTCCAAGGAGATTGGTGCTATATCTGCCTACGCATATTTAGGAGATGTAGGGGATTCTGTGACAGGGGATAAAAAGACCCAAAAGTTTGAGGATGACTATTTAGATCTGCTCTTTGATGTTATTAAGGATCTGGGTTTTGACGCAGTTACCTATATGCCAACCAGAAATACTATGGATCAGCTAAAAAGGGTCAAGGAGCTATGTACCAAATATGAACTCTTTGAGATTAGTGGAGAGGATATTAATTCACCCCGACAGTCCTTTGTATGCCAGGCTATAAATAATCCCTTATTCCAGAATTTGATAGATTCTACATGGGCTTTAATTGGCCACGAGATTGCGGCTACTAAGGACATTTGTGATGGAATGTTTTCCAGTAAAACCATTAGCAAATATCCAGATATAAATGAGCGCATTCAGGTGTATAAAAAGCTAGGTATGGAAGAACTAAGAGGAAGGTAGTTTGCCTTCCTCTTATTCCATCCCCAAATTATCAGCCAATTGATCAACTGCCTGATCGGCGTATTCGGGAATTTTTTTGACGAATTTCTCCAGACTATTATCATTTTCTAAAGTGGTTATCTTTAGTAAATGCATTATAGGGCAAAATCTAGTAATACCAGTAGCTATTTTCATTGCCCCTAAAGTTACCATGGTTTTTGAAGAACTGATAACACCCATACCTAATAAGGAAAAACCTATGGAAAGGCGGATATGAGCATCTAAAGTTCCCACATTTTTTTTCATAAACTCATCCCCTTAAATTTGTTTTTAACTTTCATTACAGCTTGATTATTAGTCTTCCCCTTTACAGTAAAAAAAATGAGCCAGGCTATAAACTTATATTCATGTATTACATATCTTTTTCCGTTTAAATATCATCCTTATAG
>FZPS01000059.1_pt448 | contig 10054 bp, 7 predicted proteins | sample 1817821 | NCBI WGS metagenome assembly FZPS01 (sample SAMEA104158645, study PRJEB21678) | metagenome | place: Germany | collected 2015-04-21 | reverse complement strand
ATATACTTCTGGATATGTAACTGTGGTTTTATCATATGCATATAAACTATATGTATATTCCTGATTATTAGCCAATACATTACCTAAATAATACCCTGCTAATCCAGTAATTTTAACATCTTTTGTAATTTGATATTCAGCATTAAGACTTATCTGCCCAACTCTCACTTTATTTTCATATATTCCCGATAAATCATAATTTAATATTGCAAAATTTGTAGACATTGTATTTGATGTTATAGCTGGATATTTAGGATTATCATTAGCATAAGGCCTATTTATCGGAAGATTTCGATATATGGCGAAGATAGCAGCCCAAACATCATCTCCTGGAACTGCAGGATGTTTTAAAGATTCATATCTCCCATTAAAACGTGTACCTATTTTAAATTTATCAGTTACTTGTATATCTAGATTTATTTGTGTGTTATATCTCTCAAAATTGCCATAATTTCGAATAATTGAATTCTGATTTAAGTAGCCTAATGAAACATAATAATTAATTTTATCCGAACCTCCTGATACATTTGCTGACACATAATATTGTGGGGAATAATCTTTAACAACATACTTATACCAATCAAATCCTTTTTTTACTCGATTTTCATAATCTTTTAAATCCTGAATAGTAAATTTCGGCGTAGATCCCGTAATAACATCAGACTGTATATGACTACTTATATAATTATTTAGACCAGCAGGCTTAGGAAAACGAAACCATGACTGAGCACCATAATAACTACTCACATTAACTGTGTTTTTCTCACTTCTTTTCCCTTTTTTTGTGGTCACCACAACGACACCTTTACCTGACTGAACACCATAAATTGCCGCAGAAGCATCTTTTAGCACAGAGATACTTTCTATATCATTAAAATCAAGATTATTAAATGAGTCTTCTGTTGACTGTAATCCATCGATAACATAAAGTGGGGCACCCATATTACGAATACTCAAAGTTGAATATTTTCCTGGTTCACCATTTGTCATTCGAAAATTAACCCCAGCAACCTTTCCAGCAAGAGCTGAAGATGTATGTGTTGCACTACTTTTACTCAATTTTTCTGAACTGATATTTGATATAGCATTGATGAGTGATTCTTTCTTTACCGGATTACCATAACCACTTACTACAAGCTCTTCTAGAATATTTCCAGATTCTTGCATTTCAATCATAACATAAGAATCATCAACAACTAGAATCTCTTGTGTTTCAAAGCCAATATAAGAGACTACCAACGTTGTATTAAAATCCACTTCAATTACAAATTCTCCATTTATATCTGACAATGCACCAATAGATGTTCCTTTAATAATAACACTAGCCCCAATTAACTCACCTCCCTGCCCATCAATAATTTTTCCTCTTACTGAATGTTTTTCTAATGGATTTAAACTTTTAGCACAAAAATCATTAGCAATACAATCAAGATTAATCGACCATAACAGTATCCCCATTAACAAGAAAATAAAAGTATCATATCGAATAACAGACAAAATCCATACAAGTATTTTTTTTTCCATAAGTTTAGATTTAAGAGATTAAAATTTTCACACACTACACATATATAAAATATACATTTCCAATATAACAAAATTAAACTAACATACTATTTCTATAATGGTAATAAAACTCTCTATTTATGAAACTTTTTTTTTACAACAACAATAAGACACAAACAAATTATACATTATTTTGTGTGTTTACACAAAACACATATTCAACTCTTTGCCTTAATTGTAAAAAAAATATTAGCTTTGTATCAAATATTTTAAATCAAAAAACTACATATGAGAGCAAAAATGAACTACAAGTCTATTTTAGATATTGTAAGAAATGATATTGAAAATGAAAAATACAAATATGGCTCAATAATGCCTACCATAACCGAGATAGCTAATAAATATAAAGTATCTCGACCTACTATAACGAAGGTATACAATACACTTGAAGAAGAAGGATATATTCAAAAAAGAAGAGGAAGAGGAACAATTGTCAAGCTTAAAAAAGAGATAAAAAAAAACACATTTGGATTACTTTTACCCGGAGCTGGAGAATCCGAAATATTTTCTATTATAAACGAGCGTTTTTTAACACGTTCAAGGCAAGGGATGTTCGACTGTCTATGGGAAGGCATTATGGCTAATAGTGCAGAAATACGAAGAGAACACATTGAAAATTGTACAGATTATTACATTTCAGAAAATGTGAATGGCATATTCTTTGCTCCATTAGAAAGAGTTAGTGATGCGACAGAATTAAATAAAAAAATTTGTAGAAAAATCAATGATGCTAACATCCCTATTATTCTGATCGACAGAGATATATCAGAATTCCCCAAAAGAAGCCAATTTGACCTCGTTAGTCTAGATAATTTTAATGCTGGATATAGTATGGCAGAACATTTAATAAAAATGGGATGTAAAATCATTCATTTCTTTTACAGACCAGACTCAGCCAATTCAGTTAAATTGCGCTTATATGGCATTGCTTCAGCCTTATGGAACTATAACCTTCACTTTGGTAAAGAGAACGCAATTTGTGGGAATCCAGAAGACTTAGAGCTAATAAAAACCATACCATTTATACCTAAAAAAACAGGGATTATATGTGCTAATGATTCTACTGCTGCAGTCCTAATATCATCTCTTAATTCTATTGGAATAACAGTAACATCTGATTTACTAATTTCTGGCTATGATGATATGAAATATGCAGAGCATTTAAAATACACATTAACATCATATCGCCAACCATGTGAAGAAATTGCCGATGCGTCTATTAGTCTTATGCTTCGCAGAATTAAAAACATTAGTTCTATACCATTAACCATTAATATTACAGGTGAAATTATTATACGAGAATCAACTAAATTTCAATAGATTAATTCTAAATAACATGAGTTCGATCTAAGTAATTGTTTTCCAATCTATAAATTCAATGTTTAATGATATTTTTTGGAAAGGAAGTTATAAGCAATAAGCCCTGAAAGCAGGTTTATTAAGAAATAGCCAAAAGACCGATGTCCTGTATGTTATATTTGACAAATGTTTTTCAGCTCATCATTGACTATTTCGATGATTACTCTTATCTTCAGCATAGAATCTAAAATTTCTCATTCATCATTGATAGTCAGGTATAATTAAAAACCATAAAAATACCCCATTTAGTATTACCATTTCTCAGTGATACCATGCAAAACATCATACAGCTTTTTCCTTTTAATATGAAAATTTATAGAGGGGGCGTAAATCAATGAATATAATCCCTGTACAAGTCTCCAATACTTTCATTTTTAAGTAGATTACCAATGAAATGAACATTATCTCACTGAGGGAAAGTTTGAATTTTCTATTTCTCCACATTTTACTTTCATTTGACGAAGAAATGCTGTATTTTTCGATTAAAGGAGAGAATTCTTTATAAAAGTCAATCAAGTGAAACGCATATTCTATAATTTTTCCAAGTAATATATAATAGTAAGTTTTTGTTTATCTCCTCATTATCAGTAATGTAAAGACAAGAAAATAGCACTCTTTTGTTCTTTTTCTTAAATCACTTTTCTTACGTTGAACTCACGCTAAATATGCAAATCTTCAAACTAAAGTTCACTATTAGGTGTTAATTATTTCGTTTTTCAAACATAACAATTTGCTACATTATGATAAAATCGATTTAACAGTTACAAATTGGTTTAAGTGCGTATTAAAAGAGAATTAACTTACAATTAAGCCATCAAAAGCTAAAAGAGCCTCAGACGAATTACAAAATAAATTATTCTATTATTGCCGCAAACCCTCCTCTTGGCAAACAATCAATTTCAATTACAGACTCCATATCTGATAAAGGTATATTCTTTTCTATAGAAAAACTTCTATCATCTTCACCATCTTTGAAAATTGTAATCCTTTTATCGGATAACTTAAGTGAATCTAGTGTAAAACGAAGTACTTGAGGATTATCTGTTCCATTGATCCCTCCAATAAACCATCTATCCCCTTTACGACGAACTATTATCACTTCTTTACCAGGATAGCCACTGAGAAGTTTGGTATCATCCCAGACTGTAGGTATTTCCCTCAAAAAACCGTTTACCGGATCAGGAAGGGAGCGATAAGAAGAAGGTCGATCCGGCATATGTTGCAAAGCCGATTCAAATAAAACATAAAGAGCTAATTCATGCCCATGAGAGGTAATATGTGGATGCTGAGAATCGGAGAAAGTACCCGGAGTATAATCCATAGGTCCTATTACATTCCTTGTAAAAGGAAGTGTTGCATTATGTGCTGCGGCCATCTCTGTCAAAGTAGAACGATTATTATACCATTCAGCTCCATATACTGCTTCTACTGTCATCAGATGAGGATAAGTTCTTTGCCATCCCCGAGGAATAGTCGCTCCATGAAAATTAATCAGTAATTGATGTTTTGCCGCATCTTCTAATAAATCGATATAGTAATCTATCATGGCAGCTCCATCTTCAGCAAAAAAATCAATTTTAATACCGGAAACTCCCATCTCAGATAGTTTAGCGTATTCACTCTCTCTATTCTCTTTATTATTCAAACGATCCAGTGGTCCCGGGGCTCCGGGACCTATCCAACTTGTCCCTGAGTTATACCACAATAAGACTTTTACATTTTTTTGAAGAGAATAATCTATAGCTGTCTGAGCTGTTCCTCCATTTGACATCACATCCCACTCCCAATCAATCAGATTATAGGGCCATCCCATCTCTGCAGCCAGATCAATGTATTCTTTTACAATCTGAAAATCCCGGGAACCATGATTATTAGCCCAATAAATCCAAGCAGCCTTACCCGGAACAATCCAATCAGTATTAGATACCGTACTTGGAGCAGAGACATCCGTAACCAAGGTGGATTCAACAATATCGGCCAAATCACCCACAATCAGTAAACGCCAGGGAGATTTCCATTCCCCCTGAAACTCCACTTTTTCATCCGTTGTCCACACTTGATACAGATTCTTTTCCTTTCCATTATACAAACGAGAAGCACTATGTCCTCTTTTCAGATCTGCCTCTGTAATCAACACAAAAAGTGAATCTTCAGGCTCAACTAATGCCGGATATCCCCACATATAGGCATTTTTCCCTTCAGATTCACCATCAGTTTTTAAAGGGTAGAAGTTTTCATAATCAATGGTATATTGCTGCATCCATCGCTTAGTTCCTTCAGGTATTAAGTAACTGGTAAACTCTTCTACAATACAGTCTTTTTCATTATCCAACAACTCAATTGAATAATTAAAGGCAACTCCATCATTATAAGCTCTAAACAGAATATCAATAGCCTGTTCTTGCTTATTTTTAAACCGGAACACTTTTTCTGTAGCTTGATTGGAACAATGACTTCGCTTGCCTGTAATCATTATATAATCATCTTTAACTTTTTTAGCCTCAGACACAGATATAAATTTTAATTTACTCGCTAAATCCTGTTTCTCTGTCTTTAATCCTAAGTTAACCTGAGAAAACACTATTCTTTCAGCCCCATTCTGGATATATTTAACAGTACAATAAACTTGTCCAAATCCGTCGTCATCCACCTCTTTAGACTCAACACTTACCACAATTTCCCCATTGGGAGAAACTATTTTCCTTGAATCTACTGAACAAGAACTCAGCAGAGACATTACAGAAAAAACGAAGATTACCAATCTAAATATTTTCATTATAAATTACACTTTATCCAACATCAATAAATAGTACGTTATTTAGCATTCACTCCATAAGTCTTGCCTTTCTCTGTTTCAAATGTAGTCAGATAATACGCTCCATTCACAGTTTGCTTAGCAATCACTCCTTCCACTTCAACCGGAATTGATGTTCTTAATGTACACGGTTTACCTAAATTTGATTTTATGGATGCTTCTTTTAACTGATTGTTATCCCATATCATATCAACCTCAAAATTCCCTCTTGCTTTTAACCCTTTTATTTCCCCCTCTTTCCATGTTGAAGGAAGTGCAGGCAATAAGTGCAACTCTTGTAAATGACTTTGCAAAAGCATCTCAATAATTCCGGCTGTAGCTCCAAAATTGCCATCAATCTGAAAAGGAGGATGAGCATCAAAAAAGTTAGGATAGGTTCCACCGGCTCCACCTTGCCCCTCTTCAACAAAACGTAAAAGCTCGCGAATCATTTTATAGGCATGATCTCCATCAAGCAAACGAGCAGCAAAATTTATTTTCCAACCTTTACTCCAACCCGTGCCTTCATCACCTCGAATTTCAAATGTTCTTTCACAAGCTTTAGCTAGCTCCGGAGTTATTAAAGGTGAAATTTGCCGTCCGGGATGTAAACCAAACAGATGCGAGAGATGTCGATGCCGAGGATCCTGATCTTTATAATCTTTTGCCCATTCTTGCAGCTGTCCTTGTGATCCAATTTGGTATGGAAGCAACTTAGATCGCTTTTCAATTAAACGTTTTCTAAACTTAGAATCAACGTTCAATACTTCTGAAGCCTCAATCAAATTGGTAAATAAATCATGAATAATGGCTATATCCATCGTTGCTCCTTCTGTTACCGAATGCGTCTCTCCTTTTTCGGTAATGAACAATGCTTCAGGAGATGTAGAGGGGGAAGTGGTTAGGTAACCCTCTTTTTCAATAAGCCAATCAAGACTGAATAATGCAGCCTCCTTCATTACCGGGTAAGCAACCTCTCTTAAAAAGTCCTTATCTTCTGTAAAGCTATAATGCTCCCACAAATGTTGAGATAACCAATTTCCTCCCATATACCAGTTGGCCCAACTTGGATCTCCATCTCCAAAATTACCTACGGCATTACTCAATCCCCAAATATCAGTATTATGATGGGCAACCCAACCTCTGGTTTTATAAAACTCCTTAGCTGTTACGGCTCCTGTTTTTGCCAGATTTTGAATAAATTGCAAAAATGGCGTATGCATTTCCGAAAGATTACCGGACTCAGCAGGCCAATAATTCATTTCGGCATTGATGTTAATGGTATAGTTTGAACTCCAAGGTGGACGAAACTCTTTATTCCATATTCCTTGTAAATTAGCTGCAGAACCTCCGGGACGAGAGGAGGATATTAGTAGATAACGACCATATTGGAAAAAAAGACTTTCTAGTTCCGGATCATAATTACCATACGAATACAGTTTTAATCGTAAGTCGGAAGGGAGCTTATCGTTTACCGTTTTTGTCAACTCTTTATTCGGCAAATGAAAGGTTACCCGGTCAAAATATTTTTTATAATCAGCAATATGATTTGTTTTCAATACATCATATTCTTTTACCTGTGCTTTCTCAATATATCTTTTCGAAATAGCTTTTTCGTCTTTCCCTTGACTATCGGGACATTTATCAAATCCATTGAAACTGGTGGCAGCAGATAAGAAAAGGACTACCTTATCAGCTTCTTTAATATGAATACCATCACTATCTACCCTTATCGTTCCTCCTTCAGGAACAGCTTTTAGTACAGTTTGAAAACGCATACCATTACAGCCATCAGGATCAACTTGCTGAATTGGATTTCTATCTTCTTTATTAAAATAACTGGGATCAACACGTGCCGGTGCTTTTCCACTCATTATTAGTTGATTATCTCCGCTTGCCGTAACCGTATTTTTCAGTAGACTACTTAATGAAAGGTCCAGATTGATTCTATTAGGCTTATCAGCTGCAATTTGAATAACCATTACACTATCGGGAGCGGAAGTAAAGACTTCGCGACTATAATTGACTCCTTTAACCTTGAACTTAGTAGTTGCAACTGCTTCGTTCAAATTTAAATCACGATAATATCCTTCAAAACCCCCATTTTCATTATAGGTTTGCTTAATATGCAAATCGCCTAAAGGTAAAAAACTTTCAGTATAATAGCCCTGCATCTTACGGCATAGTTCATTAGCTAATTTATACTCTTCGTTTGCTAAAGCCTCACGAATAGGTTTCAGGTATTTATGTGCCTCGGGATTACTGTTCTTTTTTTGTGGTCCACCCGACCAAAGTGTTCCTTCGTTCAACTGAATTAATTCATTTTCAGTATCTCCAAAGACCATTCCCCCAATAAATCCATTGCCTATAGGAAGTGCTTCCGTCCACATTTTAGCCGGTTGTTCATACCAGAGTTTCAGTTCATTTTGGGCAAATGCTCCAAATGAGATAAAGCATAATAATAAAACGATAATTGCCTGTTTTTTCATGATTTTCATTTTTCTTTCATGTCATCCTACAAAAAGTATTCTTTCGCATAAATCTAGTAGTATGCAAATTATTTTACATATAATAGGCAGAAGAATTATGGCTCTACCTATTATATTAGCTTTTATTCAAAGATCAAATCATTCCCCAATATAATCTCTATAACCTGGATTTTGGGTAAGTTTTCCTTTGGATAGCCTACGTTCATCTTCAGGTATTGGGCGAGTACTGTAATACTCCGGAATATCACTCGAATCATGATAATATTTAACGTAAGCGTTATGAGCTCTTGCTCGGCTCAATAACTGCCCTGAACGCCTTAGCTCTATCCAGCGATTTGTTTCACCAAACAATTCTCTAGCAGATTCATCTAAAACATCGTCTAAAGTCGCATCATTAACCAACAAATCTGCATTTACTCGTCGACGTATTTCATTAATAAGATCTTTCGCTTTTCTTCCATCACCTTGCTTTATATAGGCCTCAGCTAAAAGCAATTTTGTTTCAGCACTACGGAACACATAAGTATCTCTAGTACCTCGAGGATCATCATCATCTGTATATTGTTGTACACCTGGATCAAAAAACTTAAATACAACAGGATAACAAGTATTAGAATCATGAATATACTTATGAATTTCATCTGGATTTACTATATATATCAATGTTGGATACTTAGCCTTATAAGCCTCTTTTTGCTTATTAGTCCATTTTTCACGAGGAAAGTATATAATTGGATCTCCTGGTTTAATTTCTGTCACGACTCCATCTATAGTAGCTTTAGCTTCAACAGTAGCAAGAATTGTTCGATGAATATATTTGCTTGATCCTCGAACATCTGATTCATCGTAAAGACTATAGTAAAATTCAGAAGGCTGAAAAGCCCAATCTCGCCCCCAGTATGGAGCACCTTTTCCTCCTCCAGGAAACTTATACATTTCAAATTTGAAATGTTTGTAAAGATTGTTACCCCACCCTCCATTCAGTTCTTGATTTGTTGAATATCTTACAGAGAATATAATTTCAGAATTATTATTGTTATAAATATCACTACTACTAAACAATATATCCCAATTATCAACCATTGGATGTAAGGCTAAGGCTTTTAGAGCATAATTAATAGATTTACTTAAATCATCAGGATGCGCATATTTTTTATAACTTCTAGTTAATAATACTTTTGCTAGTAAATGATACACCATACCTTTACCTACTCTACCAAAATTGGCTGTTCCATTTGGAAAATCCTGTAAATTATCATCTATAAGAGATTCTTTCAAATCAGAAATAATCTGATCATAAATTATCTCTTCAGAAGTTCTTTCAAACTCATAAACTGGATTATCAGATAGATCTTCTAGCATAAGAGGTACATCACTAAATGTTTCAACCAAATTAAAATAGGCATAAGCTCTTAAAGCTATTAATTCAGCTCGACGTTTCGCAAACAAATTCTCAGATAAATCTGCTATTGAATTAGCTCTTGTCAAAGCAGTGTTTACTTTCGTAATTATTTTATAATTATCAATCCACCAGCCATAACACTCATTATTATCCATTAGAGTATAATTATTTATCTTATAATCCCATGAACCAACCACACCAGTATATTCGTAAATATCTGTACCATACCACATTGATGCTGTATTTCTTAATAATGGTCTCATATCAGCATATACCTGTGTAGTAAATTCCTCAAACTGTATATCTCCTTTTAAATAGTCTCCTATTGGTTCCGCTGATTTATTCACTTCATCTAAACTACATGAAAATGTAGTAAATAAACATAGTAATATAATAATTAAACCAATATATAATTTATTATTTTTCATAATTTCCGTTATTTAATAT
>FZPS01000062.1_pt3034 | contig 10055 bp, 10 predicted proteins | sample 1817821 | NCBI WGS metagenome assembly FZPS01 (sample SAMEA104158645, study PRJEB21678) | metagenome | place: Germany | collected 2015-04-21 | reverse complement strand
CGAAACAAGAGCGAGGGAGCTTGAACTTGGACATCATAAATCCAACGAAACCACAGAATAACAGAGTCCATACATCGAACATGGTGCGATTGTTGGCAAAAGCCGCCACTACACAAATAGCTAGAATCACTGGATAAAGCATCTCACGGGGTACTTCAATAATCTTCGCAAACACACGAATTCCAAAGAATTCTACAAACAGCATAATAAATGAACACAATATCATAGCAGCAAAGATCAGATTCACCAGTTCTGCGTTGGACCTAAAAAGCAGAGGGCCGGCAACCAAGCCATGAATGGTGAAGGCTCCAAGCAACATGGCAGTGGGACCATCTCCGGGAATACCCAGCGCAAGCAAGGGAATCATTGAACCGCCAATTGAGGCGTTATTCGAGGACTCACTAGCCACAATACCGTCCATTATACCGGTACCAAATTTTTCTGGATGCTTAGAGGCCTTTTTCACAGCTCCATAAGCAACCTGATTCGCTAGTGATCCACCCATGCCGGAAAGAAAGCCGATGAATAAACCTATAATGGAGGAAAGTAAGAAGTTCTTGGTTTGACCAATCATCTCTTTGATAGTAAAGCCAAAACCCCGGATCCTCTCAACAGAATGGCGCTCCTCTTTCCTTTTCCCAATAGGTTTCACCGCATTCAACAGAATTTCAGTTGTAGCAAACATACCAATAACTGCTGGAGTCAATGCAATACCGTTCATCAGATTGGTAATTCCAAAAGTATAACGGTAGGCGCCATCTACAGGAGCAATACCCACCATGCAGAAAGCCAAACCAATAAAAGCAGCAGCAACTGCCCTAAATATGTCACCGCTAACGGTACAAACCAAAACCACAGCGAACAAGGTTAGAGCAAAGAACTCATAAGGTCCTAGCTTGACAGCAAATGAAGCTAACGAAGGTGCTGCCACAATCATTACAGCTAGGCTCAGGATAGTGCCGAAGAAAGAGTATACGATGCCGATACCCAAAGCACGCTTAGCATGTCCACTCTTTGCCATGGGGTGACCATCGTAACAAGTCGCAATAGACATTGCCGAGCCGGGAATATTGATCAGAATAGCAGAGATTAAACCGCCGGAGACGCCACCGATGTACAATGCTACCAGCAGGGTAAATGCCTGATATACATTCAAGCTGAAAGTGACCGGTAGAAACAATACAATCGCCATAGTGGCGCTTAACCCAGGAATCGCACCAAAAATTATGCCGACGATCACACCGAAGAACATAAGCCCAATCATATCAGGTGCTATTAGATTCGCAAAACCGCTTATTAGACCTTCCAACTATAAAACCCCCTCTAATATACCTGCGGGCAAACGTACATAAAGAAATTCTCGGAACAAAAAATAACAAGCCAATGCCACGATAACTGCGGTAATAATATAGGCCTTGGGCTTCCATATTTCTTTGGACGCCATGAAAAACATGCTGGTGACCATATATATAATAGCAGTAGGAATAAAGCCCAATGGCACCATTAAAAGTATAAACGAAAAAATGAATGCAAAAGTGATCACACTGCGTTTTAATGCTAAAACTGAAGCAGATAGCTCCTCTCCAGTGGGTACGGACGACTTGTTTGCCTCTAACTTACTCCTACCCATGACGGTCATTGAGACACCTATGATGAACAGTACCCCAAACACCAATCTAGGAAAAAAACTTGCTGTATCAAGGGGAGACACCGGCTCTTTTACGATTTTTATTGAAAAAGACTCCATAAACATATAAACAGAAAAAAGCATTAAGAACACACCTAGAAAAATGTCGCTATAAATGTGAAATCCTAGTACAATCTTTTCACAAATATTATCTATCTTCGTTTTCACGGATAAACAGTCGCCTCCTCCTAGACTACCTTTGTTCATAATTACATTAAAATCTACTTTTTGTAAAATGGGCATTGCAAATACAATGCCCATTTATGTCACCTTAAAGACACGAAATAAAGTATATAATTATTCAACATAGGGAGCTAAAGTATCTTTAAATTTCTGTGCCATGACCTTGGATTCTTCGATGGACGGTATCTCCTCAGGCAGAATATTATTAAGCTTGTCACGGAATTCGGCTCGCACATCAGGATCGGTGTACATCTCTGCCAGAATAGCATTGAATGCCTCACAAGCATCCTTAGGAGTATTGGGAGGAGCTAACCACACAATAGGCTGAGGCACGAAACAAAAGTCAACACCTTGCTCCTTAAAGGTTGGAACATCGGGAGCTAACTCAAATCTTTCTTCACCGTCGATAGCAATCAAACGGAAATCACCGGAATCCACATAGCCTTGAACAGACATGACATTGGTGATGATATAGTCTACCTGACCGCCCAATAAAGCGGCGTTACGTTCAGAGGTATTACCAGTATCCACATAGTACAGATCAATTCCTACAGCATCCTTAAGTGCCTTTGCGAACATATAAGGTTGACCTGATAGAGTAATTCCACCTGTAATGCTGGTAGGATCGGCCTTAGCAGCGTCAAAAAGGTCGTTTATGGTCTGATACGGTGAATCAGCTCGAACTGCTATGCAAGTGGAATAATTGCCTTCCACAAAAAGTACCATCTCGTAATCGTCCCAATCATAATCAAAGGTGCCATCCAGTTCGCTTACAAAAATAGTTGTAGTACCTGCAATGAAGTTATAGCCATCAGGAACAGCCTGATAGGTTTGTTCGTAACCTGAAACACCTGAGACATTGGTGATAACAAAAGGCTGCCCAGTCTTCTTGGTAAAATACTCATTTAGCACACGCAGCATCATGTCGGTACCACCGCCTGCAGCAGCAGGACACATCACGTTGACAGGCTGAGTAGGCCACTCATACTTAACAGGTTCGCTAGTCTCTGAACTAGAACCAGAAGGTTCCTCGGTTCTACCGCAGCCAGACAGCAGTACGGAAAAAAGCACAAATAAGACTAATGTTAAGGGAAGAATCTTCTTCATAATTTTTCTCTTATCCATGTTTTTTCTCCTCTCATTTTTTATAATTATTTGTTAATTTAAAACAGTCAAGAACAGTAAACATCATCTATAATTTTAAAGCCTTTTTCTGCCAGAAGCTTGTCAACCCAACCACGTTCAGCAATACCGTTCTTGACAGCAGCCAGTTTAGCCTGGTCTGTAGCCTGGAAGGCTTTGGCATTTTCCAAAACCTGGCGGGCATCTTTACGAGGAATGACAATAATGCCATCGGGGTCAGCCAAGATAATATCACCAGGGCAGACACTCACTCCACCGCAAGAGATAGGAACATTGATTTCACCAGGGCCTTCTTTATAAGGACCACCAGGTGTAGTGCCGGTACAATAGACAGGAAAATCCCATTTGCCAATCTCATGAATGTCACGGATGGGACCGTCCAGAATTATGCCTGCGGCTTTCTTAACATACTTAAGATATGCCATCATGTTCTCGCCGATCAATGCACGGGTATTGTCCTCCTCATTGGAGACAACTAGTACATCACCCTCGTTGCAAAAGTTCAATGCGGCATGCAGTACAAGATTATCACCAGCTCGACATTTGACGGTAAATGCCGGACCTACCATTATCCGAGTTTTTGGCTTACTAACCAGCTTGATACGAGGATTCATGGCATTGTTACGATTCATCACGTCAGCAACGTTAGACGCGGGAATGGACTTAAATTGTTCCATAACCTCGTTATCTGGCATCTCACGCTTAAGATAAATACGTTTACCAACTGACATAGTTTTTGCCTCCTATTAATCCTTACCTAAAATGGTCTCGATAATTTCCTGCCACCCGGAAGGTTCAGTATTAGCGTACCGAGTGCTAAAGCCATATTTGGCAAGTGCTTCGTGTCGGTGCATGGATGCTAAAGTCATCTCGGGAGACAGACCAACATCCTCCTGTAGGGCAATAGAACCTTTCAACTCGGCAGCGCGGCGGGTACAGTGCAGAGCAGTGCCAGTAACCAGACGGTTTAAATGGTCATTAAATGGTATACCATCCATGGACCTGCTCACGGAATCAACCACTTCTTCAACTACACCATAGGAATATGCAGCCAGGAGCATATCGATCATCAGTATAGCAATGCCCTTCATGAAAATGCTTCGCACCAACTTTATGGCGGATGCAGTGCCAACATTCTCACCAACCAATTTGATCTTCATTCCGTAAGGGCTCATTACCTCATAGAACTTCTCAGCACCATTGCCGCTTGCAATGATAGGCACCTGGTGTTTGTCCTTGGGTAGAGAACCCATCATGGCTGCATCCACATAGAGCACTCCATTACTCTGGATAGCTCTCCAGACGGCCTCCTTGTTTGCAGGAGTAGAAGAAGTCACATCGACATACAACTGACTGGGGCGCAGGTTTTCTTTGATATCATTGCAGACGTCCATGGCGGAGAAAACCGGAACCGCTACAAAAATGATGTCAGCCCACCGGGCAACCTCTGAATTGGTGTTTACCAAAGTAACACCAGCCTCTTTTGCCCTGTTATGTATCTGCTTGCCCATAACCTCATGGTTCATCATTATGTCAGTTGCACGGATGCCGGAGATACCTTCCTGAGCTAAACCTATTGAAATATTGTAGGCGGCCTCTCCAAAGCCTATAAATCCAATATTCATAGTGCGCCTCCCACTATATGAAATCTTTCTATGTCGTATAGCTTGAATCTTTTATATTTTCATTGTAATATAATCTCAAAAACAAAACAAACAACGAAATTTTAGTTTTTTAACAAAAAAATTTTGTTAAGAGGTGTAACTATGAACTTAATAAGTTTATACTATTTTTCCGAATTAGCCAAGGATCTTCACATGACACAAACTGCCAACCGACTGTTCATATCACAGCAAACTCTGAGTAACCACATTAAACGTCTGGAAGAACAACTAGGCGTGAAATTGCTGTATAGAAAACCCGCGCTTTCCTTAACCTATGCAGGGGAATTCGTGCTCGATTTCGCTGAAGTTATCAATAAAGAATACGCAAATTTGATAGATATACTCTCTGATATCAAACGTGAGGAGCGGGGAGTAATCAGATTCGGTGCCAGTCCCATGCGAATGAACGCGTGCCTGCCCAGTATCTTATCGGAGTATTCTCTTCAATACCCCCACGTGGAACTACGTCTTACTGAAACTATTTCGTCACAGTTAGAACCATTGGTATTGGACGGCAAGCTTGACTTTGCATTGATCCTATCTGCCGATCGAAATAATAAATTAGTTAAACACCACCTGCTGAATGATCGCGTTTACCTCTGCGTGCCCGATCCCCTGCTGAAAAAGTACTACGGCGATCAGGCTGAACCCCTTAAAGCAAAGGCTATTCAAGGTGCCAACGTAATTGACTTTGCCAAACTCCCTTTCTGTATGCAATCTAACCGATTGGGCTATAAGATTTTCGAATGCTTCAAGGAGGGTGAAGTAGAACCTAAAACCTATCTGACCAGTACAAATAACAGAATCACCACTCATTTATGTTTCCAGGGGTTTGCTGCATGTTTCGCTACTCAGATGCATTTGTACAACATAAAGGAAGGTATCCCTGACAATATAAACATTTTCCCCGTCTATCACCACGGGGAACCGTTGACTCAGCGACTCTCTCTTATCTGGTGTAAGGACCGATATTTGCCCCGCTACGCCAAATACTTCCTAGATTGTCTGTTCCGATTTTTTAACAATGTGGATCAAATCCATATGAGTCGAAAGGTTTAATCCTTGCGATAAAAAATCCACTAGTTCTACCTTATATGCGAAAGGCTTTTTTTCCTCCTTGCTATAATGCTTTCTTACAGGTAATATCTATAAAAAATCCCGCTTTAGAAGCGGGTATACAGCCATAAATTAAATATTTAAGCGTTTCCAGAAAGTGGGGGTAAAGAGTAAAAGTATCGGATATATTTCCAGCCTTCCGATAATCATGCATAAAGATAACACCGCTTTGCTAATATCTGAGAAATCAGCATAATTTCCTGTCGGGCCAACTACTCCCAATCCCGGCCCAATATTGCTCAAACATGAAGCGACTGCCGTTGCGGTAGAAATCATGTCTTTGTTATCTAATGATACAATAATAGTGGCTGCAGCAAATATTGCAACATAAGCAAAGAAAAATGCCATTACTCCGGATAGTATTTCTTCATCAACAACTCTCCCATTGATTTTAACAGTTTGCACAGATCTTGGATGAATAATTTTTATGATTTCCCGCTTGATAATCTTAAAAAGCAGTATTATCCGAAGGCATTTCATCCCTCCACCTGTGGACCCTGCACTTGCTCCAAGAAACATCAATAAGACAAGTATGCTTTGGCTGAATACGGGCCAAAGCGCAAAGTCCGCAGTTGAATAACCGGTCGTTGTTATTATGGAACTTACCTGAAAAGACGAATATCTTATAGCTTCATCTATTGTTTGAAAAACCGTGCCATAAGTATTTAATATAATCAATACAGTAGCAGTTATCACAGTTCCTAAATAGAACTTCAGTTCTTCATCCCGCAGGATTGACTTTACATTAACTTTCAATAATGCATAATATACAGTGAAATTAACACCAAATAATAACATAAAAATGGTGACTACAGCATCTATATAAACGCTGTTGTATGCACCTATACTTGCATTTCTGTTGGAAAAGCCGCCAGTACTCGCTGTTCCGAAAGCATGAATCAAAGCGTCATACAGGGACATTCCTCCCGCAAGTAAAAATATAACTTCAATGGCAGTCATGGCAATATAAATGACATACAGGATTTTGGCTGTTTGCCCAACTTTAGGAACAAATTTTTCAGGGACAGGTCCCGGAGTTTCAGCCTTCATTATATAAAGTGTATTGGCTTTCACAGAAGGCAGGACGGCGATCATTAGAATCAAGACTCCCATTCCGCCCATCCAGTGTGCAGAACTTCTCCAAAACAAAATGCCTTTAGGTAGTCCCTCCACTTCCTTTAATATACTAGCTCCAGTAGTGCTGAACGCTGATGCAGACTCAAATAAAGCATCCATCACAGAGGGAATGGCTCCACTTATAAGAAACGGCAATCCTCCAAACACAGAAACAAATAACCAACCTAAAGCTACAATTGCGAAACCATCCCGCGCATAAATGTCACTCGTTACCGGCTTAATGGAGCGAAGTCCCAATCCCAATAACGTTAGTAGAATTATAGAAACAAGCAAGGCCATTGTGTCCCCTTCCCAATAAATAAACGATATCAACAGGGATGGCACCATACATGCGGCCTCAACGCATAACACGCCTCCTAAGCTCTTAAAAATCATTCCATAGTTCATGCTTTTTCACCACATCAATAATGTTTTCTAAATCTGTTATTTTATAATCTTTTGTAATAAGGATAACATTATCACCTGGTTTTATCACATCATTGCCATTTGGAATTATGATCTCATTTTTTCTAACAATAGCAGCAATTAAAATCCCTTTTTTTACATTGAGATTTTTCAGGGGTATATCAATATATTTGCTGGAATTACCGGCAGTTAGTTCGATGGCTTCTGCCTTATCCTCAACAATACGATATAATGCGTTTACGTGATTACCCATTGCATTTTGCAATCCTCTTACAAATCTCAAAATATAATTTGTAGTGATGAGCTTTGGACTCACCACATTATCAATGCCCATACTTTTTATAATATCTGAATGATTCATCCTGTTAATTTTGGCTATAACTTTCCCAATACCGAATTGTTTTGCCAATAATGCAGCTATGATATTATCTTCATCTCGTCCCGTGACGGCCACAAAAGCACCCATTTCACTGAAATTTTCAGACTTTAATAATGTTTCATCAGAACCATCACCGCAGATAATCAAAGCATGAGGCAGAAGTTCCGTTAATTCCCTACACCTTTCGTGATCGATTTCTATAATTTTTACATGAATATTCATTTCATCCAGATATTTTGCCAAATAATATGCAATGCGTCCTCCGCCCATAATCATGACATTTTTTATCTTTTGGACATGAATACCTATGCGTCTGCAAAAGTCAAAAACTTTCGCGGATTGACCAAATATATATATTGTATCACCTTCCCTGACTGTAAACTCACCATCAGGGATAATAATATCGTCTCCACGTTGCACGGCACCTATCAGAACTGATGAAGAAAATCGGTTTGCGATATTCTTTAATTGCATGTTAGAAATTGCCATGTCATTGGTTACATTTATTTCCACCATTTCGACTCTACCCTTGGCGAATATCTCAACGTTGGTGGCAGGCGGAAACTTAATGAGGCGGGCAATTTCACTTCCAGCTGCCTGTTCAGGATTGATAACCATATTTAAGCCCAGCTCTCTTTTCAATAGAGAAAGTTCGCTGGCATATTCAGGGTCTCTTATTCGGGCAATCGTATGCCCTACACCAAGTTTTTTGGCAGTAAGACAGCATACCATATTCATTTCATCACTTTCAGTTACAGCAATAAGAAGGTCGGTATCTTGCACCCCAGCCATCATAAGTATTTTTGTGCTGACGCCATTTCCTCTAATACACATTACATCCAAATTTTCTTCGGCCTTTTTTAATGCTTCTGAGTTTTTATCTATAATTGTAACATCATGGTTTTCCTTGGATAAGTTTTCAGCTAAACTATAGCCTACTTTCCCATCACCAATAATGATAATTTTCATTATTAATCCCCCTTACAATAGCCTTTTCAGTTACTTTTATTCTATGGGACAGTCTGTTTCATCAAATGCGAATTGGCCTTTTGGAGAAAAGCTTAAAAAAAGTTCCATGTTATACCGTGCAGGAATATAGCTTGGATCGAGGGCCCAGGCCGCGCGAAAATGTTTCATGGCAGTCAAATGGTCACCTTCCATTTCAAGCAATATGCCAATCAAATTATGAGGCTGTGGGGCGTGAGGATATTTTTCCATAGCTTTCGATATAAGAAGTTCACATTTTTTGAACTCTTTATGTTCAATAAGCGTTCTCACAGTATTACACAGTTTTTCCAATTCTATCTGACTATCAGATTTGTCTATTTGTTTCATTTTTTACCCCCCTCATTAAGATTTCTTACTTTACAATGATAGCAAAAGCTTCGTGAGAATAGTGTGAAAATGCTGTTAGAATGCTGTGAGAAAAAATAATAAAACCGTATCGCTACGGTTTTTCACAATTTTATTCTCTATTCATCTACAAGCCTGTATCCAACCCCTACTTCTGTCACTATATAGCGAGGTTTGGCGGGATTCTTCTCAATTTTTCTTCTAAGCCCCGCCATTAGAGCTCGCAATACTTGTGTGTCACTGCTATAATCTATGCCCCAAATCTCTTTTAAGATATATTTCGTAGTAAGCACCTTGCCGACATTTTTAAAAAACAGTGACAATAGCTTATATTCCAAAGGTGTCACATGCAGCTCTTTATCATCTAGATAAACTAACCGTTTTTCAAAGTCTATCCGCAAACCACCAACTTGAATGATTGCCGGTGTCTTATTTCCTCCTTGTTTATAAAAATGGCGCAGAGCAACACGAATTCGAGCCAAAAGCTCTGTTGAAGAAAAGGGCTTTGTTAGATAATCATCCGCACCTAAATCGAGGGCAGCTGCCTTTTCCTTGTCCTGGTCACGGGCAGACACAACAATAATCGGCATTTCTGACCATTCTCGAATCTTCTTTATAATCTCCATGCCATCAATATCAGGTAATCCCAAATCCAGCAGCAATAAATCGATAGGTTCTGATACAAGAGTTTTCAACGCTCCTTGACCGGTGCTTGCAGTAATATATCTGAACCCTTCCGTCTGCAATGAATAACAGATGTAATTTCTTATCTTTATATCATCTTCAACAACAAGGATGTACTCGTTATAATAGCTCATTTTGATTCATCTCCATTGGAAGCTTAAAAATAACCATTGCCCCTTGGCCATCTGTACGGTTGCGAGCCACTATACTGCCTCCATGCGCTTTTATGATTGCATCACATATCGCAAGCCCCAAGCCAATACCGTAATGTGAATCAGCGTGTTTAAGATTGGAAGTATAGAAC
>FZPS01000175.1_pt77 | contig 10061 bp, 7 predicted proteins | sample 1817821 | NCBI WGS metagenome assembly FZPS01 (sample SAMEA104158645, study PRJEB21678) | metagenome | place: Germany | collected 2015-04-21 | reverse complement strand
CAGGAGGACGGTATACATGGGTCAAGCATCAGGCCGTCCGCTACTGGGCGAATACCTAAGATGTACTGGGCTGCGCTGAAGTAGGACCAGGCGGCGGCACCAGTCAACCAGGATGTTCGGCAATTTCCGGGCCGGGGAGAATACTTGGAATAGGTGGTCTGCCCCTGCACATAGGGCTCCAGTTGCCGGATCTCGGCCCTATCGTTATAGGCTGCGGGCATGGCCGCGCGATAATACTGGTAGGCCCTGTCGCCATTGCCTAAAATGCACTCGGCCATCACTCCCCACCCCTGGGTGTGGTTGAAAATTCCGGCATTTTCCTTGATGCCCGCGTTGTAGACTACAGACCCCATCACATCTCTAGGCGTATCCTTAAAGGGAGGTGCACACAACATCAGCCCGTATTCTGTGGCTAGTTTATCTTGAACCGCCTGCATACTCTGGCGGGCTTGCTCCAGGGTGGCCGCCCCGCTAATCACTGCCCACACCTGCGTATTGAGGTAAACCTGCCCTTCCGAATAGTCCTTGGTGCCATACACTGTCCCATCGTCACCGATGGCCCAAATAAACCAATCGCCATCCCAAGCAATCGTTTGAATATTGCGGTCCAGGAGATCCCTTTGTTGCCCCGCCCAAGCAGCTTCGTCTTTTTCACCGAGACTATGGGCGATCTCTTCATAAACTGTGAGTCCAAACCGCACTTGGAAAGCTACGAACAGGCTTTCCCCATAATAACCCAGTTTGAGACAGTCATTCCAATCAGCCGCCAAGCCGCAGGGAAGACCATTTCGACCGCTCCGTTTCAGATTGAACTCCAGGGCACGGCGCAAGTGGCCAAAAACGGTATCCTCGCCCTTGTCAGCATAGGGCAGCACCTTCCGGTAGAAGTCAAAATCTCCTGTTTCAGCCACATAGGCTGGAACAGCGTTAAACAACCACAGACAATCGTCGGAGCGATATTCCTCGGGCTTTGGCTCCGCTTCGTGTCCAGGCCTGTGCTCAAAGGGTTTGATCACTGGCAGCGCTCCGCCTGTTGAAAGTTGGCCGGTGATCATCAGTTCCAGCCTTTCCCGGGCCTGATCAGGTATGGCCGCCATTACACCCAGGAGATCCTGTACAGAGTCTCTGTATCCCAAGCCATCTCGCTCCCCGTTGTAGACAAGGCTTGCAGAGCGGGACCAATTGAAGTTGATTAGACAGTTGTACAGCCCCCACATATTAATGGTACTGTTGAACTCAGGATCCGGGGTTTGGACAGAAAGTGAATTAAGCTTTTGATGGTGCCACCGTTTGAGCTTGTCCAACTCCCAGCTGGCACGCTCAAGGGATCCATATTCGGCCACCGCTTTTCTGCCCACAGTTTCCTGAGCACCAACTCCCAGCATCACCAAGATCTCTTTGCTTTCGCCGGGTTCTAGGGCTATCTCCGTCTGGATCACTCCACAACCGTTATCGCCGTAAGCGTCACTGTTTCTGCAGCGTCCTTCCAGCAGAACCTGGGGATTGTGATACCCGTTGTAGATCCCTAAAAAGGCCTCGCGGCTGGTGTCATAGCCTGCCACATCGGAGCCGATTAAGGCTAACCAAGAGTGCATCGCTCCATCCTCTGTATCAGGGTCTTCAGGAGAACTGATGTTATCGTGACTGACAATGCGGAGCATATTACCGTCTCGTGATCCCTTAATGATGAAATTGGAGTATTGCTGGTTGATCTGGTCCTGAATGGTGTCCCATTGGTTCGTAAACTCGCAGAAGGAAAAGGCAGAAATCGACCGCTTGCCCTCACCTGCATTGGTCATCTTCAGCCTCCAGTATTCGAACCTTTGATCCACCGGGACAAAATAGGTGGCCTCAGTCTCAATACCTGCGTACTTGGACTGAAAAATGGAATAGCCGGTGCCATGCCGACAGATTGACTCATACTGATGGAGGGGCTTGCCCACGGGCTGCCACGAAGCGGACCAGAAGTCGCCCGTCTGCTGATCCCGGAGATAAAAATAGCGGCCCGGCTGATCGAGGGGGACAGTGTTAAACCTAAGACGCAAAAAACGTCCTCTGGCCCCCGAGCGATAAAAGCCATAGCCGCCGCAGTTGTTCGTAATAATCGCACCATACTCCGTTGACCCCAAGTAGTTGCTCCACGACTGGGGCGTATCCGGACGGGTAATAACATACTCCCTTGCTTCATCGTCGAAATATCCGTAACGCATGTGGATCCCCCTTGCTTTTTGGGGGGTCGTACCCTGTGACTGGGTAGTCACAGGGTACGACCCCTCTAAAGGACGTAACTCTCCAGTGCTTCGAGATCTTTGATAATGATCACTTTATTTCCCACTAGTTCGATATAACCTAGTTCCCGAAACTCCCCTAATTTCCTGGTAATTGTTTCCCGACGTAAGCCAGAATAATTGCCGAGTTCTTCCCGATTCATGGATAGTTCCAGCCTAATACCCTCATCGGTCGTTTCACCGATGCGATTCACGAGCTTGATCAAAAGCCCAGCAGTCTTCATGGACGCATTGCTCGTGGACAGTCTTCGAATGAGCTCTTCGGCCCAGCGAATTCGTTCAAAGCTTTTCACCAAGACACTGCGCAGCACCACCGGCGAATTGAAGAAGTATTTGTCAAACGTGACCTTGGGAATGGCCACAACCTTGCAGTCCGTAAGGGCCTGACCAATGTAGCGATAGGGTTCCTGAACCAAGAGATTCAGTCCTCCCACAAAGTCGCCATCCCGATAGATATAGAAAATCTGCTCTTCCCCGTCGATGCTGTTGAAGGAGATTTTCATCTCCCCTTCATAGATCAGGTACATAAAGTCTGGGGAGTCTCCCGTCCTGAAGACATTCTCTCCCGCTTTGATCTTGGATAAGAGCACCTGATTTAAAACCTCGTCAACATCCTGGTCCTCCACATCATTGAGGAGGGGCAGGCTACGCAGGGAAGAGTACATCTCCGCCTTTTCCTGGGCTGAGACAACTTCCCTGTCCTTGAGGATTTTGAACCTCTCCTGATTTTTCTTTTCCTCTGCTTTTCGGTCTTGGCGCAAACTCTCTGCAAAGAGCTTGTTGGCATAGACTTCCAATTCCTTGGCTCGATCTTTGTCCATCGGCTCAACTCCCTCTAAACAATAGGGTATCCCCATTTCACGGTATTTCTTTACACCTGCAGTATGGTAGGGCAGAATCTCGATCCGATCCACCCTCTGGCGAACGGGTTTTAGAATGTCAACAAGATCCTGCATCGCCCGTTCGTTGTCGGTATAGCCTGGAACCATAACATGGCGAGCCCAAATCTGTCCCCTAAACCCATGGTACTCTAGGTCCTTAAGGAACTTCAAGTAGGAATCAAAGCCGTCGACTGTCGTTAGCTCTTGGAAGGATTCTCGGCTAAAGGCCTTCACATCCAAAAGCAGAGTATCGACCAAGGGAAGTATCTTGGAGTGATACTTGGGACTGCCAAATCCCGAGGTGTCGAGGCATGTATTGTAGCCCTCTTGCTTCAAAAGCTTCAAGGAAGCATGGACAAAGGCACCCTGCAGAAGCGGTTCGCCTCCTGAAAAAGTTATTCCACCTTCTTCACCATAATACTTCCTATACCTGCCAGCGATGGCAACAATCTCCTCGGGGGTTATCTCTCGACCCCCTGCCCGTTTGAGACTATCTGGGTTATGGCAATAGGCGCACCGGAGGGGACAGCCCTGTAAGAAGAAGATCGTTCGGGTACCCGGCCCGTCCACCAAGCCCAGGCTTTCCATGGAGTGTAAATAGCCTTTCATCGTATCCCTCCTTTCGAACTCAACTGCAAGGTACTAAACAAACTCATGAAAGGTTCGATTGACTACATCGAGCTGGTGTTCTTTATCCAACTGGTTGAAGCGGACAGCGTATCCCGAAACCCGGATAGTCAAATTCGGATACTTGTCCGGGTTTTCCATGGCATCGAGCAGCAGTTCCTTCTCCATTACATTGACATTGAGATGGAAACCACCTTGATCGAAGTAACCCTCCAAGATGTTGGTCAGATTCGTTACTCGATCCGCAGCGTTTTTGCCAAGGGCTGAAGGTATGATGGAAAAGGTGTTGGAGATTCCGTCCTGATTGACTGCTTCAAAGGGCAGTTTGGCCACGGAGTTGAGGGAAGCCAGGGCACCCAACTGATCCGCACCATTCATGGGGTTCGCCCCCGGCGCAAAGGGCTCGCCTTTCTTGCGGCCATCAGGCGTGTTGCCCGTGGCTTTGCCATAGGTCACATTGGACGTAATGGTCAAGAGCGACAGGGTGTGTTCTGCACCTCTGTATGCTGGAGTCTTCCGCAATGCATCCATGAAGTAACGATTGACCTCAATGGCGATACCGTCGGCTCGGTCGTCGTCATTTCCATACCTGGGGAAAGAACCTTCAATCTGAAAGTCCACTGCTATCCCCGCGTCGTTTCGAATCGGCCTGACCTTAGCGTATTTGATGGCCGAGAGAGCATCGGCTACGATGGATATTCCTGCAACTCCAAAAGCAATGTAGCGGTGTACAAAGGGATCATGCAAGGCCATTTGACTGGCTTCGTAGGCGTATTTGTCATGCATGTAATGAATGGTGTTCATGGTTTCCACATAGATCCTAGCCAGCCTATCCATGACCCTCCGAAAGGACTCCATGACGGTATCGTAGTCCAAGACATCCTGAAAGATGGGTTCGATTCCAGAGATGACGGGAACGCCGGCTATTTCGTCCACTCCACCATTGATAGCATAGAGCAAGGCCTTGGCCAAGTTCGCCCGAGCTCCAAAGAACTGCATGTCCTTGCCCACCCGCATTGCGGAAACACAGCAGGCAATGGCATAGTCGTCTCCATAGATGGGACGCATCAAATCATCGCTCTCGTACTGAATGGAAGCGGTCCTGATACTCATATCGGCACAGTACTCCTTGAACTCGCGCGGCAGACTATCAGACCATAGTACCGTCATATTGGGCTCAGGCGATGTGCCTAAGTTGATCAATGTGTGCAAAAATCTATAGGCGGTCTTGGTAACAAGGGGCCGTCCATCCTCTCCCATTCCGCCAATGGATTCGGTCACCCACGTTGGATCGCCCGCGAACAATTCGTCATACTCGGGTGTTCTAAGGTGTCTGACCAGGCGCAGTTTGATCACCAGTTGATCGATGAGTGCCTGGGCGCTTTGTTCATCGATCAGTCCTAAGTCGAGATCACGCTGAATATAGACGTCGAGGAAAGCGGTGTTTCTGCCCAAACTCATGGCTGCCCCATTGTTTTCCTTAACAGCGGCAAGATACGCAAAGTACAGCCACTGCACGGCCTCCCGAGCGTTTCGGGCAGGGCGGCCAATATCATAACCGTATTTTGAGGCCATGGATTTCATCTCATCCAAGGCCCGAATCTGTTCAGAGAATTCCTCCCGGACTCGTATCGCTTCTTCGTTGGTTAACACGTTGTGATTCGCCCTATCCTTGAGGCGCATTTCCTTCAGATAATCAACCCCGTATAAAGCAACCCGCCTATAGTCGCCAATAATCCGGCCGCGACCATATGCGTCTGGAAGACCTGTGAGCAGTCCCACAGAACGCACCGTTCGCATCTCGTTTGTATAGGCGTCAAATACGCCTTGATTGTGGGTTTTCCGATATTCTTGATACCTCGCTTCCAACTCAGGATCCATCTTGAGTCCATAGGCCTTCAGGGAGTTTTTTACCATGCGGAAACCACCATAGGGGTTCATGATTCGCTTCAGCGGCTGATCCGTCTGCAGCCCCACAACAAGCTCCTTATCTTTGTCAATATATCCGGGCTCGAAATTATCAATACCACTAAAGCGCTCTAAATCGACATTGATTGTCCTGGTCCTGACTTCTTCTTGGATTCGTGCGTTCACATCACTCCAGAGGCTGATTGTATCTTCGGTGGGGCCTTCCAAAAAACTCTCGTCACCATGGTAGGGGTGATAGTTCTTTTGGATAAAGTCCCTCAAATTAATCCCTTCAGACCAAGAGCCTGGTTTGAAGCCTTTCCAAGCGATGGCCATTTCCTTTCGTGCGAACAGGTTCGCCTGCAAAATGCTCATCCTCCTATATTTGACGCCACTTTGCTCTGGCAGCCGCGGCGATCATAGTCACTGCGCCTATAGTATAACGTTCATTTGAGAAAAGCGCTGTGACCTAAATCACTTTTCTTGATTTAAGGAGAAAAAGGGACAAAGGCGGGAGAAAAAAAGGGGTCGTACCCCATGACTGGGTGGTCATGGGGTACGACCCCCGCGCTTCTCACAAGTCTTCCTCGACATACTCCCGATAGAACACTCTCTGCTGCTGCGGATACTCCAAAAGCCGCTCTGGCGATACGAGCGGATCATCGCTCAGACCCATGTAGACAGGATAACTGCTCCAAGGGTAGTCCAAAGGACTCTTGACCATCCTGGCAACCACGGGATTGAGATGGATGTAGCGACTTACGTCCAGCTTACGGGCGAGGGACTTAATCAGATCCGCTCGGTATCTCCCCTGAAAAAGAGGACCCACATAGTCATAGCGTTTGTTGAAAAAGATAGCGTACATCATGTTCACTTGCTTCATCATTTTCCACAGCTCAAGATCGGAAGTCTCCACCTGAAGATGAACATGGTTGGTCATTAGGCAATAGGAAAGAATGCTGCAGCCATGATCATTAACGGCGCGCAGTAACCGGTCGAGATACACTCGGCGATCCTCGTCATCCACAAAAATCGCCTGGCCTCGATGTCCTCGGCACATCACATGATACATCGCCCCGGGGAACCAAATTCGTCGTTTACGTGCCATTTTTTCCTCCTTTTCTGCCTCGCTAGCCTAAACTTTCTCTATGCCTCCAGTTTGTCCTGCTAATATTTTGAGTTTTCTGATAGTTATAAATGAATCCTGCCCCAAGATCGCACAGAATACCAAATACCCTAGGCTTTCCCATAAATGGAAGGGAATGCCATTGATCTCGTCGAACATGAAATGCTAGGCATCACGAAGAGAGTATTTCGCCGGATGACGATACACTAGGAGGAGATGAAGTGCCGACCCGAAGGCTGTTCTGTGCTCTGCTGCTTTTCCTGCTGCTAGCTAGTATAACACCAGTCCGGGCTCTAGAAGGAGTCACAATACAGAAGGCATGGGTACTTATTGAGGCCACAACATATCAGCCTGATGGCCAGATGTGGGAGCGAATGGAATACAGGTATGACCACCTGGGTCGTTGTATTGTAGCAGTAGAATACGGGAGTGACAATGCACCCCGTGGTGGTTGGCATTCTCAGTATGATTCCCGGGGAAACCTGATTAGTCGCACATCGTTTTACGAAAAAAACACCATGGACTATTGGTATGAATGGCATTACGAATACGATCCAAGCGATAGACTCATCAAGGCCACATTGCTCAACGAGGACGGCTCCAAGGCCAATTGGACTGAATACGAGTATGATAGCCAAGGCCATCTCGTTAAGGAAACGCATTATTACGGCCACGATGGCAAAGCTGCATCTACAAACGAGTACCTCAATGACATCTACGGTCAGCCTCTGGTTGTAGTGCGGAAAACGGTCCCAGCTGCGAACAGCTGGTTTATTCCCAATGATAGCTGGGATGAGTACGAATACGATCCCCGGGGCAACCTGACACGGGTGGCATACAATCCAGGGAGCGACGTTAATGCCTGGGAAGAGGCTACATACGACGATGATGGCAAGTGCACGAAGACCCTCTATTATGCCCAGGGCGAACTAACGCATTGGACAGAGTATAAGTATGACCAAATCAACGTCCCTGCTGGCTACCGGACAACGCCAAGCAAGGCATTAGCGTTTATCGATGATGGGCAGAAAGTCACGTATATCCCGTCCTACTCCTTAGACTATTACCTCAAGAACAGTGTATCCACCGAGTACAGTCCAGTGCTGGCTCAATTGGCCATGGCCTTTTCCACGGCAGTCTACGACGAGTACTTCATTCGACAATCCCTCCGCGCCCACGGATTTACCAGGATTCAAACCCAACACTACGATACCCCCCTCAATTACTCAAAACCCGCTTTTGCCATGGCGGAAAAGACCACCCCAAGCGGTAATAAGGTGATCGCGATCATAATCAGAGGTTCGAGCAGTCTGTCGGACTGGATGACCGATGCGGGCATCGGGCTTGGACATGAGCATGGTGGGTTTTCCAACGCGCGGGATACAATTTTGATCGAACTGTCGTCCTTCGTGACGGACATTTGGTCCGACCCGCGGATCACATATTTCATTACAGGCCACAGCTATGGAGCGGCAACCGCCAATCTGGTGGGGCAAAGCATCGGTGACGAATTTGGGATTGACCAGAGCAACACCTACGTCTATACCTTCGCCACCCCGAATGTAACGAAGGTTGACAGGCCCCTGCGAAATCCTGAGGGACAAAATGACCATATCTTCAATCTGTGTAACATACAGGACTCCATTACCCACCTGCCAACTGCGGTGATATCACGGGCCGATTGGGGAAAATACGGGCGCACATTTTGGTTTTCGCTGCCTCATCCCACGGGCGATTCAGCGCACAGCGCCCTCCTGTACCTGGACTTTTTTATGCAGCACCAAGTCCCCAGGATCACCTCCAGTATTGGAGGAAACTTCAGCCAGAGCACAGCATCCAAATTCCTCGTGGACGGAGTATTGCGCCTTCCAGAGGTTAACGCACAACAGGTGTACAGACTCACATTCGAGGAAAGCAAAGCCACCATCTCGGGAAAAGTCGAGCGCACAGGCGAACCCTTTCCCACCTGGTGCCTGAAGTTGACACAACCCCTTTATATTCTCGATTACATTAGTCGTGAAGCAATCGTCTGCGATAAAATCTATTTGTACGATTCCACCGATAGTCTTAACGGTATCCCAATTTCCCAGTATGATCAGACTTGGGTAACTCTACAAGGACAGTTGGAAAACTACCGCGGCGGTGGCAGCGTCTTCTTATATGGAGCAACTCACCTCGAATAGTATAAATCTACGTCCAATATGAACCAGAAAGGAAGGTTGTCTGGACGCCATTCGTAGCAGCGAAGTGCACGCAATGCGAAAGCAATTTGGAGGTGGATCGTTCTCGGGATGCTGCTCTGTGCCCTCATTGCGAGACACCCTTTGTGACCGAAACCGCCAATAAACACTACAACACCTATCATCAATACCAAATTCAACACGCTAATCTGAAGGTCCATGATGGGCACTCGGTTCAAAGTCGGATCAAAAACGCCGAAGTTTTCTTAACCAAGCATAGCGATTACCAGAAAGCTGAGGAGATGTTTCAGGGAATGACGGAAAATGCACCCGCTGATTATCGTGTCTGGTGGGGGATTTTGCGTAGTCAAACCAAAGAATTCACCGATCTGCAGGCGTACATCAGTAGCCGGGATTTGGACCGCTACTTGGAAAACACTTATGACCAAGGTTTGGAGAGCTACATTCAGCGTCATGTGCTTAAGCGGGATTTCTACCACAAAGCGATGGCTGTTGCACCCGCTGATGTGGTTGAGGAACTAAGGAATACATGGGCCGATTACGGACGCCTGGTCAAGGCTGACGCTCCGATCTATCTTAAGTCCAAAATGAAAGCAGACTCCAGAGCCTGACCATGGAGTTGAACAGCAGCATAGAGGAGCGAACCAGACTGGAGAAGCAAATCCAATCAACAGAAGAATACTTGGGTCGTGGACTTCGGTGTTCCGAGAGCTGCTTGCTGTGGCACTTTTTGGCGGGCTAACATATCTCGCATTGAACCATGGAATGTCCAAACTGGACTCCTTCGGTAACGAGCTGATCTGGTTGCTAGTTGCCTTAGTGCCGGGGTATTTGGTGTACGTAGCCCTAGTAGGCAAGCTGTTTGGCCGGGATCACGTGAGCACCGTTTTGCGCTGGAATAAATCAGCCTTGGAGGAAATTGAGTAAGGGTCAGACCCCGTGACTACCCAGTCACGGGGTCTGACCCCTCAATTTCAATCGGAGTAGACTTTGATGTCTTTGTAGTACGCGATCTTGGGTACGTCCCTCC
>FZPS01000193.1_pt38 | contig 10063 bp, 9 predicted proteins | sample 1817821 | NCBI WGS metagenome assembly FZPS01 (sample SAMEA104158645, study PRJEB21678) | metagenome | place: Germany | collected 2015-04-21 | reverse complement strand
AAATATCATTCTCATTTTATTAGTTAAAATATAATTAATAATAAAAACGATTAAAAATATTTAATTATATGTTATAATATAAAATAATGAGGTGTGAATATGGACGGAGTATTTATATCATTTGAGGGAAATGATGGATCGGGAAAAACTACAGTTATCGAAAAATGTGCTGATGTTTTAACTAAAAAAGGATATCAGGTCTTGGTAACTAGAGAACCCGGTGGAACCAACATTTCTGAACAAATTCGTGAAATAATCTTAAACAAAGAAAATAAAGAGATGGATGTAAGAACTGAGGCGCTGCTTTATGCCGCAAGCCGACGTCAACATATAGCCGAGGTTATTATTCCGGCTTTGGCAAAAGGATATATAATTTTGTGTGATCGCTTTATTGACAGTTCATTAGCTTATCAAGGACATGCTAGAGGTATTGGTATTGATAAGGTATTTGAGATGAACATGTTTGCTTGTGAAGGTTTACTTCCATCACTAACAGTTTATATTGATGTCAATCCGGAAGTAGGATTTTCTAGAATGAAGAAAGATTGTCGAAAACTAGATCGCTTAGAATTAGAAGCGATTAATTTTCACAAAACAGTTTACCAAGGTTATCAAGAACTGGTAAAGAGGTTTCCTAATCGGATTGTCTCAGTAAATGGTGATCAAAATCTTGAACAAGTTAGTTCAGAAGTAATAGATCTAGTGCTTAAACACATAAAGAAATAAAGAAGGCAGTGATAGAATGACATTCGAAGAATTAAAAGTTAATCAAGCGGAAGTAATAAAAATTCTCGAAAATAGTTTTCGAAGAAAAAGACTAGTGCATTCCTATATCTTTGAGGGGAACAAAGGAGTCGGTAAACTCCTAACAGCATCCTATCTAGCAATGATGCTACTATGTACTAGTGAAAATAAACCCTGCTTTGAATGTCAAGATTGTTTAAAGGTAATCAACCGAAGTCATTTAAATGTTTATTTTATTGAACCTGATGGAGATATAATAAAAAAAGGACAAATTGAAGAACTACTCTATGAATATTCAATGACTAGTCTTGAAGAAGGAACTCGTATATATATTATTAATCAGGCCGATAAGATGAATACCTCAGCCTCAAACTCTCTTTTGAAATTCTTAGAAGAACCTAGAGGCAATGACTTAACAATACTAATTACCGAAAAACCTCAATTACTGCTTGATACGATTAGATCAAGAAGTCAAATTATTAGTTTCAAACCAATAAATAAACAGTATTTAATTGATTACTTGATGAAAAAAGGTATAAATAAAAAAGTAGCCTTTATTCTTGCGAACATCACTGGAAATGTTGAGAAAGCAGTAGATATGATTAATGATGGTGAAATTATCGATATCATTGATTTAATTGAAAAACTTAACACAGCAATGTATAAAGGTGATGATGTATATGCTTGCTATATGATGAATAATCATATTATCAACCGAAGCACTAGCAAGGATATTCATCGTTTGTTTCTAAATATATGTATAATCTATGAACAAGAGAAATTAAAGTATTTAAGTGAAACAGAAGAAAGTTATTTAAAGGACTTTTTTCAAAGTCTTAATCTTAAAATCAATGAAATGACTAAAAAGGTAATTGAACGTTTAAGTACATATATGAAATATCAAGAGCGATTGAATTACAATGTCAATATAGATTTGTTTTATAGCAGTCTATTACTAGATGTATAGGAGGATGTATGCCGAAAATAGTTGGAGTGCAATTTAGACCGGTGGGGAAAATCTATTATTTTGATCCCCAAGGCACAGAATATAATGATGGCGATTTAGTAATTGTGGAAACAGTTAGAGGTCTCGAGTTAGGACAAATTGTTCTGACTAATCGAGAACTTGAAAATTCCGAACTTGAACATGAACTAAAAACCATCCTTAGGAAAGCAACACCTGAGGATGTAGAAGAATACAAATATAATCTAGAGTTAGCGAAAAAAAGTTTAACTATATTTGCTAGAATGGTGGAAAAAAGCGGCTTGCCGATGAAACCACTCGATTGTGAATATACAATTGACCGATCTAAGGTGTTATTTTACTATAGTGCTGATAATCGCGTTGACTTTAGAGACTTACTAAAAGAATTAGCAGCAGAGTTTAGAGTTCGAATTGAATTAAGACAAGTAGGGGTTCGCGAAGCAGCTCGCTTTATTGGCGGTATCGGCAATTGTGGTCGAGAAGTATGTTGTAAGAAACACTTACGTGAATTTGATTTGATAACGATGAAAATGGCTAAAGAACAAGCAATGAGTTTGAACTCAAATAAAATCAGCGGACTTTGTGGAAAACTTATGTGCTGTATCGCTTATGAAAGTGAACTTTATAAAGAATTACACGAAGAAGTTCCCGGAGTAGGTGAGTGGGTTAGAACTCCAAATTGTGAACGTTGTAAAGTTATAAGTGCTGATTATTTGCGTAAGATAATTAAAACTGATGAGAATCAAGATGGAATGCCTGTTGTCTATCATGCTCATGAAGTAAATCGATTAGTTAAAAATTCAAGAAAACAGGAAGAAATAGATTTGATGGAAGATGAAACAGACGGAAGTTATTAACGATCTCTTGGGTTATGAGGGGTTAAAAATCATCCAAAGACCAGATACATTCAACTTTACATTAGATTCTACTCTCTTAGCTCATTTTGTATCAATTAATCAAAATGTAAAAAATATTATTGATCTTGGCTGTGGCAATGGTCCTATACCTTTATTCTTATCATTAAGAACAAAGGCTAAAATAATCGGCGTAGAACTTCAAAGAGAAATATCTGATTTAGCCCAAAGAAGTGTTATCTTAAACGGACTAGAAGAGCAGATTACTATCTATAATGATAATGTTATAGGTATTGCTGAAAAATTGGGACATAATAATTTTGATATTGTCACCTGTAATCCCCCATATTTTAAATATCATAAAGACAGCAATATTAACAAAAATGATTATTTGACAATTGCTCGTCACGAAGTAACATTAAAACTAGAAGACGTTTTAAATGAAGCTAAAAGACTTTTAAAAGATGGTGGGACTCTAGCAATGGTTCATCGGGCGGAACGATTAACTGATTTATTAGTAGCTTTCCGGAATGCTCATATGGAACCTAAAAGAATTAGATTTGTCTATCCAAAGAAAAACTCTCTAGAATGTTTAGCTGTTCTTATCGAAGGTAAAAACAGTCTCAACACAGGAGGATTAAAAATATTAAAACCTTTATATGTTTATGATGAGAATCATAAATATACTGAAGAAATATTAGAAATATTCAATTATGTTGGCAAAAGATAAAAAATCTTATAAAATATATATATGGAGGTGTAAAGATGTTATTACTATCTTTATTAAACGATGAGGAAAAAGGTTATTTTTTTGACCTGTTATTGAAAATTATTGCTTTTGATGGCAAAGTAACTCCAGACGATGAACAATCAATTATTAATACTTTTCAAAGTGAATTAGGCGAATATAAATATCAATCATCAGATAAAACTTTTGAGGAATTATTAGAATACTTTAAAGAGAAGAGTAAGGTTGTTAAGAATATTGTCTTGCTAAATGTCTTTAATGTATCCCTTTTTGATGAGTGGTATAGCGCTGAAGAACATTTTATGATTGAAAAAGTTCAAGAAAACTTAGGAATCACTGAGAAAAAAGGTCTTGAGTTAAAAAGACTTGTCTATGCTGCACGTGATTTAAGAGAAAGAGTTAAGCGAGTGATATCTGAATAATGCAAAGGCAAAGCACCAATCATAGCGATAATCATAAATTATATCTAGTGGGCGTCCCAATAGGAAATTATGAAGATATTACTTTTCGTGCCCTTTCAACTTTACAAACAGTTGATATAATCTTTTGTGAAGATACACGGGTAACCGGACAACTATTAAATCATTTTAATATTAAAACTCCCCTTAAAAGTTATCATGCATTTAATGAAAATGAAATAACTGATAAGTTAATTGAAAGGGTAAAACAAGGAGAAAAGGTCGCTGTGGTTAGTGATGCAGGGATGCCTGCCATTAGCGATCCAGGCTTTATGGCGGCCCGCTCAGCAATCAATGAAAATATTGATGTGGTGGTTATCCCTGGAGTAACAGCTGGGGTTACTGCTTTGGTTGGGTCTGGTATTCCCACTCAACCGTACTTGTTCTATGGCTTTTTGAATAGTAATAGTAATAAAAAGAAAGATGAGTTAAAAACCTTAAGGGACCGAGAAGAAACCTTAATTATCTATGAAGCAATTCATCGACTTCAGGATACTTTAGAACTAATCTTAGAAACACTTGGTGATCGTTACATAGTGTTAGCTAGAGAACTCACTAAAAAGTATGAAGAATATATCAGAGGTAATGTATCAGAAATTATCCCAATTGTTTCAGAATTAAAAGGTGAGTTTGTCATCGTAATCGAAGGTGCTAAAGAATCTAAATTAGTAGAAGAACTAAACTCACTTACCATTAAAGAACATTATGATTATTACCTTGGAATAAGTGAAGACCGAAAAGAAGCTATGAAGAAAGTAGCAAAAGATCGGGGAATCTCTAAAAGCATTGTCTATCAAGAAGTCTTAGGCAAAAACAAAGATATATAATATGAAATTAAAGATAGTTTGAAGGAACTATCTTTTTTTAACTCAATAAGTATCGTTGTTAAAAAGAGCCAAATATGTTATAATTTAACTACTAAGACCAATAAAGGGGAGAGACAATTGAAAGTAGTAAAATGTCCACATTGCGAAGCAGATATAGTTGGTGATATTAATATATGTCCTTCTTGTAAGAAAAGGGTTGGCCGTACCAAAGGGCTGTTTAATCGTATCTTTGGAAAATCAAAAATAGATATTGATGATAATGTCTTAAAAATGATTGATGAGTTCAATATCTTCTTTGATAAACTTATAGAACAAAATACATATATATCAGGTAGAATGTATTTGAGTGAAATAGAAAGATATAAAGATATATATAATTTTTTAAAAATATCATCAAAGAAAATTCAAAGTGAAGAAAAGATAAGAGATTTTCTTGATACATATGGAAACTTTAAAAATATTATCAAGGATTATAATAATAACTATGTGGAAAGAAAACTGGAAGAAGAAAAAGAATACTTAGATCATATCCTGGATGATGATAACAAAAATATAAAACTGGATGCTGAACAAAGAAGAGCAATACTGGTCGATGAAGATTATTGTTTGGTGGTTGCTGGGGCTGGCGCAGGAAAAACAACGACCGTAGCAGCAAAAGTAAAATATCTAGTTGATCGAAAAGGTGTCAATCCAGAAGATATATTAGTAATTTCCTATACCAATAAGGCCGTTAACGAATTAAAAGACCGCATTCAAAAGAAATTAAAACTTAATGTTCAAGTTGTTACCTTTCATAAGGTAGGGAAAGATATCATTTCTGGCGAAAAGGATGTTCCTCAAAAGATTATCGGATATAACTTTAAAATAATTAATAAGTACTTGTTAAATCTATTATCTCAAGACGAGGAACTTTTGAGAAAAATTGTGATGTTATTTGGCTATTATTTAGATATACCTGATAACAAATATAATATAGACAATATTGAAAAGTTTTTTGATTGGAATGAACGGCAGGATTTAACTACTCTAAAGGGTAACCTAGGAGAAGTTAATGAATATTTTATTGATGCCTATTCTCGAAAAAAGATAACAATTAAAAATGAAGTATTGCGTTCAATTCAAGAAGTTCAAATTGCTAACTTTTTATATCTTCATAATATTGATTATATATATGAGAAACCTTATAAGTATAAGATATTAGGAGCATCAAAGATATATACCCCTGACTTTTATATAAGTCAAGGAGGGAAAGAATGTTATATTGAACACTTTGGTATCTCAGAAAGTGGAAAGAATGAGATGTATTCATTCTTTCAATTAAATACTTACAAAAAGCAAATCGAAGATAAAAAGCAGTTACATAAGAAATATGGAACAGAACTCATTTGTACTTATTCAAGTTATAATGATAAAAGATCATTGATTGAGCATCTCCGAGAAGAACTTCTAAAGCGTGGGTTTGCTTTAAATAAAAAGACTGATCAAGAGGTATATCAAAAGATAGTTAAGTTAGACCAGGAAAAATATATATTAAGACTTGCAACCCTAGCCAGTAGATTTCTTAGTAATTTCAAAGTCTATGGCTATACCGAAGAAGACTTCGATAAAATGCGTCTTAAGGCCAATAATGTTAGAACTCGTTTATTTTTAGATATCTTAGAAAAGGTATATCTTCACTATCAATCATATTTAAAAGAAAACAATGCAATTGACTTTGAAGACATGATTAACGATTCAGAGCGTTTGTTAAATGAAATGATTGCATCAAAAAGGAAACTCCATTACCAATATATCTTTGTTGATGAATATCAAGATATAAGTCACCAACGATTCAATTTAGCTAAAAGTCTAACCCAAGTATCTGATGCAAAATTAGTAGCTGTTGGTGATGACTGGCAATCAATCTTTGCCTTCTCGGGAGCTGATGTTAGTTTGTTCGTAGATTTTGTCAAGAACATGGGCTATGGTGAGGAACTAAAAATTACTAATACTTATCGCAATGGACAAGAATTAATTGATATTGCGGGGAACTTCATTCAAAAGAATACTAATCAAATTAAGAAAAGTCTAAAATCCCCTAAAAGAATAAAGAAACCAATTGTGGTTTTTACCTATAGTGATGACTATCAAAAGAATGTCAAAAAAGGTTGGGCAGGAATCTTATATGAGAAAGCAAAAACTGTTGAGAAAGTGATTGGACTTATTCTTCAAGTTCCTGGCACTCCCCCTGACACAGAAATCTTATTAATCGGTAGATATGGCTTTGATGGAGACCATTTAGTACGATCAGAATTATTCAAATATTATGGTCCTAAAAAAGAAAAAATAATATGTGTTAAATATCCTGAAGTAAAATTGACCTTTATGACCGCCCATAGTTCTAAAGGATTAGGTTATGATAATGTTATAATTATTAATGCCATTGATGGGACTTATGGATTTCCATCTCAAATTGAAGATGATCCAGTTTTAAAAATGGTAATCAGAACAGATAGTAATATTGAGTTTGCGGAAGAAAGAAGACTCTTTTACGTAGCTCTGACAAGGACGAAGAATCGTGTCTTTATAGTAGCACCAGCTAATCGTCCATCCCGCTTCTTGTTAGAACTGATTAATGAACATAAAATTACAGTTCACGGGAAGATCAACACCAGTCCAATAAAAATAAAGAAAGAGCGAAAGAGATGTCCGATATGTGGCTACCCACTACGATTACAAAATAATAAGACATATGGATTAAGATTATATATATGTATTAACGAACCAGAGATATGTGGTTTCATGACAAATGATTTAAGAGCAGGTGCCAAAGGTAATATCCATTGTTGTGAAAAGTGTAATGGTTATATGGTAGTTAGAAAACGAAATAATGAAGATAGTTACTTCTTAGGTTGTACAAATTGGAATAAAGATGGCACTGGTTGTAATAATGTTGAAAACATTGAATGACTACTTTAATGATAGCTTTTAACAGCGTAATGAAAAGATCCTAATTCAGTATGATTAGGATCTTTTTATTGTTCATTTAATATGTTAAAAATGCTTTCAACATCGGAATAATTATAGATTGTATCGCCAATCTCGGCCGTTGTTTCTCTTCCTTTTCCGGTCACAATTACGGTATCATTTGGTTTGGCTAAACTAATCCCTTCTTTAATGGCGCTATAGCGATCAATTATCGATTTGTAATTGGAAGTTCGAACTTCTTTTTGTAAGTCCTTAATAATATCTTCTGGGGATTCGGTTCGCGGATCTTCGGAAGTGAAGATAACCATATCAGCAATCTCACAAGCGATCTTTCCTATTAGTGGTCGTTTGGTTGGATCCTTCTTCCCGGCAGCACCACAAACCACTATTAGGTTTCCTTTAGTTTTACGTTTAAGGTTACTTAAGACATTGGCTAGTGCATTTGGTGTATGAGCAAAATCAATATATATTTTAAAAGGAGTATTGGTAGAAATCAATTCTAAACGACCGTCAACAACAGGAATTGTAGCTACAGCTTTATAAAGCGTGTTTATTGGCATCTTTTCAAAAAGGCCGATAATAATTGCTGGTAAGACATTATATATATTATATTCTTCATTACGGTTAATTTTAATATTCTTTAACATATAACTTGGTGTTTGCAAATCAAAGGTCGTATATTTATTTCCGTAGCGAATGTTTTCGGCTCGGTAGTCAGCATAGTTATAAATACCAAATGTGATTACATCATTAAACTCGCTAAATCGTGGAGCATATTCATCATCATTATTAACAAGAATCTTTCCCTTAGGTTTTAATTGCTTAAATAATTCAAGTTTGGATAGAAAGTAATTTTCCATTGTTTTATGGGTATCTAGGTGTTCGTGTGATAGGTTCGTAAAGATCGTATAATCGAATAAAATGTCTTCAATTCGGTGATTTACAATACCTTGAGATGATACTTCAAGGGCTAAATATTGAATATTTTCTTTAGAAAAAAGGTCGATTAAACGGTAATTTTCGCTTAGCGGAGGGGTGGTGAAATAGTTCTTAAAATGGTTATTTTTATATTTAATTCCATTGGTTCCTATATAGGCACAAGAAGAAAAACTATTAATTATATGATTAATCATCGATGATGTTGTCGTCTTGCCATCAGTACCAGTAACCCCAATCATTTTAATTTGATTCCAAGGTGCTCCATAGAAAAAATTAAGACATCGTTTTAATTCATCAAAACTATTCTTTCTAACAATAATGGGGATGGTAGCATTATAATGAGGTTTAGCAGTCAAGATTGCTGCTGCTCCTTTTTGAATGGCTTCAATAATGAAATCACCTTCATCAAAGTTAGATCCTTTTTGAGGAATGAAAAGATCTCCTGGCTGTAAAAAGCGAGTATCAGAGGTAATTCCAGTGATTTTAATCATTGGTGCTTCTTCAAACAAATCAGATAAATACATACAATCACCTATCGGTATTATATGTATGAATAAAAATATATATGTATAAAGTCATGCCTTGTATTGGATATACGCCTAGACCTTATAAAAAAATTCGAATAGAATAATATAAGGTGATTAGATGGATATAACTAAAAAGGTAAATATGATTAGGAGATCAGAGATTACTGAACATGAGTTTTATTCTAGGCTCTCAAAAAGACAAAAGAAAGAAAGTAATCAAAAAATACTCAAACATATTGCGGATGTTGAATTATCACATTATAATTTTTGGGGAAAATATTCGGAGGAAGAATTTAAACCAAATTTATTTAAAGTGTATTTTTACTTAATAATTACATGGATTTTTGGTTTAACCTTTGGAGTTCGTTTAATGGAGCGCAATCAAAGGAAAATCAAAAAAATATATCAAGAGATGACTCATTATATTACAGGACTAGATTTTATTATCAAAGATGAAAATGAACATGAACAAATGCATATCGATGAGATTGATGAACAAAGATTAAAGTTTATTGGTTCAATTGTCTTGGGGTTAAATGATGCCCTAGTAGAATTTACAGGAACGATTGCGGGGTTGAGCTTTGCTTTAGGTGGCGTGCGACTAGTGGCTCTTGCGGGAATAATCGCTGGGATTGCTGCCAGTTTATCAATGGCAAGTTCAGAATACTTATCAAAGAAACAAGAGTCTAGTAATAAAGAGGCTCTAACTTCATCGATGTATACTGGTGGCGCCTATATTATTACGATCATTTTAATGCTTATACCATACTTTTTGTTTAATAACGTATATATATGTTTAGCTTTGATGTTGCTAATAGTAGTTAGTATTATTTTTATTTTTAACTTCTACATATCAGTCGCTAAGGGAGAAAGATTTTTCCATAGATTTTTAGAGATGGTATCGATTAGTTTAGGTGTTGCAAGCATTTCTTTTGTTATTGGTTTCGTGGTGAAAAGAGTTTTTGGGATTGATTTATAGAGTAAAGGATTTAAATTAAGTAATAAATCAAAAAA
>FZPS01000007.1_pt56 | contig 10063 bp, 10 predicted proteins | sample 1817821 | NCBI WGS metagenome assembly FZPS01 (sample SAMEA104158645, study PRJEB21678) | metagenome | place: Germany | collected 2015-04-21 | reverse complement strand
GAAACTGGGCGAGGCCGTCTGCAGCCTAAACGGGCAGGAACTGGGGCGGGTCAGCCTGGTGGCCGGAAAGGACGTGCCGAGGGCCGGATGGCACAGGCAATTATGGGACAAAGTGTTTAATTGAGAAGCTTTAAATGATAAGCTTGACATTTGCCCTCCCATCAGGCATAATAAATAATGCTGACAGCTCAATGGGCGGGTAGTTCAGTGGGAGAACGTCTGCTTGACACGCAGAAGGTCGGAAGTTCAATTCTTCTCCCGCCCACCAGTAAAATCAAGCCCTCCGGGGTACACGTCCAGTGCCCGGGGGGCTTTTTGTGCCTAATAGGTGCCTGTCACCTATTTGTCGGTGCCGCCCGGACTTAAAACATTATCAAATTTATTAACAGCTTTGAAGCATTGCAAAAAAAACTACGCGAAAAAACTTTGAATCGATGGTTAGAATCCCACAAGTAGAGGCCTGAAGAAATCTCTTGTAACTTATACTGCGGGCCCAGTTGGCAACAAGAGCAGGCCTGTTTATACCTTTGTAGCAGATTTGCACGACCATAAGAGTGAGCCTGACAATATTGAGAGCTTGTGTTGCTACCTTTCCACTTCATTTACTGCTTGAGTTAAGTCCTTTTTGCGCAAAAATCGAGAAAAGGGGGTGTTTCCTTGAGTATGATAGGCAGCGGGTTTGGGGTTTTGGTGATGATTGGTGTTGTAGCTGTTTATATTTTCGTTGGGGTGGTAATATGGCGATTTATGAGAGCTCATGAGTCAATTGCGGAATCAATCAAGATAATAGCTAGTAATTTGAAGAAGGAGCCGTAGGAAGCGTGTAAGCTGCCGTTTCTGCATCTTCCCGCCAAAAGCGCTAAGGACGGGAGTGTGAACCTATTTTACCCGTTTTATTGCCTGGATTTCAGCTTCCTGGTAAATGGAACGGGAGGCTAAAACATTAATCACTTCGGATTGTTGATTTTGCTTTTCGGCAATACTATCAAGTTTATCTTCAAGTTTAGCTACTTTTGATTCCAGCTGGTCAGTTTTAGTTTTTATTTCGCCGATATCACTCGAAAGAAGGGCCACCTGGTGGTTAAGGTTGTCCATGCCGGCCTTGTGAACTTCGGAGGCATGCTGCAGGGCACCCAGAATGGCGCCATGTTCCTTCAGCTGGGTTTGGATGTTGTCAAACTTGCCATCATGTTCCTTCAGCTGGGTTTGGATGTTGTCAAACTTGCCATTATGTTCCTTTAACTGAGTTTGCATAGCGTCAAGCATTTTAAGGATTTTTTCCTCATTGGTCATAGTCATTCTCCTTTCGGTATAGGGTTCTGTCAGGTGTCCAGGACAGCTTCAAGCACCTTCAGCTTGGCGGGGTTGGTTTTAGGGCTTGTCACAATAATTATAACAGAGCAAATATTTTCCTTGAAGTGTAAATTTAATGCGATTTATGTCGGAATATTTGTGCAGAAAAATAGGGGTAAATATGATATTCTAGCATGGGAAATTACATTGTTCGTTAGTGGAGGAAACTAAATGAAGCCGAGGAGAAATTTGTTGCCGCTGCTGCTGACCATGTCCTTCCTTACAGCATTAATCCTGGTCTCTATCAGCCCGGCCTGCGCACTCAGTGATTATACATTATCTTCCCCCGGGGCCGGGGATTTACCTGAGCCAAAGGCAGCATGCGGTCAATACAATGTATTATCTGTTCCTATCGTTGCTGATAATGAGGCAGGCGCCTTTGGCACCGTATTCCTCAGAGTAACAGCAGGGTGTCTGAAAGATGGTGATACTGTAGCTTTTCGCCTTCCCATTGGCCTGGTCTGGTCCAAAGCGGGCCTGGAGAACACTCCAATGACCGACTCTGATTGGGCAAAATTCAGCTCCGGTTACAACAACGCTTACGGTCGGATGGATGGCAACTATATTTTAGTTCCCCAGATATACAGCGGCGACGATAACGCCTTGAACAATGTAGACCTGGAAGTAACAATGATCAGTGAAAGAGAAATCAGAGTAGAGATTATTGGTGAGCCTTCACCGGAGGATGATGCTTATCTGTATATCTACCCCAGGCATGTGTGGGTGGAAGAAGGCTATTCCGGTAGTGTCAATCTAATCGCTGAAGCTCCTCCCACATCAGGTTTCCCCAGTGATACCATAGCAATAGGTGATGTTAATATCAACGGTGGCAGGGTTAGTGTCAGCCTCTCCAGCGTTGATACTTTCAGAGATAACGACGAAATTACCCTTCGTGTAACTGAGGTGTCCGCCGGTTGTCTGAACCCGGGGAGCGAGTCCCTCAAGCTCAAATTGCCCAGCGGTTTTGCGTGGTCCAGTGTAAACAGGATTACGACAATCTGGGGAGATAGTGATTTTGTAAAAGACAGTATTACTATTAACATCGATGAAGACGAGCTGATCATGGACGTAAGTGGTGAATCCAAAAATGCTACCAGCTTTGAATTTAAGGTCACAATCAATGTGGACAACAGGATTTTTGCCAGGCCGGGCGTCGTCGTGGTAAAAGTAAGTGGCACAAGCAAAGTTAGCCCGTCCAGGTTATGGGTGGGTGAGTATAATCCATATGACCTGAACGGGGATGGGTCAACAGATATTCTTGATCTGCTTTTGCTAAATCAACTACTTAATCAAGTACCGGTGGGAGATAATGAAATAGCCGACGCCAATTATGATGGTAAGATAGATATCCTTGATTTATTAATTGTTGCCCAGAATATATATTAACTGCAGGACGACACAAAAACACAATCAATTGCAAATGCGGTTTTAGGAAAAAACATAATCACATTATCAAAATTAAGAATTATTATGTAAATGATTAGGAAGGCAAACCCAGGAGCAAAGCAACGTGATTACACCCGGCCAACGCGCCGGGTTTTTTATATTGGCAAGTAAATTATTTTAACAAGATGAAATGTGTCGTTAATTATGATGATTACACTGATGGAATAGCACATTGAAGATAAGTCCATACATTTTATCCGACATCAATTTCGTTACAGCCTTTGGTTCCCGGGACAACAGATTTTTCATCCGGGTCTTGAAATCTGGCTACGGGAGGGGGCGGTTGGAATTGCCGGCATCGGCGAATGATGCACTTATTATTTGTAAAATCGAGGCGAAGTATGACAACTCATGGATATTTTGGTAAGATATAATAAGATTGACATTTGTGAATTGATAAATTGTTTAACTGAAATGAGGTGGTTCTTTGCAGTACCTGGTGAATAATGTTACTATCGGCGGCCTTGTCCATGATCTAGGCAAGGTTTTACACCGCGGGGCTAATGGTGACGGCCGGGCCCACAGCGTCTCCGGTTGTGAATGGATTGGTAAATATACTACGGAAAAGGATATTCTGGATTGTATAAGATACCACCACCACCAGGACATCGAGGGAGCGGACCTGGATGCCGCCAGTCCTGCTTACCTGGTCTACCTGGCGGACAATATCGCATCCGGCATCGACCGCCGGCAAATTGAAGGCGCAGCAACCGCAGGTTTTGACAGAAGCAGGCCCCAGGAGTCGGTCTATAATCTACTGAATAACAACAACGGCAGGGCTGCCTACAGAGTGGCTGCCATCAGCGAAAAAATAAACTGCCCCCGGGATACAAAAAACTACAACCCGGCTGCAGATTATAACCGGATCATTGCGGACCTTAATGAAGACCTTTCCGGCATCAACTTTCAGGGAGAGTACATAAATTCCTTGCTGGAACTGTGCGAGGCCTATTTATCCTACATTCCCTCCTCCACTTACAGGGGCGAGGTTGCCGATATTTCTCTCTTTGACCACTCCAAGATAACCGCCGCCCTGGCTGCCTGCATGGCCCTTTATCTGGATAGCCAGCAAAGAAGCGATTATAGAACAGAGCTTTTGACCAATAGGCACAACTTCTACGGGGAAAAGGCCTTCTGCCTTTTTTCCTGCGATATTTCGGGAATCCAGCAGTTTATTTATACCATTTCCTCCAAGGGCGCCTTAAAAGGGCTGCGCTCCCGTTCTTTTTACCTGGAGTTGCTGCTGGAAAACCTGGCCGACGAGATACTCGGCGCCTGTTCCCTTTACCGTACCAATCTGTTGTATACCGGCGGCGGACATGCCTATATTTTATTGCCCAACACCCCCCGTGCCCGGGAGAACGCGGCTGCGTCCGTTGCCAGTATCAACCGCAGGCTCATGGAATATTTCGGAGCCGGGTTGTATGTGGCGTATGGTTTACAGGAGTGTTCGGCAGCCGAATTAATGAGCAAAACGCCTGATCCGGAGGACTACACTAATATTTTCCGCAGCCTTTCCGCACAGATTGCGCAGCGCAAGCTAAGGCGCTATTCTGCTGGGGAGCTGCGGCAGTTAAACAATACAACTACGGATAAAGAGGGACGCGAGTGCAGTGTTTGCGGGGTGTCCAGCCGCCTGGAGTATAGGGGGGAGGAAACCTACTACTGCGGGATCTGCGCGGCCTTTACCGATATTTCCCGGATGCTGATTAAACCGGACTCAGTTTTTGTAGTGACCAGAACAAAATTAAACGGGACGTCTTTGCCTCTTTTTTCCAGCCTGGGAGAGCAATTATATTTCCATGCCTCTAATGCAGGTAAAATAAAGGAACTTCTCCAGAAAAGCCCGGAACAGGTGGTGCGTGTATACAGCAAAAACACCTACCGGACCGGCTTCAGCCTTGCCACTAAATTGTGGCTGGGGGACTATGCGGCAACCAGCCGGGAGGGGGACTTAAAAACATTTGCCGAGCTGGCTGCTTGTTCCCGGGGTATTGAAAGGATCGGGGTGCTGCGGGCGGACGTGGATAACATGGGGACCGCCTTTGTCAGCGGCTTCGTCAGGGATGAAGCTGCTGCTGCAGACAAGTATAAATATCTTACCATCTCCCGCACCGCGACCTTATCCCGCAGCTTGTCCATCTTCTTCAAATATTATCTCAATGACCTGTTAGCAGACGGGGGGGAATTCGACCTGCTGGCCCCGCCCAAACAGCGCAATCTGGTGGTGGTATATTCCGGCGGCGACGACTTGTTCCTGGTTGGCGCCTGGAACGATGTGCTCTCGGCGGCCATAGATATCCGCAGGTCCTTTGCCCGCTATACCTGTAACACCCTTACCATGTCAGCCGGCTTTGCCATGTTTGAGCCCGGCTATCCCATCGCCAGGATGGCGGAGGAAACCGCATGGTTGGAAGAGAGAGCCAAGGGGCACAGGTATCAGGGCAAAATGAAAAACTCCATTTCGCTCTTTGGCCTGGAAATGGACGGCGGGCAGCTGCAAGCCCGGCATACCTATGATTGGGATACCTTCGAAAACCAGGTGCTGGGTGAAAAATACGCGGTCCTGGACAGCATCTTCAGCGGCGGTGAAGACTACGGCAGCAGCTTCCTGTACAACATTCTGGATTTGCTGCGCCAGGCCGAAAAGGACAGGATCAATATTGCCCGCCTGGCCTACTTGCTGGCCAGAAGGGAGCCGGACAGGAAAGCGTCCGGGGAATTAAAAAGAAACTACAGCAATTTTAGCCAGTGCGTTTATCGTTGGGCCTTGGACGAAAATGGGCAGGACCGGCTGCAGTTGATTACAGCGATCATGCTCTACACTTATTATAAACGCGAGAAAAAGGAGGAGCGGTCATGAATGATGTTATGAAGGAAGCATTCAGAAAGGCAGGCCTTGAGGGTAAACAACCATCCGATAAATCCCGGGCAAAAGAAACCCCTCCCGGCAACAGGAGCGGCTATGCAGGGCCGCCGCCGGCGTCCCGCTCCGGCTCTACCCGGACCGCGGCTACGGGATTTATATTGAGGGATGACTATACCCGTCAAGCCGAGCAGGTGATCCAGCAACTAAGGGGTGCTCTGGGAAGCAGGTATAAAGATTTTACCACCAGCAAAATCCGGAATATCCTGGCGCAGGTCAGTGAAATCTACAACGATGTCATTGCCGGCTACGATGACGTACTCAGCGCGGAGCTGCAGGGCCGGATTGAATACCTTAAAGTCCGCCTGGTTTACGAGTGCGGGCGGGAGTACGTGGTCAAACAGTTTGTGGACAGGGCGGGGCTACTGGATTTATTGAACAACATCGGTGACAGCCGGGAGAATTTCAAGAAATTTGCCCGTTACATGGAAGCCCTGGTGGCCTATCACCGTTTCCTGGGCGGCCAGGATTAATAAAGGGGGAGTGGTTATGTACGGTAAAATATTAATTAAATGCAAGATGACGGTCTTGACCGGCATGCATATTGGAGGTTCTTCAGCTTTTTCCGCCATCGGCGCAGTGGACAGCCCTGTTGTCAGAGACCGTTTCACCGGAGAGCCGATGCTGCCCGGTTCCAGTCTCAAAGGCAAAATGCGCACCCTGCTGGCCAGGTCGCTCAAAAACCATTACATAACCCAGGAGTGCGCCGATGACCCTGAAGAAATAACCCGCCTTTTCGGCTCGGCAGGCAATAGAAGCCGGAACATCAACCCCAAGGCGGCCAGGCTGCAGTTTGCCGACGCGTTCCTGTTGAACGCTGAAACAATGAAAAAACGCGGCGGCTTGACCGAAGTTAAGTTCGAAAACACCATCAGCCGCCTTACGGCTGTGGCCAACCCCAGGCAGATTGAGAGGGTTGTGCGGGGGTCCGAATTTGCCGTCAGAATGGTCTACGACATGGAAGAAGCCGGGGAGCTGGAAGCTGACTTTGTCAACATCGCCAAAGGCCTCAAACTTTTGTCAATGGATTACCTGGGGGGACACGGCTCCCGGGGGTACGGCAAAGTAGCCTTTACGGACTTTGAAATTGAGGTTAAAGAGGGAGAATGCCCCGGAGACACCGGTATGCTTCTAAATATTTTGAAGGAAGTGGAGGAATATGGAGTATTCTCTTTACAGGCTTAACTTTACTACCTGCCTGCATATCGGGAGGGACACGGGGGCAGTATCGCTGGACAGCAGCCGCATGGCCATCCATGCCGACACCCTTTTTGCCGCGCTGTGCTGCGAAGCGGCCGGGGATGAAAGGCTTGGGAAGCTGGTCGAATATTTTACGGAGGGCACGCTGGCCATATCGGATGCCCTGCCCTATGCGGGGGATGAGCTTTTCCTGCCCCGGCCGGTTTTGTTTACCGGCAACAGGCGACGGGAAGGCGATGCTGTTTTAAAGAAGGCTTTAAAGGGCCTGGAATACATCCCTCTGTCCCTCTTCGGGGAATATCTGAGGGGACTGAACCAGGCTGAAGTAGAACCGGACAAGCTCAAAGCCTGCTTTGGCCAGCAGGTGGTCACAACCCGGGTGGCCCTGAAGGGCAAGAACCCGCCATTGCCCTATCACCTGGCTGCCTGGCGGTTTGCCACAGGCTGTGGACTGTATATCATCGCCTGCTGGGAACAGGAGGCGGCCGGACAGCTCCTGGCATCCCTGCTTACCGGCCTGGGTTTGACCGGCATCGGCGGCAAACAATCCTCCGGCTGGGGTAAATTTGAGGTAAGCCGTGACAGTGTGCCAACGGAGTTGCTGAAACTGCTCAAAGACGAAGAGGCCCCCTACCAGATGCTGCTGGGCACCGCCTTGCCGCCTGACAGCGAGCTGGATGAAGTCCTGGAGGACGGCTGGTACTCGCTGGTCAGGCGCGGCGGCTTTATCCGTTCGGCAACATATGCGCCCGGGCAGCTGAAAAAACGCACCATTTACATGCTGGCCCCCGGTTCCTGCCTGCGCCGCAGGTTCAAGGGGGGTATGTTCGATTTGTCCGATAACGGCGCCCATCCTGTGTGGCGATGCGGCAATAGCCTTTTTGTGGGGGTGAACCTGTGAGATTCTGTCATCTTGAAAGGCTGAACATAACCTTGCGCTCACTGTCGCCGGTATTCATCGGTTCAGGTGAGCGCCTGAGCAAAAAAGAATATATTTTCGATCCCCGTAAGGGTATGATCTATTTCCCAGACTTTCCGCGCCTGGTGGCTTTCTTAAAGAGCCGCTCCCTGCTGCCCGCCTACCAGGACTACCTGCTCCAGGCGCGCAACAATGATTTCCGGAGCTTTTTAGATCAAAACAGAATAACCGAATCCGACTACCCTTCCTTTGTCAGCTACAGTATAGAAGCCGGTGAGGTAGCCCGGGCGCCCAATTTTCGTGAGGTGCTGACTTTCATCAAGGATGCCCGGGGGCTTCCCTATATCCCCGGATCCAGTGTGAAGGGGGCCATCCGCACGGCACTGGCAGCCTACTTCCTGAAAAAAGGCGACTGGAACAGGTCCAGGCAGGAAATCGAAAGGGCCGACAGGTCCTTGCCGCCACGTAAATACCTGGCCAGGGAAACCGGCAATCTGGAGAATAGGATCTTTAATCGCCTGGAATTCAAGGACAGGAATGGAGTGTTCATAAAAGGCGCCGTGAACGATTTGATGCGGGGCCTCAGAATCAGCGACAGCGCTCCCTTAAGTCCGGAAAACCTTGTTTTAACCGGCAAGTATGACCGCATGCCCGATGGCGCCGTGAACCGCCTGCCGATATTCAGAGAATCCTTAAAGCCGGGCAGCGAGGCCCGTCTGACCATGACCCTGGATCTGCCTGTGTTGGCAAAGGTGGGCTTGAATAAGAAAAATATCGAGGAGGCCCTGCATGCCTTTTCCGATCAGCATTATGAAAATTTTGAACAATATTTCGCGGAATCCTCCGAAGACGCCCCGACTGCTGCTCAGCAAGGGGTGGATCTCATCCTGGGGGGAGGAGCGGGTTATGTATCCAAAACCGTAACTTACAACCTATATCCAGAGCGGGAGCGAGCGCTGGCGCTGGCCGGGAGAATAATGGTCAAACAATTTCCCAGGCACGGCCACACCAAAGATGCTGCCGTGCATAAATCAGCGCCCCACACAATAAAGACGACCATGTATAAAGGGCAGTATTACCAGGTGGGCAGATGCGAACTGATCTTGGAATCGGAATAAGAAGTCTTAAGGAATGAAAAATATGTTGCAAAAAATTGTTGTGCAGTGCAAGTATGGAGGAGAACAAAAGGCCAACTACAACTGGGGCTCGCTTTTTCATGGCGTGCTGCTGCAAGCCCTGCCCCCGGAGATTGCAGATACCCTCCACCAAAGCCGGCTGCGGCCCTTTTCCCAGTATGTCTTACCCCGGCCCGACGACCGGCATTTAACCTGGATTATCGGACTGTGGGATACCGGGCTGGCCGGTTATATTGTTCAGACGGTTATGTCGATGAACCGGATTGAATTGCAGCAAAAAGGAATTACCCTGGAAGTCGTGGAAGTACAGAGGAACACCCAGAGTGTACAGGACTATTTCAGCCGGTTTTTTACCTCAAGTACCCCTTGCCGGCGCTATGAAGTTGAATTCCTAACACCGTCCACCCACAAACAGAACGGGGGATACGCCTTGTTCCCCGGCACGGAGTTGATTATCAACAGCATCATCAGGCGCTACAGCGCATTTGTGCAGGACGTATCCCTGGAGGACGCTGAAGCCATCAAGCAGATAGCGAGGCATACCCGCATTGTCCGGTATGCCTTGCATTCCAGTGTTTATTACCTGGAAAACATCAAAATCACCGGCTATATGGGGCGCCTGACCCTGGTTATCAGCGGTCCCGAGCAACTGGCCAGGCTGACAGGGGCATTGCTCTGTTTTGCCGAGTACTGCGGGCTGGGCGTAAAAACGGCGTTAGGAATGGGCGCCGTAAGAGTTAAGCAAATAAACTAACACCGGCAGCAGGGATAATGTTGAGGAGCTTGAAACCGAATTAAGCGCCGCGGCAAGCATGATGGAGCTAGAACAAGAAACCCGGAGAAAAAGTGATGCAATATGTTAGAGTTGAGCGGAAAAATAGATAATAATGGCAGCCTTCCTTTCAGCCCCGCAAACTGTATTCTGAGCACAAGCACACCAGGGGATTACGCGGACAGGATTCAAAACAAAAGACCCCTTTAAGGGGACGGAAACCTGTGGCGGCCAGGATGTTGTCACCTTCCACCAGGGCAACAAAATTCAAAACAAAAGACCCCTTTAAGGGGACGGAAACCATTCCCAGC
>FZPS01000163.1_pt242 | contig 10065 bp, 8 predicted proteins | sample 1817821 | NCBI WGS metagenome assembly FZPS01 (sample SAMEA104158645, study PRJEB21678) | metagenome | place: Germany | collected 2015-04-21 | reverse complement strand
GATAACTCAAAACCCCCTAGGGAAATTGCTGAGCTAGTAATGCCCCAGGGGGTATTTTGTCAGCATTCCGTCAAACCAAGGACATTTAACACCGTCTATCTCTGGACATTATGCATTAGCAGCTACACCTCTTGTTATCGTATAGGGCAGTGGAAGCCTGGAGTGATATGGTAGAGTTGGTTGAGAAGATGCCGCACCCACTACAGGGAACCGTTCTTGTCCAAGAACAATTAGGTTTTGCTCTGAATCGACTTGGTAGAAGAGGCGAAGCTGAACAAATTCTCAAAGAGATAATTAAAAACCATGGTCCGAGCAGTGAAACCAATGGGATTCTAGGGAGAGTATATAAAGACTCATGGGATGAAGCCCGGAAATCGGAGAATCTCGCAGCAATTGGTCATCTGAGAAAGGCGATTGAAACGTACCTTCAAGGTTTCGAATCCGATTGGCGGGATGCTTACCCCGGTGTTAATGCGGTAACGTTGATGGAAATGCTTGATCCGGTTGATGAGAGACAAAAGGAACTGATACCAGTGGTACGGTATGCTGCTTTACGTCGTTGCGCAACCAAGACTCCAGATTACTGGGATTATGTGACACTTTTGGAGTTGTCAGTTCTAGAAGGAGACGAGCAGAGTGCTCAACGTCATCTTGAAGACGCATTGGCCGCGACAAGGGAACCGTGGGAAAGAGAAACCACAGTAAGGAACTTGAGGCTGATAAGGGAGAAGCGCGAGGAACGAGGACAAAATGTTGACTGGATTAAGCTACTTGAAAATCAGCTTCTCTCCTAATTAATTATTTTAAACTAAGAATGGTCTCAGTAAGTCTTGACCATGGTACGCATTTTATCATGTTCTCTATGATTACCGCAGGTTTATCAGGACATTTATCTCCTGAGTAAACCCCAAGTACATACTTTTCCCTTCTAATACTTTCCTCGATTTCCCATTTAACCCATGGACTATTTTTTGTATTTTCTGAAAGAAAAACAATAGTAAGAGAAGATTGATTAATACGTTCACTAATTTTTAGTTTAATGTAAGGTGCACGATCACTATCAAAAGGTTCTGATACCGACCAGTCATTAAACTCTATTGGAATATTTTCATTTTTTGCTTGTCCACGCAGAAGGTTAACCTCATTAATATCTTCATATGCAAAGCTGATAAAAACATTCTTTCGGCCCTGCCCAACGCCTTTACGTAATTCATCTTTTGCACGTTCAACTAATGAATCTATATCTCCTATATCCCTCGGTCTTTCATAACCACCACCCATATTCCGCTCCTCCTTTTAATTATCATACTCCCGACAAGAGATACAAAGACCACAAGGTTTGTCGCTGCCAGTATGGCATGAATAAGTCTGATTTACCCCTTTATTTATAGCAATCCTACAAACTTCGGCTTTTGAAAAAGATATTAAGGGCGTCAGTATATTTATTTTATAATCTAAACTTTTACTAATTAATGCTTCAGCATCTTTTATAAAACCTACAGTCTGATCTGGAAATAAACAATACTTTTCATCCAAAAGTCCAATCGCTACTGAATTAGCACCGCATTGATACGCATATGCTGAACCTACTGTTAAAAACAACAGATTTCTACAAGGCAAAAAGGCATCTTCAAAAACCCTTTTATTTGAATCTGTTAAGCCTGACGACAGTAAATTACCATAACCACCAATTCTCGAAATTTGAGGAGGAGGGAGCCCTAAACGCTTAAAATTATTTAAACAAGCGTTCAACTCTTTCTCCAAATTAATTTGACCATAATCTATAAATAATGGATATTGAATAATGCCTTCCTCATGAACCAATAAAGCCATGACGGTTGAGTCTAAACCACCTGATACTAAAGTAACAATACTCAAATTCTCAACTCCCTAGCAGCTCGCATTGTTGCCCAAATAGCTAAATCTAAGCATCCAACTGGAAAACCCAATTTATCAGCGTAATCTATAATTATTTTTTCAACTCGTTCATAAGCTGGAAGCGTAGAGGTATTGTATCTATTGTTATATAATAAATTTTGTAATCTCATATAACGTATTACATGATTATCAAGTATAGCTAAGTCATTACTAATACCGATATTGCGAAGGAACATACTTGCTTGTTTGGGCCCCAATCCAGAAAATTCATTAACTAAATACTTTCTTATATCTTTTGGTTCTTCACCATTGCAAATCATTACTAAAAGAGATTTATTGACAATCGCATTCCGTGCCTTATTTAATTGAAAGGCTCGAATTTTGGGAAAGCGATAACCTAAGCTAGCCAGTATTCTATAAACTTGTATCTCAAATTTGTTGTCCCTACTACCCCACCAATCATCAGAAAGCAATCCTGATGCCTCAATACATTCTAATGCCATTCTAGCCATTTCATATCGTACTTGACTACTAAGTATACAAGCTACTAATTCACGGCGTAATGATAACTCGTCTTTAGGTATATTAAAACACAATTTATCATGAAGATAGTTACATAGTTTAATAACAGTGTTTTCCAAACGATTCCTTATTAAAAGCTTTGAACAATCAGGTATCATTTTTCTAATTCCTTTAAGAGGGAATTGCCAATATATGGTATATTTTTTAATAAATACTCTTCTTGCCCGGTTAATATTAAATCCTGAATTGTTTTAAGCCAGTCATTAAAAAAATCAAAGTTGTAGCTAATCACCTGAACTGTATATGATGCTTTTGAATCACTAATAATTTTACGAATTTCAGATGATCGTAAACGAGATAAATATTGGTCTTTAAAACAATCGAAATGCGAAAAGTGAAACAAATAACCTTTATCGTAATCAGCTACTGTCCGACACCATTCTAATCCATCAAAAGAATCTGCACCAGCCACAGCAAACGCCATTATGGATAGTGGATTACCAGCACCAAGAAGATGTAAAGGATAGTAATTACCAAGTTCGTTTAAACGTCTACGGATATTCTGTATAGTTTTGAAACGACTTATTATTCCATTACCCAATTCACGTTCGGGTATTGCTACCATAATAGGATCAAGCGATGCTGTGACCTTGACAATTAGTTCAGGTGCAGACTCAACATCATACATACCATCAGCTTTCTTCGGTAAATGTACTATCGGACAAAGTAGGGAATCTCTAATTTGTATAGATTTTTCGTCTTTCTGAAAACATTTAATAATTTTTTCAGCAACTTGATCAAGATCGCCTTCAGGATTAGTATCATCAAAAGCAAATGCAATATCAGGCAATATTTTTTTTACAGTATCTATGTAATACTCATTTCTCCAACCATTTTTGTTAATCTCAGAAAAACGGTCATTTTTATGATCGGCTTCATAGTTTCCTGAATCAAGAAACAATACGGTACTTGACTCACGTACTTCATTAACAAGATGTAAAAAATCCCGATTATCATTGTTCTTCACATCATACGAAGATATTAATAAAGCTGCAGGATTATAATATTTAAAAAGTTTTAAGCCATCTTGTGGGTGAAGCTGAGTTTCAAAAGATGACAGTGAAAAAATAAAACAAGGCAGCTTGAGTATTTTATTCTGTAATTTTAAGACTGTTGCCCTTTTTAGTTCTAATTCAGTTGCAATCTTCTTTCTTAATAATTGATAACCAGGATGGTTTTCATCGCCATCCCAGCCAAATGCATTTGTTCTATGTAGTCGACCAAAACCCAGTAGCGGATCAACATCATCTATAAAAAAGGGAAATATTAAACATCCGTTTTTTTGTGCTAAGTGTACCTCATCGACAAAAACATTTTTTTTAATTGAATATCTTGAAAATACTGGTATAACAGCTTTGGTATTTTGTAGTGCCTTTTGTACCGTTTCATCCCAATTACCTTGAGTGATATCTTCGTCCCACCATACTCTCCAGGTTTTCCTAAGAAGTGATACTAATTCTTTCACAGCTATTCTATTTTCTGATGCATAAATAACGCATATGTCTATTATACTCTTTCACTCCCTGGAATAAATCTACAGGTCTTTGTCATAGTAAATTCAAACATTTTTCTTGATAGCAGCAATTACATTTAATCAAATTTAATATTCAATATTGCGCATGATTTTCCTGCAACACTTTCTTATACTTCGTCCAAGGCTTCCTGGACGGCGGTGAATTGTTCGAGGGCGGTTTCGAGGTCTTCGACTATTTCTTTGGCTAGGATGTCGGGGTCGGGGAGGTTGTCCATATCTTCAAGGCTTTCGTCACGCAGCCAGAAGATGTCGAGGCTGGTTTTGTCACGCTGGATAAGTTCCTCGTAGCTAAAGGCCCTGAAGCGTTCGGTTTCCTGGCGGTCATAGCGGTTGTCAGGGTTGTAGTATTTAATGAAGTCTTCAAGATCGGCGTAGGTCAAAGGGTTGGTCTTTAAGGTAAAATGCTTGTTGGTACGCAGGTCGTAAATCCAGAGTTTTTCGGTCCAGGGTTTTTCGCTAGCCGGTTTGCGGTCGAAGAAGAGAACGTTTGCCTTGACTCCCTGGGCGTAGAATATTCCCGTGGGCAGGCGCAGCAGAGTGTGCACATCGCACTCGGCGAGAAGTTTCTTGCGCACGGTTTCACCGGCGCCGCCTTCAAAGAGGACATTATCTGGGACAACGATGGCGGCCCGGCCGTGTATCTTCAGCAGAGTTTTGACATGCTGCAGGAAGTTGAGCTGCTTGTTGGAGGTGGTGGCCCAGAAGTCCTGCCGCTCGTAGACCAGGGATTCTTTAGCCACTGTGCCTTCGCCGTTGGCGATGGTGATGCTGCTTTTTTTGCCAAACGGCGGATTGGTGAGGACCATGTCAAAGCGCTCTCCGGGGTCGGAAATAAGGGAATCGCCAACTTCGATGGGGCTTTCTTCTCCCCCGATGCCGTTGAGATAGAGATTCATCACGCAGAGCCGGGCCACGCTGTCCACGATGTCCTTGCCCTTGAAGGTATGATATTTGAGGAATTTTTTCTGTTCTACATCAAGGTTCTTCGAAGAGATGTAATCGTGAGAGGCCAGCAGGAAGCCTCCAGTGCCGCAGGCGGGGTCGCAGATGGTCATGCCCGGTTCGGGGCGCATTACTTCCACGATAGCTTTGATCAGGGGGCGCGGAGTAAAGTACTGGCCGGCGCCGCTCTTGATGTCCTCGGCGTTTTTCTGGAGAAGCCCTTCGTATATTTCGCCCTTGATATCGATATCCATACCGGCCCAGGTTTCGCCGTTGATCAGTTCGATCAGCCTTTTAAGCTTGGCGGGGTCCTGAATCTTGTTCTGGGATTTGCGGAAGATAACGCCGAGCATGCCCTTTTCTTTGCCCAGAGTTTCGAGGATATGGCGGTAATGCTTTTCCAGGGCATCGCCGTCTTCTTTCAACAGTGACTGCCAGTCATACCCCGGGGGGATGATGGAGGGCTTGTTAAATGGCGGCTTTGTCTGCTCGTCGGCCATCTTGAGAAAAAGGAGATAGGTCAGCTGCTCCAGGTAATCACCGTAGCTGACGCCGTCGTCCCGCAGGACGTGGCAGTAGTTCCATACTCTCTGGACAATTCCGGCGGTTTCACTGGACATTATTTCTTGCTCCTCCTGCGCTGGTCTTTTTCAGTTGCGTTTTTTTCCTTTTCGGCTTTAATCCGCTCCAGCAGGACTGAGGCGGGCTCATCGGTGGGGTCCTGGGGGACCAGCTTTCCTTCAAAGGCTTTCTTTAAGATGCTCTGCCGCAGACGCTCCGCTTTTTTCAGGTTTTGGTCGACGATCTCTTCGATGCGGTCGGCGATGGAGAAGCGGCGCTCGATCTTTTCGACGATTTTTTGTTGCTCAACTAAAGGTGGTATCGGGATATGAAAATATAATAGACTTCGCCTATCAATACCAGGTACAGTTGAGCCAGCACCTATCTTTTGTAAATCAGGGAATTTTGAAACTAAATAATAATAAATGTAGTAGGGTTCCATTGATGTTGAACGTACAGCCATTAATTGACGACTTATGGCTGTTTCTTTAATATTAAGGATATTGGTTTTTCCTACTCCTGCACCTTTTACAGTGACCAAAACATCATTTTCAAAAGCGACAGCTTTAGGTTTACTTGTCCACTTCCTAATTGAAGGGTGCTTGGTGCCAAAATCAATGGGGCCGGTTAGATAAGGCATACCTTCTTCTTTTTCATTGTAATCGTCCTTGAGAATATGTTGCCCTGATATTATTTGTGAAACATTATTTACGTTTGACCATTCCCAAATATCAGGTAACTCCGGAAGTTGCAAGTCATTTGGCTTTGGATTAACCTTTTGTTTCCTATTAAAAATTACAGATGCCGGTTCGAGGCGGTGTTTGTTGGTTTCGCGCCATGCGGCGGTAAGCTTGCCTTCGAAGGCGTGTTTCAATACCGCCTGGCGGTAGCGCTTTATTTGGGCCTGCACTTTTTTAAGGGATTCAATCCCGGCATCGAGCCTGGTGAAGAGCTCTTCGATCTTGTCCACGATGCGGTGCTGCTCGGGGAGGGGTGGCATAGGAAATACATACTTAGAAATTGATTTAAAACTTGTCCTCGGGTGTTGAACTCCACTTACCTGAAGATTGGCATATCTTGAAAAATCTTTGTTTAAAAAAATATATAATAGATATTTATTATTAAGGTTCTTGCTTATAGGAAAAACTAAAATATCAGACGAACAAACACCCTCAAATTCCGCTATGTAAACTTTATTTAAATAAGGACGAAGTTTTCCGTAAAGTAAATCGCCTTTGTTAAAATAAGATTTTGTACTTTTTACTTCTTTAGAGCTACCATAGCCAGTGATGGTCCCCTTATCTTTTTCAATATGTTCCAAACCAATATATTTCATTTCTTCTATTGTTAATGGGTTTACCTTTTTAGTAGATGGTTCTAAGATTTCACCAAGCTTAACCCAAATCCACCCCTTCGGCAGTTCAGATAGTTTTTCTTCCATCATGCTACCAACACCTCGTTAAGTTCGTCCAGTATTTTGTCCAGGTCTTTTCCGAAGAGGGTGTAGACTTTGGCCAGGCCGCCTTTCTTGTGGAAGGGCGCCAGTTCAAAATCGTCTTTTTCTATCTCCAGGCTGGTAGCGATATGGTCCCTGATCATGGCCAGCCATTCCTGCTGTTCTTCGGTAAAGATGCGCCCCGCATTTTTCTGCTCCTCCAGCCAGCGGTCAAATCTCTGCCGGGCTGTCTCGGCGAAAGGCTGCAGGAGGCCGGTCCGGCCCATGGCGAAGCGGACCAGGGAGATGATATCGGTTAGCAATCTCTGGGGGCCTGCCCCCCTTACCTTTGATTTCTCGAGCTGCTCGTAGGCCTTCCATACCTGCTCACTGGTCAGGCCGTAAGGCGGTTTTTCAATGGAACGGGCGAGCTGCTCGATCTCTTTAAAGGTAAGTTTTTGCCGGCTGTGGGGCAAATTGTAGATTATCTGCAGGGCGGTGATTTCATCCTTGTTTTCGGCGATAAACTTCTTGAAGGTGTCCACGATGGTTTTTGCTTTTTCCCTGGCCTGCGCATCGTAGCCGGCAAAGATGACCGTATCCCGGCTGATGGTATCGATGAGTTGCTCGTTTTTCTTCTTGATCTCCACGATCTTGTTGCGCAGCTCCGGGCTATCAAAAACCAGGCAGGCTTCGTCAACCAGTTTTTTAGCCGCCTGCGCCAGTTGCTCACCAGTAGGAGCCTCCGTCCCGAAGAGTTCTTGGGCCTTTGCGGCATGTTTGTCCGGATCAACGGCGTCCATGAGCCTGTTGATGATCTGCTGTAGGGTTTGCCCCCCAGAGACCTCCTCGATCTCTTTTCTGTCCGCCGGCGTGATGGCCCGGTCCAGCCTGGCCAGCCTGCCCGCCAGGGAGGTTATGGTGTCGGTATCCCTTACCCCCAGGGCTACAGATTCAATGAGCTTATCGAAAGAGACGGTCATCTTTCTTTCCAGCGGCCGTGAATCAGTCTTGTCGTTTTCACAGACGCCAACGGCATCGACGATTACAAAGTGCGTTTTGGCGGCGGCATCGGGTGTCACGGCCCTGAAGTCAGTATCCGATATGGTCCGGGTGCCCCGCCCCTTGGCCTGCTCGAAGTAGACCCTCGACTTGATGTCCCGCATAAATAGGAGGCATTCCAGCGGCCTGATATCCGTTCCCGTGGAGATCATATCCACGGTAACGGCGATGCGGGGGTTGTAGGAGTTGCGGAAGCTGGCGATCAGGTCTTCGGGCTTCTCACCGGTGGTTTTGTAAGTAATCTTTTTGCAGAACTCGTTGCCCTTACCAAATTCTTCCCTGATGATGTGCACAATATCTTCAGCGTGCGAATCGTCCTTGGCGAAGACCAGGGTTTTGGGCACTTCGGTGCGGCCGGGAAATATCTCCGTGAAAAGCTTCTCTTTAAAGGTCCTGATGATGGTCCTGATCTGGTCAGGCGCGACCACGTCCCGATCCAGTTGGCTGGCGGTATACTCTACGTCGTCTTCAAGCACTTCCCAGCGGACCTGGCGGGTCAGCTTGTCGCGCTTGTCGATATAGAAGCCGGCCTCCACCTTGCTTCCTTTTTCGGTGATCTCTGTTTTAATGCGATAGACGTCGTAACCAACATTCACCCCGTCCGCCACGGCTCTTTCATGGCTGTACTCCATGACCAGGTTCTGGTTGAAGAAGCCGAAGGTCTGCTTGGAAGGGGTGGCGGTCAGGCCGATGATAAAGGCGTCAAAATACTCTAGTACCTGCCGCCAGAGATTGTAGATGGAGCGGTGGCATTCATCGGTGACGATAAAGTCAAAGGTTTCGATGGGCAGCCGGCTGTTGTAGGTGACCTCGACCTGTTTCCCGTCAAGAGAAGCGGTTTCAAAACCGGATTGTTCCTCCAGGTTCGGGTCGAACTCGGCTTCACCCTTGAGCATGGAGTATAGCCGCTGAATGGTGGTGATGCAAACCCTGCTGACGGGATCGAGGGTATTTGAGGTCAGGTGCTGGACATTGTAAAGCTCGGTGAACTTTCTGCCGTCATCGGGGGTGATATACTGTTGGAATTCTTTCCTGGTCTGGCGCCCGAGGTTGCTGCGGTCAACCAGGAAGAGTATCCGGCGGGCCCCGGCGAACTTGATCAGGCGGTAGATGAAACTCACCGCGGTAAAGGTCTTGCCGCTGCCGGTGGCCATCTGGATCAGCGCCCGGGGTCTTGCTTCGGCAAAGGAGCGCTCGAGGTTTTCGATGGCTTCCACCTGGCAGTCCCAAAAGCCGCCGGCGGCAAGGGGAGGCAGGTTTTGCAGCCGGGCCCGGATAGTTTTCTCCTGGCCGGCCCATTCTTTTAGCGTTTCCGGGCGGTGGAAGCTGAAAACCCGGCGCGAGCGAGGTTCAGGATCGCGGGTATCGCGGAAAAAAGTTTCGGTGCCCGTGCTTTCATAGGCAAAGGGCAGCGGTTTCGACACCTGGGGTATGTTATCGGGAAGACCAACAAGATACTTCTCGGATTGCTCGGCCACACCGCTCAAGGTGGTGCCTTCGGGCTTGGCTTCGATGGCGCCCACGGCTTTGCGATCGACAAATAGCATGTAGTCAGCGTAGCCAGATTTCAGGGGAAACTCGCGGACAGCCACGCCCAGGGCAGCACCTAGATTAAGCTGGGGGCGGTTTTGCAACTTCCAGCCGGCCAGTTCAAGAAGGCGGTCGATTTTTTGCCGCGCTTTTTCTTCGGCACTCATAACGCTCTCACCTTGAATCACGGTTCTTTTTTTATCATTATTCTTCAAATGATAGCTGTTTCCTTTTATATAGACAATTCTGCCATTTAATGCTACAAATTGTGCTAATTGGATCTAGTGTTAATTAAATATGAAGAATCACTTGAATATCCTGCGGAGGGCTTTGCCGGTTGCCCGGCCGGCGGCCCTGCGGGCTGCTCTTTTGCCAATCTTCGCGGGGCTGCCGCTGGAAATGGCATTGATATCGCCGAGGAGCCTGGCGATGGCGTAAAGGAGCCCCCTGGTCTTGTTGATGCTCACTGGAGAAGCCACCTCCCGCTTTCATTAGAAGAAAGGAATTTTTTTATTATTTTACCATGGGAGGATGACACAAT
>FZPS01000013.1_pt318 | contig 10066 bp, 8 predicted proteins | sample 1817821 | NCBI WGS metagenome assembly FZPS01 (sample SAMEA104158645, study PRJEB21678) | metagenome | place: Germany | collected 2015-04-21 | reverse complement strand
GAAATGATTTTTTTTGTTAACTTTGAGAAAAACAAATACTTATGGAATCAAATGAAATAGTATTCGGCCGGGAATTGTTTTTCTTCTACGTGCTTTTTCATGCGCTTGGTATTGGAGTGCTAACCTTAATCATTTGGGGAGTATTGGAAGTGGTGAGCCTCTTTAATTAAAAGGGACAAAGCGGACCAAGAAACGTACACAAAGTGTAAAGCAAAAAGATAATTGTGGCTATTTTAAACGCTAGCTGCAAGTTTTCGTATATTGCTAATGTTCTCATATAAGTTTATTTAAGTAATTTTCTAAAGATACATTTTTTTTCTTCAGCCATCCGGCTCTTTTTCTTTATCTTCGTACCTGTTTACCATTTACGAACCATTCAATTGTATTATGAAACATTCTAGACGTTTATTTTTAATACTTGCCGTGTGTGTTTTGGCAGGTGTAAATCCTTTGTACTCACAAGGCTATGAAACGCCTCCTAAGGAGGTAGCCGATTTGATTCTGGCGCCGGCTACGCCAAGTATTTCTTTTAGTTCTGTCAAAGATCGATTTCTGATTGTCCACAGGGACAACATCCCTAGTATTGCTGATTTGGCGCAGGAAGAGTTGCGGCTGGCCGGTACGCGCGTGTTGGCGGCAACAAACGGACCCAAAAACAACAACAAGATTGTGGGGATGGAAATGAAGGCGTTGCCCGGTAAAAAAGGCATTGCGGAAGGACCTGTTACGGGTTTTCCGGAAGACGTGAGCATCATTACGTATTCTTGGTCACCCGATGGCAAGAAAATAGTGGCTGCCGTTGAAGAGGAAGACGGCATTCGCTTGTGGCTGGTTAATACGGACAATTTGCAAGCGGCTCGACTGAGCGATCGCAAACTGAACATGTTCTTTGGCATGGGATCGTACCGCTGGGCACCCGATTCCCAATCGCTGCTGGCGTTGTTTGTCCCGGAAGACCGAGGGCCGCAGCCGGTGGAAAACGTGCGTGAAGTAGCCCCTGTGATACAGGAGAGCGACGGACGGAAAAACCCGGTGCGCACGTACCAAGACTTGCTTTCGGACGAGTTTACAGAGCGCCAGTTCGACTACTACGCCACCTCGGCTTTGGGCTTTATAGACGTATCTTCAGGAGAGGTGCGGATGTTGGGCAAAGAGGGCATTTTCACCGGCACATCGTTTTCACCAGATGGTCGGTATCTGATGGTTACCAGCTTGCACCGCCCGTATTCCTATGTGGTGACGCACAGCAATTTTCCCAAGCTGATAGAGATCTGGGATATGGAAGGAAATCTGGTGAAGGAGCTGAATCGTACGCCGTTGAGAGAATTTGTGTACGCCGGAGTCAATTCGGCATCGCCCCATTTGCGTTCTCTTGCTTGGAGGCCCGACAAGCCGGCGGCCGTCTATTGGATTGAACCGTTGGACGGAGGAAATGGACGTACAAAAGTGGCTTATAGAGACCGGCTTATGTGCCTGGAGGCACCGTTTGACAGCCAGGCGGAAGAGTTGTATAAGAGCGTCAAGAGGATGGGACGTATTTTGTGGGGAGATGCCACCAATGCTTTCATTACGGAATACGACCGCTCGGTAAGGCAGAACGTGTGCTATCATTACAACCCGCAAGAGAAGAAAACCGTTGGCGTGCTGTACGACGTCCATACGGAAGACTTGTACGGAGCACCCGGCAATTTGATAACGAGTGAGAATGCGTTGGGCAGAAATGTGGTGTATTCTCCCGACAACTACAAAACGGTGTATTTCAGCGGACCGGGGAATTCTCCGCGCGGTGCGTATCCGTTTATAGACGTGCATACGTTGGCTACAGGAAAAAAACAACGCATCTGGCAAGCACAAGATCCGTATTATGAAACGCCCACGGCTTACCTGGATTTGGCAGCCGGAACGTTCATAGCTCGGCGCGAATCAAATACCCAGGCACCTAACTACTACTTGGTGCAGTTGAGAAAAAGCAAACGAGCCGAGCAGGGAGCCCGTTTTACGCAGTTGACCTCTTTTGCCGACCCGTATCCTTCCATGCAAGGCGTGACGAAAGAAGTAGTGCAATATACGCGTGCAGATGGGGTGCAACTGAGCGGAACGCTGTACCTACCGGCCGGTTACAAGAAAGAAGACGGACCGCTGCCGGCCTTTATCTGGGCGTATCCTACCGAGTACAAAAGCAGTGCGAATGCCGGCCAACGGAGCGATGCCCCCAATCAATTCACTCGCTACACGCGCACCTCGCCCATCATGTGGGTAGCTTTGGGCTATGCTGTGTTGAACAACGCTTCTTTTCCCATCATTGGAGAAGGCGATAAGGAGCCCAACGACACGTATGTGGAACAGTTGGTAGCCAATGCCCAAGCTGCTGTGGACGTGTTGGTGGATATGGGTGTGGCCGATAAAAATCGCATTGCTGTGGGCGGTCATTCCTACGGAGCCTTTATGACGGCCAACTTGCTGGCTAATTGCGATTTATTTGCCGCCGGGATTGCTCGTAGCGGAGCGTACAACAGGACGTTGACACCGTTTGGTTTCCAGAACGAGACGAGGACTTTCTGGGAAGCTCCGGAAGTGTATCTGGACATGTCGCCTTTTATGCATGCCCATAAATTGAAAACGCCCATTTTACTAATCCACGGACAAGCGGATAACAACTCAGGTACGTTTACCATGCAAAGCGAACGGCTCTTTAGTGCCTTAAAAGGCAATGGAGGCATTGCCCGATTGGTACTCCTACCGTATGAGAGTCATGGCTATGCAGCTAAAGAATCGTTACTGCACCAAGCGTGGGAAACGTGGGTGTGGATGGAAAAATATGTGAAGAATAGAGAATAGTACGGTGAAACGGCTGCAAAAATACGGCATAGACGGTTTTGTTTTGGCGTTGGTTGGGTCTATCGTATTGGCGTATTTTCTTCCACAACCCGGTGTATACCAAGGGGTGGTGAGTCTGCCCAAAGTGGCCAATTACGGAATAGCCCTTATTTTCTTCTTTTACGGCTTAAAGCTCAGTCCCCGAGAGATGAAGGAAGGGTTGGCCAATTGGCAATTGCATACGGTTATTCAAGTAGTAACATTCCTGGTGTTTCCGGCGGTTATTTTGCTAGCCAGGGTGGCTGTAGGCGGAACGTGGGAGTCGTTGTTCTGGGTGGGTACGTTTTTTCTGGCTGCTTTGCCTTCTACCGTTTCGTCTTCTGTAGTGATGGTGTCTATGGCCCGAGGAAATGTGCCGGCAGCCATTTTTAATGCCTCTTTATCGAGTCTGGCCGGGGTATTCATCACCCCCATCTGGATGGGGCTGGTTTTATCCACAACAACGGGAGGGGTAAATACGGGCCATGCCATTCTGGAGCTGTCAGCCCAAGTGTTGCTGCCCGTTTTCTTGGGGATGCTCTTGCACAAACGTTTTGGGGCATGGGCGCAGAGAAATGCACGGTGGTTGAAACTATACGACCAGACGGTCATCTTGCTTATAGTGTACGTGTCTTTTTGTGAATCGTTTGCCGGACGTATGTTCCAGGGTCAAACGTTTTGGACTTTGTTGCTGCTTTCTGTGGCCATGTTGGTACTGTTTTTCGCAGTGTACGGGCTGACGGCGCTCCTTTCTAAAGCATTCCGTTTCAACAAACCCGACACCATAGCCGCTTTGTTTTGCGGCTCTAAAAAATCACTGGTCCATGGTACCGTCATGGCCAAAGTCCTCTTTCCGGGCGTAGCCGCCGTAGGCGTCATTCTTTTGCCGCTGATGATTTTCCACACCCTGCAGCTGATTGCCGTGAGTATGATAGTGCATCGTAGGAATAATTGATGCAACGAATATACGCGTTATTCGTCGCAGATTCTGCAACGAATGTGTTGTTTGCAACAAATAATTTGTATATTTGTTGCAAAATATGCAACGAATGAGACCGTTTATTTACCAAAATGACCATTGGCCTAATTTCACATGGAAAAATGATGAATTAGTGTATTTGTTGAGCGAGGCGAGAAATTTACAAGGGAGGCTCATTGGAAAAATGGAATCCATAGGGTTTGAACTCAGAAATGAAGCCCAACTTGATACATTAACTCTTGATGTACTAAAATCTTCTGAAATTGAAGGTGAGTATTTAAATCGGGAAGAAGTTCGCTCTTCAATAGCTCGTAGGTTGGGTATGGAAATCGCAGCCTCTATAAACTCGGATAGACATGTTGATGGTGTTGTTGAAATGATGTTGGATGCTACACAGAACTGCTTTAATCCGTTAACAACTCAACGACTTTTTGACTGGCATGCGGCGCTGTTCCCAACGGGACGTAGTGGAATGTACAAGATAACAGTGGCAGATTGGCGTAAAGATACTACAGGACCCATGCAGGTTGTATCCGGCGCTATGGGAAAAGAGAAGGTGCATTTTCAAGCCCCTGACTCCTTGTTTGTTGAAAAGGAAATGAGCCTTTTTCTGCAATGGTTTAACAACAGTTCAAACGTTGATTTGGTTATAAAAGCGGCTGTTGCGCATCTGTGGTTTGTTACTATTCATCCGTTTGAAGACGGGAATGGAAGGATAGCCAGGGCATTGACAGATATGTTGTTGGCTCAATCGGATAAGACAAACCAACGTTTTTATAGTATGTCTGCTCAAATACAGGTAGAAAGAAAGGAGTACTATGAAATACTGGAAAAAACACAAAAAGGGAACCTCGATATTACCGCATGGATTTCATGGTTTCTACTATGTCTGATAAACGCTTTAAAAGCAACGGATCAGGTGTTAGAGAATGTCCTGTTAAAAGCAGCATTCTGGTCTAAACACACAGAAACATCCATAAATGAAAGGCAAAGGAAACTGTTAAATAAACTGCTCAATGGATTTGTAGGAAAGTTGACTTCATCAAAGTGGGCAAAAATTGCAAAATGCTCAAAAGACACTGCCATCAGAGACATCAATGACTTGATAGAAAAAGACATCCTGCAAAAAGAAGCAGCGGGAGGACGTAGTACGAGTTATGAATTAAAACCGATTGCTTTCCTGTGATGCGGTTCAGAAATTCAGTCTAGCAGAAATATGTGCTTTGCAGAACACAAAAATGAAGAGATTTTGTGTTTTGTAAAACACATTTTATATCTATGCAAAAATCAGCACTGTCCAATAAATTGTGTAAATGAAAGTATTAGCCACAGTTATGTGTCAATCAGCGCTTTAATCTCTTCAAATACCTGTTCTGTTTTTGCTTTGTCTTTGTAGTTGATGATAATCTTTTCAGTAGTACTTTTAGATATTATCAAGAATGGGGTATTGTCAGAATGGATTAGTAATCGAGTTTTACCAAATGTATCCAAGTTGAAAAATCCTTTATGAACTACTCCGGAGCTAAATCCATTGGTTCGAATTTTAATAGTTGGAATGGTATCCGACAGCTCAATGTTTTCAATTTCAGAAACATGCATTGTAAATCCGTACATCCCGGTGAATGTAATACGGTCATTGGTGATCTTTGCTTTTGAGGGTATGTACCCATATGTTATTAATCCAATTACTAAAGCAGCTACAAGTCCAAGGATAAAATAAATGAGTTTTGTTTTTTTTGTATTTTTCTTATTGTGGTCAAATTTTTGTGCATGTATCAGCATAATGATTACGCCAATTACAGTGGCAATCAGTATCATGGAATTAGCAATTGCGGTACATCCAATCCATTTGAATACATAATATCCGGCAACAATTGATAACCCAATAATGATAAAACTGTTACGCATGAATGTTGATAGTCCTTCAATATCAACATGTTTCTTTTTGTCTTCCGGCATCGTGTTGTATCCGGCTATCAGATTGGGGGAAGATTTAACTAAAAACCCCATGCCAATCATAAGAAATCCTGTGATTATATGAATTACACCCATGGCCTGTCAATTTTGTTTTAAAGTTATTACTAATAATTAATATAGAAAACGCCAGCGCAGTTAAAGGTCAAAAATATAGCCAGACGAATCTGGACAATATCTTTCATAAGTATTTGGAAATGATTATAAAAAGCATAACTTTACATGCATCGCATTCCCTAGGACACAGTAATGCTATACACAAGTGTCCACTGATTCCTTCAGCACCTTCAGCACCTTCAGTAGCCTTAGTACCCTTGTACCCTCAATACCATTCATAATCCTATAGATGGTTATGATTTATGATCTGTACCTCCATTTTAGAGAGTATTAATTTTAAAAGATATGTGTTATGAAAAAAATTAAAACGTTATTTAGTTTCTTTTTTGTTCTTGTTGGTGTTTTTGCGCTCACAACGGCTTGTGACCCAATATTTGAAACACCGGACCAACTAACCGATGATGTTCACAACATTATTCCTCCCGATATTTGCAATCCATCAATCCAAAGGATAGAGTAGAAATATATACAGATGCGTATCCCGAGCATGCGTTTGAAGGAACCATCTCTTACGTAGGCAAATTGTTGGACGAAGAGACGCGTTCCGTACAAGTATTTGTCACGTGCGACAACAGCGAAGGTTTTTTGCGTCCGGGTATGTTTGCCAGGGTGCGCTTTATCAACGAACCCAAATTGTCTGTCATAGTACCGGCTACGGCCGTTCTGCAAGGCCAAGAAAATCCCTATGTGCTGGTACAAATAGCAGAAAGGGTGTTTGTGAAAAGGCCCGTTGCAGCCGTTACGGCTAATGCTCATGAAGTCATTATCATACAAGGGGTGGAAGCCGACGAGGTCATAGTGAAAGAAGGCGGTATTTACTTAATCACAGATTGAGCATGAAAAAATTTGTTGCCTTGCTTATTGAGCGTCGGTGGCTGATGGCCGCCGTTTTTGTGATTGTTGCTTTGTTTGGGATGTATGCTTGGTCTAATTTGTCTGTAGACGCGTATCCGGACATTGCCGACGTGACGGTGCAGGTAGTGACCCAAGTTCCGGGTCTGGCTGCAGAAGAAATTGAACAACAGATTACCATTCCGTTGGAAAGAGAATTGAACGGCATATCCAACTTGCACGTGATGCGTAGTAAGAATACGTTTGGGCTGTCCATCATCATGTTAGTATTTGACGATAAAGAAGATGATTACTGGGCCCGTCAACGGGTACAGGAACGTATCAACAATGTGGAATTGCCGTACGATGCGCAGCCGGAATTGAATCCCTTGACCTCGCCTACGGGAGAAGTATACAGGTATATCCTCAAGAGCAACAACCATACGCTCAGAGAATTGACAGACTTGCACCATTGGGTCATCATTCCGCGTTTGCGTCAGATCAGCGGGATAGCCGATGTAAGCAACGTAGGCGGTATTACCACGCAATTTCAGATAGAGGTAGACCCCGACAAGTTACAGGAATACGACCTTTCGTTGTCTCAAGTCATAGAAACGATTGAAGACAACAACGCCAACGCCGGCGGCAGCATGATTGTTCGTGGCGACTTGAGCTACGTAGTCCGGGGTATTGGTTTGGTAAAAGACTTGGACGATCTGGGTCATATAGTCGTAAAAACGGTAAACGGAACGCCTGTTTTCTTAAGCGATGTAGGAGAACTCAAATACGGAAACTTGGAACGCAAAGGCGTTTTTGGTTATACGGAAGGCGATTATGATTGCTCAGACGGGGTGGAAGGTATCATCCAGATGCTGCGCCATGAGAACCCGTCCAAAGTATTGAAAGAAGTACGGGAAGTAGTGGAAGAACTGAATACGGACATCTTGCCCGAGGGGGTGTACATGCACACGTTCATGGACAGGACAGATTTGGTAGACGCCACGTTGCAAACGGTATCGCATACGTTGCTCTTTGGGATTGTGTTGGTGGTGGCTGTGTTGATCATTTTTCTGGGCAGCTGGCGCGGAGCCGTCATTGTGGCCGTAACCATTCCGTTGTCTATGTTGATAGCCTTTATCCTTATGTACGTAACGGACGTACCGGCCAACTTGTTGTCGCTCGGAGCCATAGACTTTGGTATTCTGGTGGACGGGGCTATTGTGATGATGGAAACGATTCTCAAAAAACGGGAAGACGACCCGCATGCGCCTTTGGATGAGCAAACGATTGTGGAGCGCGTGCTGGAAGTGGCCAAACCCATTTTCTTTGCTACGCTCATTATCATAGTGGCGTACCTGCCGTTGTTTGCTTTTGAGCGGATAGAAAAGAAACTCTTTACGCCCATGGCTTTTACGGTGGGATATGCTTTGTTGGGTGCCTTGGCTGTAGCCTTGCTGCTCATTCCGGGGATGGCCTTTGCCGTGTACCGAAAACCCATGAAGGTGTACCACAACAAGTGGCTGGAGAAATTTACGGCAAGCTACAAACGCCACACCGAACGTATGCTGGAGCGTCCCAAACGGGTGTTCTTGCCGCTGGCTGTGGTGTTGGGTGCTGCCATTTTGTTGAGCATCACAGTAGGTAAGGACTTTTTGCCTCCGCTTGACGAAGGAGGCATATGGGTGCAGGTTGCTATGCCGCCCGGGCTTTCGTTAGACAAAGCGAAGGAAATGAGCGATGAACTGCGGCACCACCTGGCTTCTTACGAAGAAGTGACGTACGTGATGTCGCAGACGGGCCGAGACGACGAGGGCGCCGAATCGTTCTCCATTTCGCACGTGGAGTACTCCATTGGGCTGAAGCCTTACAAACAATGGAAGAGGGGCCGTCGAAAGATCGATTTGATCAACGACATGGCCGCTGCCATCGATAAAATGCCCGGGTATACGGTAGGCTTTTCACAGCCCATCATAGATATGGTGATGGATCAGATAGCCGGAACGCATAGCGATTTGGCCATCAAGGTGTACGGAGAAGATCTGGATGAAACGCGGCGTATTGCCGAGGCCGTCAAGGAGGTGACAAGCCGGATTCCCGGAGCGGGCGACGTGGTCATTGACCAAGAGCCGCCGCTGCCGCAGCTGCAGATAGCCGTGGATAGGGAAAAGATGGCGCAATACGGTCTGAATGTAGCCGATGTATCTGAGCTGATAGAAGTAGCCATAGGCGGGAAAGCCATATCGCAGGTGTTCATTGGCAGCAAAGTGTACGATGTCATTTGCCGCTATCCGGAGCGCTTCCGCGACTCGCCGGAGTCTATTGGAGCACTGATGTTGACCTCGGCAACGGGAAGTCGTATTCCTCTGTCGCAAGTAGCCGATATACGTACTACGTTGGGGGCCAGCACCATTTCCAGGGAAATGAACAAACGGCACTTGACCGTAGGCATCAACTTGAGGGGTAGGGATTTGACTTCCTTTATGAAGGAGGCGCAGGCGCGCATTGCACGGGAAATCCAGTACGACCATACGGATTACCAAATTCGTTGGGACGGCCATTTTGAAAACCAAAGTCGGGCGTATTCGCGATTGGCTGTCTTGGTGCCGCTGGCTTTGGCCGTGATGTTTTTGTTGCTGTACGGGGCTTTTGGAGACTTCCGTCAAGCAGGACTGCTCATAGCCTTGCTGCCCATGTCTGTGTTTGGAGGGATGTTGGCCCTGAACCTCAGGGGGATGTCGTTCAATGTATCTTCGGCAGTAGGTTTTATCGCACTGTTTGGAGTGTCTATCCAAAACGGGGTGATTATGATATCGCATATCAACATTTTACGAAAGAGGGGGACGGCTTTGAAAGAAGCCGTTGTGGAAGGCGTATCGCACCGTTTTAGACCGGTGCTCATGACGGCAACGGTGGCCATATTGGGATTGTTCCCGGCCTCTGTATCTTCAGGCATAGGGTCTGATGTGCAACGTCCGTTGGCTACCGTCATTGTATACGGTCTGCTCATAGGAACCATCATTACGCTGTATGCGTTGCCTTCTTTGTATTATATGTTGGAAAAGAGAAAATTGAAAAAGGAAGTACAATCATGAAACGGATTTTTGTTTTTTTAGCAATCATAGGCTTTGGTGCCGTGTGTTCTCTGGATTTGCAGGCGCAAGAGGTGCCGAAGGAGGATGTGCTTACGTTTTCAGTCTACATGAACCGTGTCATCAACTCCAATATTGAATACTTGGCAGAAAAATACAATGTGGACATTGCCCGTGCCAACGTACAGGCGGCCCGTGTTTTCCCCGATCCGGAATTGGA
>FZPS01000070.1_pt474 | contig 10072 bp, 8 predicted proteins | sample 1817821 | NCBI WGS metagenome assembly FZPS01 (sample SAMEA104158645, study PRJEB21678) | metagenome | place: Germany | collected 2015-04-21 | reverse complement strand
CCCCGACCGCATCGAGGCGGGCACTTTCATGCTTGCCGCCGCCGCGACCGGCGGGGATCTGCTCATGGGGGAGGTTATTCCGAAGCACCTGGAGGCGGTGACAGCGAAGCTGCGGGAGATGGATGTCAAGGTGGAGGTGGGGCCCGATCAGATCAGGGTCTCCCGGAACGGGCCGCTGGCCCCCTCGGATCTTAAAACATTTCCCTACCCCGGCTTCCCTACCGATCTGCAACCGCTGGGCATGGTCCTTCTCACAGCGGCGGAGGGTACCAGTGTTGTCACTGAGAACGTTTTTGACGGCCGTTTTCGCCATGTTGATGAACTGGAGAAAATGGGAGCGAGGATCAAGGTCGAGGGGCGCACCGCGGTTATCGACGGAGGTGTGCCTCTTTCCGGGGCACCGGTTTCGGCGACGGATCTGAGAGCGGGCGCGGCGCTGCTGGTGGCGGGGATGATTGCGGAGGGAGAGACGGTGCTCAGCGAAGCGGAGCATATCTACCGCGGTTACGAGAATATAGAGGAGAAGCTAAAGTCCCTGGGTGCGCAGATCAGATGCCACCGAGCCGGGCGATCCTCCGGTGCGGCGGACGATCAGGGCTAAAGATGGAGTTCTGGCTCGTGCGCCACAGCAGGACGGCAGCAAATGTGGCAGGACGTTTTCAGGGGCGTCAGGATATCCCTCTCAATGAGGAGGGGCGTTTTGAGGCGGCGCTGCTGGCCCGTCGCCTGGAGGGGGCTGCTCAATTCACCCTTTTCCTGAGCAGCGATCTGCAGCGGGCCTGGGAGACTGCGCTGATTATTTCCCGGGCAATCAATCTGCTCCCCCTGCGGGAACCGCTTCTGCGAGAGCGTTCCTGGGGCTTCGCCGAGGGGCTCCGGCGCTGCGAGATTGCTGCAGCTTACCCCGGCCTCCTCTGCCCGGTAAGCGGCAGGCTGAAGGCGCTGCGCTGCGAAGGGGAGGGGGCGCGCCGGCTTCTGGCCCGAACGGGGGCGCTACGGCGGAAGCTCCGCCGCCGCCATGGAAGCCCGCGCCGGGTTCTTCTGGTGAGCCACGGCGGTTTGATCAACGCCTTTATCTCCGGTGCTCTGGGGCTGTCGGGGAGGCAGAGATGGCCCTATGCCCCCGCTCCCGCCTCCCTGTCGATCCTCCGCCACGATCCGCTCCGCCAGCGCAGCCGCCTGCTCCTGTTTGACGACACCAGCCATCTTAATATAAAAAATTGATCCTTTACTGAGTCGATCCTTTTGAGTAAACTAAAAAGAAAAGGGGGCTGCGCCATGGATTATGAAGACGGATATCGCTCAGCATCTCCTCATCGCCGCACGGCCCCGGCCTGGACGCTTTTCGTGGCCGGCCTGGGCGGGGTTCTCATCGGCGCCCTGCTTGTCTATCTCGTGCTCGTTGGAGGGGAACGCCTGCCCGGCGGGGACGATCCCCTGAAGGTGCCGCCGCCGGCCGGGGAGGAAGAGCCGTCACCGCCCCCGCCTCATGAGGACGATCTTGCAGTTGTCGATGTTGTCGACCGGGTTATGCCGGCGGTGGTGGCGGTCAATTGCTATGTCCCTGGCTCCTATTTTGGCCGAAACGTCTACGTGGAGAAGGGCAGCGGCTCGGGAGCAATTATCTCGAAGGATGGTTATATCGTTACAAATCAGCATGTCATCGACGGTGCTGCCCAGATCGTGGTGGTCACCTCAGACTGGCGAAGTTTTGAGGCCGCCGTGGTAGGAGAGGACGCGCTGACCGACCTGGCCCTGCTGAAAATCGAGGGGGACGATCTCCCATCTGTTCCCCTGGGCAATTCGAGCTCGCTGCGAGTTGGAGAGACTGTCCTGGCGGCCGGCAATCCCCTGGGCTACCTTAAGCATACTGTCACCCGCGGGATCATCAGCGCCCTGGATCGCGAAGTGAGGGCTTCGCAGAGCCAGTATGCCTATACCTATATTCAGACTGATGCGGGGATCAATCCCGGCAACAGCGGGGGGCCTCTGATCAACCTGGGCGGTGAGGTAATCGGGATCAATTCTGCCAAGATCAGCGGTGCCGAGGGGATCGGCCTGGCTATCCCTATCGATACAGTGAAACGGGTTGCGGATGATCTGAAAAAGGACGGACGGGTCCGCCGCCCCCAACTGGGCATCCTCATCCAGAATCTTTCCGCCTATACCGGGGATTCTGCAGACCAGGGGGTCCATATCGGCGAAGTTAACCCGGGCAGCCCCGCAGCGGCGGCCGGACTCAAGGCAGGCGATGTAATCACAGCGGTAGCCCGGAAAGAGGTGCGCTACAGTGCGCAGCTTTTCGATGCTCTACTCGGTTATTATCCTGGTGACGAGATCGAGCTGACCATTTTACGGAACAGTCGCAGCCGCACCGTCACCGTCGTCACCGGCGAAGCAGAAGCCGAGCAGTAACCGCAGGGTGACGATGGGGAGAAGATCGATTTGCATGTAGTTTTCGTATTTATTGATGGACTGGGCCTGGGGCGGCTCTCCGATGATAATCCTCTCGTCTTCGCGGAAACCCCTTTTCTGACCTCTTTGTTCCAGGGGAATCCGCTTACCGTAAAGATGAAGGATTTTCATGATCATCGCGCAAGCCTCAGCGCTCTCGACGCCCGGCTCGGGGTCCCCGGGTTGCCGCAGAGCGCCACGGGCCAGGCATCGCTATTTACCGGCGTAAATGCACCCCGCCGCCTGGGATATCACCTTAACGGTTTTCCGAACCGGGTGCTCCGCAATCTTCTGGCTGAGGAGGGGATTTTTGCCGCGCTGCGAGAAGAGGGATACCGCTGCACTTTTGCCAACGCTTACCGGCCCTCTTTCTTTGAAAAACTAAAGCAGGGTCTCCCCGGGCGCCGCTACTCCTGCTCAACTCTGCTTACCTATTATGGTGAAGTACCCTTTTACGGCATCGACGAGTTAAAGGGGGGCAGCGCCCTCTACATGGATCTGACTAACAAGTTATTGAACAAGATGGGTTATGCCGTTCCGGAGATCACTCCCGAGGAAGCAGGCAAAAGATTGATCGATATTGGGACCCGCCACGATCTGACCCTCTTTGAATATTTTATCACCGATTACGCCGGGCACCGGGCCGATCGGGGAGAAGCCGGCCGGGTGATCAATGAGCTTGATCGCTTTCTCGGCGCTGCGGCGGATCATCTGAAACCGGAAGAGATGCTGCTGATCATCACCAGCGATCACGGCAATATCGAAGATCTTTCCCACAGCAGGCATACCTTTAATCCCGTTCCGGCGCTGATGATCGGGGCGGCGGAGCTGCGGTGCAGGATCGCCCCGCAATTGCGCAAACTTACCGATATCAGGGCGGCCCTGCGGGTGGCGCTGGCGGAGAAAATCGATGGGGGAGGGTGACAGATGCAGATAGAGACGCTGGTGGTGAGCATCTTTGCGACGAACTGTTACCTCGTCGGGTGCCCGGAGACGGGTGAGGGGATCGTGGTCGATCCCGGAGCCGGGGGGAGGCGGATCCTGGAGGCCATCGAGAAGAGCAGGTTGAATATAAGGGCCATCGTTAACACGCATGGTCATATCGATCATACCGGGGCCAACGGCAGGCTGAAGCAGGCGCTGCAGGTGCCGCTCCTCCTGCCGGAAAAGGAGCTGGCGAGCTATCAGAACCCCGGCTTCGGGTTGAAGCTTATCTTCGGGAAGCCCACCCCGCCCGACGGCCTGCTTCGGGAGGGAGAGCAGCTCTCCTTCGGGGAGCGCCGGCTGGAGGTTCTCGAAACCCCCGGCCATACCGGTGGCTCCATCTCCCTTTACGGCCACGATGCCGTCTTTACCGGCGACGCTCTTTTTGCCGGTTCCATCGGCCGGACCGACTTGGCCGGAGGTTCCCACGATCTTCTGCTGCACTCCATCAGGGAGAAGCTGCTGGTTCTACCGCCCCATACTGCGGTCTACCCCGGTCACGGGCCGGCCACGACCATCGGCGCGGAGGCGCTGGGCAATCCCTTTCTGCGATAGCAGGTATTTCATGGTAATGCGGCCGATTCAAACCGGCCGGCCGGCAGGGCATCACCGCCGGCGGCCGGCGGGTTGTTTCAGCTGGGGAAGCCAGGGGTAGAGCGGCGCAGGGCTGCAGCGAGTGCATTCCCCGGGCCCGGTGCCGCAGAGGAAAAGCTCCTCCCGAGCCGGCTCCGGGCAGCCGGGTCCGCAGCGCAACCCCGATTCAGGGCAGATGGGGTAGCGGACGATCCCTTCAGGTAGATCAAAGTCGAGAGGGTCGCTATCCTGTAGCGCCCGCTCCATGAACCAGGCCCACAGAGGCGCGGCCAGTCCGCCGCCGGATGAATCGAGCGGTATTTCGCAATCATCGCCCACATAGACGCCGCTCACGAGCTGCGGCGTGTAGCCGATCATATGCGCACTTTTATTATCCTGGGATGTCCCCGATTTTCCCGCAGCGGGACGGTTCAGGATGGCGCCTGCGGCGGCGGCGGTGCCTTCCCCGGTGAGCACGTCTTTGAGCATATCGGTGACGAGGTAGGCGATGGCGGGGTCGAGCACCGGCTCTTTCTGCGGCTCTCTTTCCAGCAGAACCCTCCCCCGGGCATCAGTTACCTTTCGGATCAGCAGCGGCTTCACACGATAGCCTCCATTGGCAAAGGAGGCAAAAGCCGCGGTGAGCTCGAGCAGGGAGACCTCGCCTGTACCTAGGGGCAGGGAGAGATAGGGCTCCAGGGGGGCGGTCACGCCCAGGCGCTTTGCCATCGCCACCGCTTTTTCCCTGCCGATAGCATCATGTAACTTGATGGCGGTAATATTGCATGATTTTGCCAGAGCCTCGCGCAGGGTCAGCTCCCGGTTGTGAAAACCGCCGCCATAGTCTGTGGGGGCATAGGGCTCGGAGAGCCCCGCTTCAGTGAAGGTGACCGCTTCACAGAGTATCCGATCGCCGGCGGTAAAACCCTCCTCCAGAGCCGCCGCGTAGACAAAGGGTTTGAAAGATGAACCCGGCGAGCGCGGTACGAGGGCGCGATTGAGATTGCTCTCTTCAAAATCGCGTCCCCCCACCAACGCTTTCACGTAGCCTGTGGCCGGGTCCAGGGCCACGAGCGCGCCCTGGGGCTGCCGGACACCGCTTTCGTCGCGCCGCTCCTCGGGGATGCCGGCGATGAGCTCCTCAGCCAGCTCCTGCAGCTCCCGATCCAGAGTCGTATATATCCTGAGCCCCTCCCGGTAGAGCGGGCTCAGATCTCCGTCGAAAAAATCGGCCATTTCGTTTTGAATGAGGTAGTCGATAAAATAGGAGGCGCTTTCGCCGGCATGCAGCTCACGGAAGGAGAGCTCCTCCTGCAGGGCCGCCCTTTTCTCTCCCTCGCTGATAAATCCGGTGGAGACCATCTGGCTGAGGACACTCTCGCGGCGCTGCTCCGCCGCTTCCGGGTTATGCTGCGGGGAGTAATAGGAGGGGCCCTTGGGCAGGCCGGCGAGGAGAGCCGCTTCTCCCAGGCTCAGCTCCGCCGCATTTTTCCCAAAATAGCTCCGCGCGGCCGCCTCCACCCCATAAGCGAAATGACCGTAATAGATCGTGTTGAGGTACATTTCCAAGATCTCATCTTTGTTGTAGCGTCGCTCCAGATGAATGGCATAGAGCGCTTCTTTAAGCTTGCGCTCCAGGGTGCGTTCATGGGAAAGATAAAGGTTTTTCGCGAGCTGCTGGGTAATGGTGCTGCCTCCCTGCGCAGTCTGGCCCTTCCGGAGATTGTTCAGCAGAGCCCGAAAAAGGGCGGCGGGATCAAAGCCGGGGTGGTGGTAAAAACGGCGATCCTCCACTGCCAGGGTGGCCTTGATGAGATGATCAGGGATCTGCTCCAGGGTGACGGGGATCCTGTTTTCCTGATAACGGAGAGCGAGGATCTCATCGCCGCAGTCAAATATCTGCGCAGTCAAGGGCGGAGAGGGCTCCGGAAGCCGGTCCATCTCCCCCACAGTGTAGAGCAGGTAGCCGAAGCTGGCGGATAGGCTCAGTAATAGGGCGATCAGGATGATTAAAAACCCGCGAAATAAGTTCAAAGAGACTCTCCCCCCACCGGATCTGTCAGTATATTGAATAGATAGTATGATCCTAGAGGGTGAAATTCATAACTATAAAAGAGATTTTATTAGAAAAGCAGGAAATAGAGGAACAGTAGCGAATAGCTTACAGCATAAGGTAGCAGGTCGCCCGGCGGGTCCGCCCGAGCTCACCGGGAGCCCGGAATAAATTATCCTCAAAAAGATCATAATTTTTCATAAGAAAGGTTTTGAAAGTCCCCCGAAAAAAGGCGCGCCCATTCTTTTGTTAATAGAGGCTCAGTATCTCCCTGTAAGGATATATCAGACTGGCCTGCGGTGTTTGTGCGAAGATGCTCACATGCGCTGCGCCACGCCGGGTTGGAGAACCCGGGCAGGGATACTGCGAGAACCGGCCAGGAGTATTTTGTCCGGCCATTTACCCCGGTTGTCTGCTGATCCCCATACACATTTTAACCAAGCATAAGCACAGACGGGCGGCTTTCCCCGGAGGCGAATTGATCTGAGAGAACGTATCATATAAATGAAGTAAGGGTGGTGTTTTTAAATTGGATCCAAGTCAACTACAATCGGCGACGTTGAGTGAACTTCGCCGCCTGGCCAGGGAAAAAGCGCTGCGGGGCCATTCCACCATGCGCAAGCAGGAGCTGGTCGACGCTTTGACCCGGTTGCTCACCTCCGCGGAGACCGTTGCCGAGGATAATGGGGAAGATGAAGCGGAAAAGAAGCTGGACAGCGCTTCCGGCCTCCTGGAGATCATGAATGATGGGTTTGGGTTTTTGCGCCGTTATCGTTATCGCTATTCCGACGACGATATCTATATCTCCGCCTCGCAGATTCGACGCTTTAATCTGCGCACGGGAGATATCATCTCCGGCCGGATCAGGCCGCCGAAAGATAATGAGCGGTATTATGCGCTGCTGCAGGTGGAATCGATCAATGGGGATAAGCCGGAAAGCTTTGCGCGGCGGCCCACCTTCACCTCGCTGGTGCCGGTCCATCCCCGTGTAGCGATGCGCATGGAGACGGAACCCCATATTCTTGCAACCAGGATTATCGATCTTCTGATCCCCATCGGCAAAGGGCAGCGGGGGCTGATTGTCTCTCCCCCTAAGGCAGGAAAGACCATTCTTTTAAAACAGATTGCCAACAGTATCTCCACGAACCATCCCGAGGTAACCCTGATCATCCTGCTGGTCGATGAACGGCCCGAAGAGGTTACCGATATGGAGCGCAGCGTCAAGGCCGATGTGGCCAGCTCTACTTTTGACCAGCGGCCGGAGAACCATATCCGGATCTCCGAGCTGGTTCTGGAGAGGGCCCAACGCCTCGTAGAGCGGGGGCACGATGTGGCCATCCTTCTGGACAGCATTACCCGCCTGGCCCGAGCCTACAACCTGGTCATCCCCCCCAGCGGGCGGACCCTTTCCGGGGGGATCGATCCGGCGGCCTTCTACAAGCCCAAACGCTTTTTCGGAGCGGCCCGCAATATTGACGGCGGCGGCAGCCTTACGATCATCGCCACCGCTCTAATCGATACCGGCAGCCGCATGGACGATGTGATCTATGAAGAATTCAAGGGGACGGGTAATATGGAGCTGCATCTGGACCGCAAGATCTCCGAGCGCCGTATCTTCCCGGCCATCGATATATCCCGTTCGGGGACGCGCCGCGAGGAGCTTCTTCTCGATGAACACAAGATCGAGCTCATGTGGGCCCTGCGGCGGGCGATGGGAAATACCCAGAACGTTGAATTCCTGGAGATGCTCTTCGACCGGCTAAAGAAAACAAAAAACAACGAGGACTTTCTCAACAACATGTATACTTTTTCATAAAATCTTTGCGCAAGCCCCGGGAAAGTAAAGCTTCCCCGGGCCACCTCACCTGCCCCCGAGGGTGTAAAATGAATAAATATGCTTCTCGAACAGCAAAATATGGAACAAAGTTGCTGTGAGGGAGGCTGATATGATGTCAGGTCTTGCGAAGACAGCTACGGCAATGCTCATCGGGGGGCTGATCTGCCTCGGCTTTGCCGGAGGTGGAGCAGCCCGGGAGCAGGGAGGGGAGGAAGGAGAGCGGGGAGGGGTGCCGCTTTATTATCTGCAGCTGCAGGATTTTACGGCAACCCTGGAAGAAGAAGCTCTCCGGCCAAAGATTTTAGACTATACGGTTCAGGCGGGAGACTGCCTGAGCACGATTGCGGCAGAATTTGGGACCGATCTGAGTACGCTCATACATCTGAACGAGCTGAGCAATCCCGGGCTGATCTACCCGGGGGACCGGTTGGAGATTCTGACCGTGGCCGGCTGCGTTCATGATGTGGTGGAAGGGGATACGCTGGCAGCTATAGCGCGCTCCTACGGTGTTGAAGAGAGGGCGATACTGCAGGCCAACGAGATTGAAAATCCGGCGACGCTGCCCCGAGGGGAGCGCATCATCGTGCCGGGAGGGGTTATATCTCGCGGTGCGCTGCAGCCCTCCTTCCGGTGGCCCCTGCAGGGCAACCTCACTTCCGGCTACGGCTGGAGGGGCGGTAAATTTCATTACGGCATCGATATCGGTGCCCCCTACGGCTCGACCTTTCGAGCGGCGGCGGCCGGCCGGGTTGCCTTCGTCGGTTACAGGGGCAGCTACGGGATTTTGATCGAGGTAGATCATGGTGCCGGTTTTCGGACGCGCTATGCCCATGCAGGCAAGGTCCTAGTTTCGGCGGGCCAGCGGGTAAAGGCCGGCCAGAGGCTGGGCAGTGTGGGCATGACCGGCAATACTACCGGCCCTCATCTTCATTTTGAAATTCATGACGGCGGGGAGAAGGTGAACCCGCTGCGGCTCTTGAATTAAACGGACCCCAGCGTTGTTGGGATCTTTGTAGGATGGCGGTGGTGGAGTGGTCTCTGTCAAAAACTTCAGCGCCGGGGAGCTGCTGGAGCCCTTTCTTCCGGACCGCCTGAAGAGGGAACTCCGGCGGATCAGCGTTTCCCGGCTGGCCTATCATTCCGGCAGGGTGGTGCCGGGAACTCTTTTTTTTTGTTTGTTCGGCAGCAAAGCGGACGGACATGACTACGCTGCTGAGGCTGTCTCCCGGGGGGCGGCGGCCCTCGTTGTTTCCCGCCGGATCGGCCCTGTTGCCGCCGGGGTGCCGGTGATTGCGGTGGAGGACAGCAGGCTGGCCCTATCCGCCGCCGCAGCCCACTTTTACGGATACCCCAGCGATAGGATGAAGACGATGGGGATAACCGGCACTGATGGAAAGACCACGACCTCCTATTTTATCGCCAGCATCTTCGAAGCAGCCGGTTACCGCACCGCCATAATGGGCAGTAACGGCTTCATTTTGAAGGATCAAAGAAAGCAATTTGGCTTGACCACCCCACAGTCGCTGGATCTCCAGGAATATCTCCATCTTTCCCTGCAGGAAGGGGCGGCGGTGGCGGTGGTGGAAGTCTCTTCGCACGCTCTGGTGCAGCAAAGGGTGGCGCATTGCTTTTTTGACTGTGCGGCCTTTACTAACCTGAGCGGCGAGCATCTCGATTATCACCGGACCATGCCGCAGTATCTCGAAGCGAAAAGCCGGCTGCTGGGCCTGTTGAAAAGGGGGCGCTCCGCCGGCGGGGTTGTCCTCAATGCCGACGATTATTACTACCGTGAACTCTCCGCGCGGGCGGCGCATCTTCCCCAGCTCACCTACGGTGTTACCGCCGCAGGGGCTGGGATAAAAGCGGTGGGGCTGCGTCAGGACGAAAGTGGGCGCTACAGCTTCAACCTTCTAGGCTGGCCCGAGCCTTTTCCGGTAGAGCTCCGCCTTCCAGGAAGGTTCAATCTCTACAACGCTCTGGCGGCGGCGGCGGTGGCCCGACGGGAGGGGCTCGATCCCGCAGCGGTGGTTCGGGGGCTGGCGTCGTTGCGGCAGGTTCCCGGCCGCTTCGAAGAGTATGAGACGCCCGCAGGCTTCAATGTGATCATCGATTTCGCCCATACCCCGGAGGGGCTGGAGCAGGTCTTGAGGCTGCTTTCGGGGAGGCGGGCC
>FZPS01000069.1_pt32 | contig 10074 bp, 10 predicted proteins | sample 1817821 | NCBI WGS metagenome assembly FZPS01 (sample SAMEA104158645, study PRJEB21678) | metagenome | place: Germany | collected 2015-04-21 | reverse complement strand
GGGTGCGCTCATAGAGATAGCGCTCGACAGCCACTCGCAGGTCATCCGCTTTTTTCTCGTTTTCGCGGATTTGCTCCAGCCGTTCTTCAAACTGGTCTATCCTGCCCTGCAGGTAATCCTCCACCCCCAACAGGAAAAGCGTCCCCGAATCGCTTACCACATCCAAAAAGGTGTCGATCTGCGATTCCACGAACTTTGTGGTCTTCATTAACAGTGCCATATCAACTCCAAGCTAACTCATTCTGTAAATGTAACCTTTCATTATATTTTTCCCCGCCATTTTTTGTCAAGTTCAAAAGCTGGCCGCGCCATCTATACCATGTTTTAGTTCAAGGAGTCCAGCTAAAAACCCTCGCCCGAAACCTCAAGCACAAGAAAACGGGTCATTCTTGATCAGGAGAATACCAAAAAGCAAAGAAAGTGCTTGACTATTTTTGGGCATTAAATCATCTTATCCACACCGTGGCCTTACGCTCAACATTCAGTGATAGTGTGGATAAAGTGTTGGTGGATATCCTTTGCCCTGCCTTGTTTATCAAGGTGATATCCATGCGCCGCAAAGGAATTTCCTATTTTTGTTAATCTTTTTATGATACCTTAAGAGGGAGGAATCATGAAAAAGCTTTCACTTCTGCTGATTACGCTCCTGTGGCTGGCAGCCCTGAGCGGGAATCCATTTATACCCAGGTATCTTGCCAGGGTTTGGTTCGATGAAAACAATTCTTGCTGTGTGATGTTTGGAGATGAGGCTTGGTGGGATGGGTTTACAGTAAACGACCTGTGTTTCGTCACATCAGCCGGTTCCTACTACCTGCCCTCAAGCTACACCCAGCCTTCCGATCCTTTCTTCATTATAAACTTGAGCCAGGAGATCCCAGGTTTCACCATCCAGAGAAATGAAGATTTTCTCAGACTGACAGGGCCTCCTTCCTTTATTCCGGAAGAGCTGCGCTGGGGGCCCCAGAACGACCCCAGCGTCCACATGCACGCACTTGGCCCAGGGCAATCCGCAACGCACGTCAATGTTACAGGTTACTTCGCCTTTGGTTATTACGAAACAGGGCTTACCTGGGCTAAGGACAACGGGCCCATCATCTCTACGTATGATCCTGCCTATAACTCTACCTTGAACGTGCATTTGAGGGATACCAATGGCAACCCCGCCCCGGGTATCAGAGTCAATCACAGCTATTTCGGATATCCTCCAGTCTATGACCAGTATTACACTGGAGGCACCAACTCATCCGGAGACTGGGTATTAACATCACCCGCGACTCTCCATGGCATCCTGGTTAAAGACCCCCAGACGAACGGTACCGTGATCCAGGATTTGCTTTTCCCCGAGCCCGGCGAAACGATCCATCTTAATGGAACAGTCAACCTCATGGGCTCAAATGACCCGGAGCAGATACCTCCCGCTGGGGTTTTGAAATTGTATCCATCACTACTCAGCCCATCCTCGGGAAACACCCTCAACCTGAAGTATGAATCCGGCTCTCCCCTGGGTCAGACTGCCAGGCTGCGCCTCTATGACCTGCGGGGCAGACTCTTGTCCGGCAAGGAGATGCCTTCCTCGGGCGAAACGGTTTGGGAACTTCCCAAACTCAGCAGCGGAATCTACTTCATATCACTGAGCGAGAGAGGCAGGATACTGGCAAGGAGCAAAATAACCGTCCTCAAATGAACCTGCGTCTTGCCCTTTGCCTTGCGGCTTTGCTGCCGGCTATGCTGTTTGCCCAGGCGCGGTACGGGTTCGAGGGCGAAAAGCTCGATTTTTCGCTGCTTCGCGGCGCGTCCCCCGACACGCTGCTCTGGACTGTGCGCGGGGATTTTTACCTGAGCAACCTGCATAACGAAGCCCTCAGCAGGCTGATCGTATTTCCGGTTCCCTCCACACCGCTGATAGGGATGGCCAGTGATGTAAAGCTTGATCTGCTCGAGCCGGTGGACAGCATGGCTGTCGAGCTTGCCGGGCTAAGCGAAAAGGGCTTCAGTTTCCGCTTGGACATGCCTCCCCGTAGTTTCGCCAAGTTGCGCATCAGCTACAGCCAAAAGATCAGCGGCAAAACCGCGCACTATGTTCTGCTGACTGCCAACTCCTGGGGCAGGCCGCTTCCCTTCTGTGATATCACCCTGACCCTGGAACCCGGCATTGAACTTGAGGATTATCCCTTTCCCTCGCCCGAAGTCAGTTCCGACGGGACGGGAGAGGTATTTCACTGGCAGTTTCAGCACTTCAGCCCGGAACGGGATTTCATTGTCAGGATCAAGTAATCTGTAAAGTCCGTGGAAAGGTGTTTTGAGGTGGAAAGGTGGAAAGGTGAAATGGTGGAAAGGTTCCCCCGAAATAAGAACCATCAGGCTATATACTGTGTCATCCCGGGCATGTCGGGGCCCCCGCCGAAGCGCGTAGCGGTTTGGTGAGGTGGCTTGACCCGGGATCCAGTCTTTTGGAAACAACCAGCCATCTTCGAAACAAGCCCTACCAGACTATATAATGTGTCATCACGGCCTGCGAGCCGTGATCCAGTCTTTTAGGGCTGCGATACCCGCTAACCTCCTTTATTTTAGAGACTTATTACAACGGTCTTTTCCTGTCCCGAATCAATTCCTTTCTCCATCCCCCCACATACCGCTGTCATTTGAGCCTCAATGACTTAAGACCATCATCCTTAGGTATGTGGTTGCGAAGTTAAGGATGACCCCAGGAAGACCCCAAGAAAACTATAGGATGCAAAGGGGAGCGATGGCAGGGGAAGGAGGGTTTTGGGGCGGGGAAAAAAGAGCTTGACTTGGGAGGCAGGGCGGGGAAATCTATGCCACAGGAGAAACACACACATGATCTACAACCCCACCAAAATACACTTTGGCGAGCAGGCCGCGCGCCAGGCGGCGGATGACCTTGCCAGCCTGGGCAGACGGGCTTTTATCGTGACCGGCAGGCAAAGCGCCGTGCAAAGCGGAGCTTTGGACTCCGTACTGGAAGTTTTGCGGGAAAAGGGCATCTCTTGGCAGATCCACCCGCGCATCGGAGAAAACCCCAGCCTGGAAATGGTGCTGGAAGGAGCCCAGGCCCTCAACGCCAGCGAATGCGACTTCGTTATCGGCATCGGCGGAGGCAGCCCGATAGACGCCGCCAAAGCTATCGCCCTGGCCAGCGCGAATGATCTGGCAGAAAGCGAGCTGTACCGCACCGATCTTTTCAAGCGCAGCCTGCCATTGGCGGCTGTGCCCACCACCTCCGGCACAGGCTCCGAGGTGACCCAGTATTCCGTGCTAACCGACCGGAGCAGCAAACGCAAGGCGGGCTTCGGAAGCAACCTGGCCTTTCCCGCGCTGGCTATCTGCGACCCCCGCCACACCCTCAGCATGGGCGCACGGGAAACGCTGAACACCGGCATCGACGCGCTCTCCCACCTCCTGGAAGGCATCTACTCCCAGAAACGCGAGGCGCTGCTTTATCCCCTCATATATAGTGGGATCAAAGCCATCATCCGCAATCTGGAAAAGGCTTTGGCTCAGCCCGGCGATCTTGCCGCGCGCAGCGAAATGATGCGCGCCGCGCTCTACGGAGGCCTCGCCATCTCCAGCACCGGCACCACCCTGCAGCACTCCCTGGGCTATCCGCTCACCAGCCATTTTGGAGTGCCCCACGGGCTGAGCAACGGCATCGCGATGCGCCAGGTCATGGAGCTTTACTCCAGGGCATTGCGGCCGGAACTGGATGAGCTGTTCCACGCCCTGGGCATGGGCAGGCAGGATTTTTACGCCTGGCTGAACGGACTGGGCATGAAGGCGGAACTGGATATAACGGAAGAGTTTATCGCTATGGCAGTGCCAGAGGTGATGGGCAGCCGCAACATGGCCAACAATCCTTTCGCGGTTAGCGCGGAGGAAGTGGCGGGGCTTTACCGGAGCCTGGTCTGAGCGCCGCTCACCACTTTTTGAAGATAAAGAAAACCGCCGCCACGATCAGCGCGAAGCCCACCAGATAGTTCCAGCGGAACTGCTCCTTGAGGTAAAACACGGAAAAAACGCTGAACACCACCAGAGTGATGACCTCCTGGATGGTCTTGAGCTGATAGGCGCTGAAGGTGCCGTGCCCGAAGCGGTTGGCGGGCACCTGGAAGCAGTATTCAAAAAAGGCGATGCCCCAGGAGGCCAGGATCACCAGCAGGAGCGGGGAATTCTTGTATTTGAGGTGGCCATACCAGGCGAAGGTCATAAAGATGTTGGAGATGGTGAGCAGGATGACAGTTTTCATGGGCGGATGGGTTCCTTCAGGGTTGATAATGCGAAGCCAGGTCCCACTGCAGCATGCGTTCCAGGTCTATGCCCTCGCGGGGATCGGCATTGGAAGGGATGCCGGCTTCGATGGCCAGGGTCATGATCTCCACGGAGGCGCGCACCGAGGATTCGATGGAAAAGCCGTTTACCATGCCAGCCATAAGCAGGGCCGTGAAGCAGTCCCCCGCGCCGGGATGGATGCCTCCGCTGCGGATGTAGGGATAACGGACAAGATTGTCGCGGGAAGCGCAATAGTATTGAACTTCCAGCATACCCGGCCGGGAACCGGGCACGGAGGTAAGCACTATGTGGCGGGGGCCGTTCAGGCTGATGCGGCGGCACCAGTCCAGTATCACGCCTTCATCTGCCCGGGCGTCGGCAGCTTCGCCGGCCAATAGGGCGGCTTCCGTGGAATTGGGAGTGATCAGGTCTGCGCGGCGAACCAGTTCCCGCATGGATTCCACCATCTCCGGGCCGTAGCAGCCATAAAGGGAGCCGCCATCTCCCAGCACCGGATCCACCAGCACCAGGCTATCTTTGCCCCGCAGCAGGTCAATCGCCTCCCCCACCAGCAAAACCTGGTCTGGAGAAGATAAAAAGCCGCTGCAGATGGCCTCGAAATCCAGTCCCACCTCCTGCCAGTGTCTGGCAAAATCGGGCAGGTGGGGGCTCATGTCAACCCAATGGGGGTCGGGATAGTCGGTGTTGACGGAGAGCACCGCCGCGGGAAAGGCGCAGACCCTGATCCCCAAACGGTAGAGGATGGGAATGAAGGCCATCAGCGAGGTGTGGCCAAAGCCGCAGAGGTCGTTGATGACCAGGGCTCTCTTGCAGGTGTTGTGGGTTGCTTGTGAATCTGTCTTCATATCGGTATCACAATCGGCTGGATCGGCATAGTGGTCAAGGATTTTCTGCCCTGCGGGGAGGGGCGGGCTCCATTTCTACTTGACAGCCGCTGATGGGATTATAATTGGCGGCATTGCAAGTATCACACGAGGAGAATGCTGTGAAGCTGCTGAAAACCTTGTTCCTGCTTGGCCTCTGCCTGCTGCCTCCGGCTCTGGCTGCCTGGCCGAACTATTATACACTTTCCACGGACAACTTTGAGGTTTATTACCGCAAGGGCTGGGCCACCGAGGCCATGAACGCGCTGCAGGCGCTGGAATACAGCCGTCCCTACGTGGAGGAGCTGACTGGCAACAGACCCGCGCGGGTGCCTGTTCTGCTGGAGGATATGGGCAACATGGTGAATGGCTACGCCAGCCCGATTGGCAAGTCAATGGCCCTCTTCGCCTATCCACCCTCCCAGGATGAACTGGCTCTTGGCGAGGACTGGTGGCAGATCGTGGGTATCCACGAATACATCCACATGGCGCAGATGACCAAGGTGAGCGGCGAACCAGCCCTGCTCAGGACGCTCTTTGGCAATATCCTCTATCCCAACCTCTACCAGCCGATGTGGATGACCGAGGGCATCACGGTGTATGGCGAATCCCAGCTATCGGAGTATGGCGGCAGGCTGAACGCGGGCACCTATGCCGCGGTGATCAACGCGCTGGCACGGGAAGACAAACTGCCCTCCGCCGGCAAGGCCTGCTATTACAGCTATGGCAATCCGCTGGCACACTACTATGTTTACGGTTCCAGCTTCCACCAGTATCTGGCGGACAAATACGGCGAAAGCAGGTTTTCCCAGCTCTACAGCGAAACGGGCTCCTCGCTGCAGTCCTATCTGAACCCCATCTATTCCGGCCTCTCTTTGGACGCCGCTTACAAAAAGGTGTATGGCAAGCCTACAACCGCATTGTGGGCGGATTGGAAAGCGGAGATGAAGCAGCGCTCCAAACCCCTGCCGAGGCAAAACATCACCCGCCGGGGAGGACGCACCGACAACCTGCAATACCACGCGGGAAACCTTTACTACACAAACTACGGCGTTAGCAAGACCGGCCCCGGTAGCGGCTTTTCCGGCCACCGCCTGATCCGTGTTTCCGACCCCGGAGGCAAGGCCCGGCAGGAAGTCCTGGTGCAGCAGGGTTCGGATTTCCCCGCCGGTTACCAGATCCACGGGGATAAGCTCTACTACAGCAGGTCGGAGTTTAAAGGCGGGTATTCCAATAACAACATGGACGGCTTGGGCGTGATCACCCAGATCTGGGAACAGAAACTGGAAGGGGGAGGACGCCGCAAACTCTATTCCGGCCCCGCTCGTTCCTTTTGCAAGTTGGATGACGGGCAGATACTGATCTCCGAGGATGACCCCACCCACCAGAAAAGCATCCTGCTCATGCTGGATCCTTCCACCAAAAGCAAAAAGCCCCTGGGTAACCTGGACTGTCTGATCGGCACCATCCACCAGAGCAGGGGCAGGATCTATGTGACCGCGCGAAGGTTCGGGCATAACAACAGCATCTATGAACTGAACCTGGCATCCCTGCAACTGACGCCCCTGGTGGACACACCCCATCTGGAGACGGTGACCGGGGTGCAGGACGGCAACCTGCTCTTCACTGCCATCTATAATGGAGAAAACGGTTCCTACCTCTACAACACCTCCAGCCGGCAGGTTTCCAAATTCAGCGGCTTTTCCGAGCTGAGGTGCGCGGTGCAGGATGGCAACGGGCAAAACTGGTTCATCGCGGTCAATGGCGAGGGACAGGATGTGTATGCGGACAGGCTTTCCCTGCAACCTTTCAACCCACCCTCCGGCAAAAGTTCCCGCCTTCCCTACTCCCGCCTGCGGGGCGGCGAGGGCAAGGTCTTGGGCAAGTATGAGGTCAAGAGGGGAACCTACGCCTCCAACATCCTGCACCTGCTCTGGCCCAGGTTTTACCGCGTTCCTTTCATCGACAGTTCGACAGACACCCCGGACAGCCTGTTTACGCTTGATCAACTGACCCTGGGAATCATGATGGCAGGCCAGGACGTGGTGGGGGATTTCCCCTTGTGGAGCGCGGCTGTGCTCTATGACATGTCCAAGAAGGAATGGGGCTATGAACTGAGCCTGGAAAACCACTTTTTCCGTCCGGTCAAACACAGCCTCGAGTTCAGCAATCTGGACGGCAAGACCCTCATTTCGCAGCAATATGTGCCTCTGATCACCCGCATGAATTACGGTCTTACCGGACTCAATCCGGGCTTCGGCTTCATGGCCTGGGGCAAGGAAAATGAAAACTACCGTAAACTGCTCTACCCCTTCCTGGAAGCCAGTTTTGCCTACAAAGGGGTCAGGCTCGGCACCACCACCAGCCTGCTCTATGAAAGCAAGGATGGCTGGCTGAGCTCGGATCGCGACCGCCTGGGCTGGAAAGGCCAATACAATCTGCGCGTGAAAGCGCCACTTTCCACCGAACTGCGCAGCAACCTGATCCTGGCCAGAGACCCGGACGCCAACCAGGATGAGGTTTTCCCCGCGCTAAGGGGCTACGCCAAAGAATGGAACGCCCGCGAGGGATTCGTGCTTGCCAACTCCTGGTATGCCCCGCTGTTCAAGATCCGCAACGGCTTCTGGACTCCCAACATCTATGTGGAAGACATCAATCTGGGGCTTTTTTACGACCTTGCCAGCCCGATGGGCAAAGAAGAGCGCGGCTCCATCTCCGCCTATGGCGCGGAACTGATCGCGGAAATTTCGGCGGGATACGTCTTGTCATTCAACCTGGGCCTGCGCTTCAGCCAAAACAAGGACGGGCAAAGCCGCTGGGACTTGATTTTTGGCTTATAGAGGGAAGGCGGCAAAGAACTTGTGCTTGACACAAAAATGCCTTGCCGAGATTTGGCGTAAGTATGTAAAAATATCTCTGTTTTGGAGGAATACACCATGGTAATGGAAGAACTATACTATACCGAGAGCCACGAATGGGTGCAGTTGAACGGCGACCTCGCCACAGTGGGCATCACAGATTTTGCTCAGAGCGAGCTGGGAGACATCGTTTTTGTGGAACTGCCGGATGTGAACAGCAGAGTCTCCGCCGGCGAGCCCTGCGGCTCCATCGAAGCCGTCAAGGCGGTGGTTGACCTGATCAGCCCCTTGAGCGGCAAGGTCGAGGAAAGAAACGGCGATCTGGATGACACCCCCGATCTGATCAACAAATCCGCCTTTGACGAAGGCTGGCTCTTCAAGGTTCGCATCAGCTCCAAAGACGAGCTTGCCAACCTCCTCACCGCTCAGGAATACAGCAAACTGATCGAAGGCTAAACTATCAGCGCGTGATAGAGAAAAACCCCAACTTCCTGATCATCCTGTCCGCTCCTTCCGGGGGCGGCAAAAGCACCATCCTCGCCGAGGTGCTCAAAGCGGCTGACAACATCGACTACTCTGTGTCCTACACCACCCGGCCGCCCCGCGGCACCGAGCAGAACGGAGTTGCCTACCACTTCGTGGATGAGCGGGAGTTTCTGCGCCGCCGCGAGGAAGGCGACTTTCTGGAGACAGCCCAGGTTTTCGGCCGCTGGTATGGCACGTCCAAAAGCTTCATCCGGGGACGTCTGGCAGCCCGCCGCCATGTGATCATGGATATCGACGTGCAGGGCGCAGCCCAAATTCATACCACAGACATTCCCCATGTGAAGATCTTCATCATCCCGCCCTCCATGGAGATTCTGCGCGAACGCCTTATGAAGCGCGCCACGGATTCCCCCCAGGAGATCGAAAAACGCCTCACCATCGCCCGCAAAGAACTGGAATACATTCCGGATTACGACTATCTGGTGGTGAACAATGAACTGAGCCAGGCCGTGCGGGAGGTTCTGGCAATCGTCCAAGCAGAAGAAAACCGGGTTGGACGCTACCGGGATCCCATCAAGGGATTCCTCAAACAGGAGAACCAATGATTAGCGAAAAGATCGAGTCATTCCTCGAAAAAGCCGACATGAACTACCTTTTCTGTCTGCTTTCCAAGCTGGAATCCCAGCGCATCAGCAAGCTTCCCTCCTATGTGCGCCAACGCTTTGAGGAGAAGATCACCGTCATGGCCATGCATCACGTGGCGGAAAACGAGGTTCCGGACTACATCGCCGAGATCGCCGAGGCTGAACTGGCCATGGCCCAGCAGGCTTCACCCTTCCAGGATGAAGAGGGGGAAGGCGAAATGAGCGAAGAAACAATCGACGACTCTGAAAGATTCATCGAATCGCTTGAACACGACAATCTGGACAAGTATGCGGATGACGACGGCGACGACGATGAAAGCCTTGACCTGGATGACGACCCATACGATGAAGAATAGGCGGGAATGACCCTTCGCGCCTTGCAGCAGCACCTGGAAATGCTGCAAAACTCCGGCATCGGGGAGATCTACCGCGAGGCGAAGGACAAAGCTGCACTGCTGGCCAAACTCAAGCTCCAGCACTCCACCTGCACCCTGTGCCCGCTCCATGAGGGCAGGATCAAGTTTGTCTATGGAGAGGGCAATCCCGATGCCATCGCGATGCTCATCGGAGAGGGGCCGGGAGAACAGGAAAACCTGAGCGGAAGGCCCTTCGTGGGCAGGGCAGGGGATTTGCTCACCAAGATGCTGGCCGCCATCGAGATAAAGCGGGAGGACGTCTATATCTGCAACATCGTCAAATGCCGCCCGCCCGGCAACCGCAACCCCGAAAACCCCGAACGGGAGGCCTGCCTGCCTTACCTGCTGGAACAGATAGAGATCATACAGCCCAAACTGATCATGATGCTCGGTCTGGTGGCAGCCCAAACCCTGTTGCAGACCAAGCAGCCCATGCAGGAACTGCACACGGTGACCCACGAATTCATGGGCATCCCCGGCTATGTCACCTACCATCCGG
>FZPS01000049.1_pt43 | contig 10079 bp, 8 predicted proteins | sample 1817821 | NCBI WGS metagenome assembly FZPS01 (sample SAMEA104158645, study PRJEB21678) | metagenome | place: Germany | collected 2015-04-21 | reverse complement strand
CTGTAATACGTGTCCACCAGTTGTTCACATATACATAGTCAGATTGATAATAATTATGGATCTTCTGATCGATTTTTCCTTCATACTTATCATAAGTGGCTAATCTAGTCATTAATCTAATTTTTTTTTCATCGATCAAAGCATCACATCCTTTTGCCATCTATTTATTATATTTTCTTAAAATACTAGGATTCCTTTTTCTAGATTTCTATAAATTCTTTCATTCAGGTAATAGACCGTCTTTTGAATAATTCCCACCTGCATTCCAAAGAATCCATTCTTCTAACCCGGCATCATAGACACCTTGTATTTGATCACGAATTTGTTTGCCACTATATACTTGGTAATTGGGCGCCCGTAAATAAGAAGCTGTAAATGCTTGAAGCCAAGGTCGAACAATGGCTTTGGATTCTCCTTCTGGAATCTCTTCTAGTTTTTGCTTCGAAGCAAGCATGGATTGGTGCAATACTTGATAAGGATACCAATCAGGGTGGCGATCTCGAATTCCAAAAGATCCAATATTATAATGTGAAGGATACACCATTGGACAGATATAGTCAAGGTGTCTAGACATTTCTGCGTAGTCTTGCCCTACGATATCTGCATCAATTTTACTAGTAATAATAGTACCAAATACGTCTGCTGATACAAAAATCCCTAAAGGCTTTAATTGTTCCATGGCATATTGAGTAAATTCATTAATAATTTGTGTTTTGCCTTTTTCTGCTGCCAAAGGTCCATAATCGACTTTATCAATTCCTTTTGCCGTAGCAAAACGGATGTAATCAAATTGAATCTCTTTGAATCCTACTCTTGCTGCATCTTTTGCAATTTCAATTACATAATCCCATACTTCTTTTTGATATGGGTTGACCCAGGCCGCCCCTTTCCCTCCTTTTTCTCGAAATATGGTTCCATCAGGATTCTTTAAAGCTAAATCAGGTCGTTTTTCTGGTAAATAAGGGTCTTTAAAAACTACAATTCGAGCAATAGGAAAAATGTTATTTTCTTTTAGTTCATCCAATACTCCATGAATATCCCTAATATAATTTGTAGTGGCTCCAATAGCTTGGGCTAAAGGTGCTTCTGTTTGGTATGTAATGTGCCCATCATCGCCTTTTACGTCAATCACCATAGCATTGAGTTCTGTTTCGTTGATAAGCTGAATGAGTTGAGACATGTACTTACGTTCTCCCGCTTTCCAGCCATTTACGTAGATTCCTTTTACTTTGACAGGCTCCATATATGCATCATAGCTAGTATTCGGCTGTTCCATATAATCTGATAATACAAATTGAAAGTCATGAGATTGTTGTTTCTCTTCTTGGGTTTCTTTTTGTGTATTTTTACTTTCCTTTTGTATTTCTTTACTTTCTTTTTTTATTCCGACAAAATATACGCCTGTTGCAATAACTCCTAGAATCAAGCATCCTATGATCCAATGAATCCTTGTCTTTTTATTTTTCTTCATCACATTATATCCACCTTTTTACTATGTTCAGTCCTTACTTATTGTCCTCTAAAAAATGAATGTACTTGAAATACATATTCTAAAATTATACCATATTTCATTATTTATTTCGACATATTCTATTCATTTTTACACTTGTTTTTTAGGCAAAAAATATATGATAGCAAATCTCTCTATTTGCTTGCTTCTTAAATTATGTACTTATACCTAGAGTATATCCAAAGTTATCCTGAATTCTTCCCTTTTCTCCTTTTTGAAAAAAAGTCTTATCGATAAAAAATCCCACAGGACCTGTGGGATTTTTTATGCTTATTCTCTTGGTTTCATTGTAGGAAATAAGAGCACATCTCGAATGGAATACGAATCGGTTAAAAGCATAACCAAACGATCAATACCGATTCCTAAACCTCCTGTAGGTGGCATACCATATTCTAAGGCAGTTATAAAATCTTCATCAATCATATTAGCTTCTTCATCTCCAGCTGCCCTTAATTCTTCTTGGTGTTCAAAACGTTTTCTTTGATCAATAGGATCATTTAATTCTGAAAAAGAATTAGCAAATTCTCGCCGTGTAATAAAGAGCTCAAAACGTTCTGTATAATCTAGATTATCTGCTTTTCTCTTTGCTAACGGTGAGATCTCTACAGGATGATCCATAATAAAAGTAGGTTGTACTAAATTTTCTTCTGCATAAGCTTCAAAGAATAGATTCAGAATATCTCCTTTTTTATGGTGGGCTTCATACTCGACTTCATGGTCATCCGCTACTTTCCTAGCATCTTCTAATGTATGAATATTGTTAAAATCAACATGAGCATATTTTTTAACCGCATCTACCATAGTTAACTTCTCAAAGGGTTTTCCTAAGTCAATTTCTACGCCATCATAAGTAACCACTGTTGTTCCTAAAACTTCTTGGGCTGTATATCGTATCAAATCTTCCGTTAATTCCATCATGCCATAATAATCTGTATAGGCTTGGTATAACTCTAGCAAAGTAAACTCAGGATTATGTCGTACTGACATTCCCTCATTTCGAAATACTCGACCAATTTCATAAACTCGCTCAAAACCACCTACGATTAACCTTTTTAGGTGAAGTTCCAAAGCAATTCTCATATACATATCTAAATCCAATGTATTATGATGGGTAATAAAAGGCCGTGCTGCTGCTCCCCCTGGAATGGTATGAAGAACCGGAGTCTCTACTTCTAAAAAAGATTGGTTATCTAAAAAGCGACGAATGGCCTGAATAATTTGGGTTCTTTTAATAAAAGTATCCTTTACTTCTGGGTTCACAATTAAATCCACATAACGTTGACGATAGCGTAAGTCTGTGTCTTTAAGACCATGATATTTTTCTGGTAAAATTTGAAGACTTTTTGATAGTAGGATGATTTCTTTTGCCTTTACAGAAATTTCTCCTTTTTGGGTTTTAAACACTTCTCCCTTGATGCCAATAATATCACCCAAGTCGTAATGCTTAAATTCTGTATAAGGCTCTTCCCCTACATCATTTTTTCGAACATAAATTTGAATTTGTCCATCTTGATCTTGAATGTGACAAAAAGATGCTTTTCCCATGACTCTCTTTGTCATCAGTCGTCCTGCTACAGACACACTTTGTCCTTCTAATTCTTCAAAATGCTCTAAAATATGTTTACTGTGATGAGTTAAATCATATTTTGTTAATTGAAAGGGATCTTTTTGATTTTGTTGTAATTCTGCTAACTTTTCCCTTCGTATTTGTAATAATTGATTTATTTCTTGTTCTTCTTGGCGAGAAGATGGTTGTGATTCTGACACCGAAATTCCTCCTTTTTCCTTCGTACTCCTAATTTACTGTCGACTAATTTCCACTACCTTAAACTGTATAACCCCTTCAGGCACTTGTATATCTACAACATCCCCTTCTTTTTTCCCTAACAAAGCAGCTCCCACTGGAGATTCATTGGATAACTTTCCTTCCATAGGATCTGCTTCTGTAGATCCTACTATAGCATACACTACTTCTTCATCAAATTCTAGATCATGTAATGTAACTTTGCATCCAATATTAATTGCATCCACATCTACTTCTTCTTCATCAATCACGGTTGCATTTCTAAGAATTTTTTCTAACTCTGCAATTCTAGATTCAATTTCTGCTTGTTCATCTTTTGCTGCATCATATTCTGCATTTTCAGAAAGGTCTCCCTGAGCCCTTGCTTCTTTTATTTTTTCCGCCACTTCTTTCCGCTTCACAATCTTTAATTCATCTAACTCTTCTTCCATTTTTTTTAATCCTTCATAGGTTAATACTACCTTTTTTTCTGCCATATTCAACTTCCTTTCTTTCTGTGTTTCTCTTTATTTTAAAATACAATTATCATTTACTTTTTATTCATGATCTATCTTTTAAAAATGCAAGTTGAAAAATTCAATTATTTTATAGGATCTTATCCTTCATTTATCTCATCCATATTTGTAGAATTATAACGTACCATCTAAAGGTTGTCAACATGTGTTTTTCGTTGCCATTCTCTCAATTGTTTATTACTAAGCCTTTTACCATACTGATAAAAGTCCTCAATTTCTAAATTTTTCTTTGATCCATAATCCAATAGCTTTATCAAATCCCTTGTAAAATATCCACGGATTACATACTTCCTAAAAAAAGAATCTTGACTATACCAAGCAAGTTCACATAATACAGATGATCGATTTTCTTCCTCTGTACGAAAAGAAAAATCATCAATAACTAAAAGATCAGACCGATTCAATAATATTTTTTTAGTATGTTCCTTGGATCCACTAAAATCAAAATAAACACTTCCTTTTTGACAAAAATAAAAACTGGTATCATCTTCTGAAAGGTTAATAATAATATCTCCGCTAATTTGTCTGGTATATGTTTTTTGTATAAAATTTACTCGTAATCCATTATCCTCATAGATGGATTCTGCCCTTTGTAAAAATGCATGGATATCTTCTGTCATAATGGTTAAAAAATTAAAATGAGAATATAATAAATCCATTAAAAGATGGATTTTCTTATTATCATCTCCAACAACACTTACTTCTACTAACTCTAAAGGCTTTTTTATTAATTTGATTACTTTTAAAATAGCAGGTACAATAAAAAAAAGACAGATTTCTCTTCCTTGGGCAACAAGAAGATCCAATTCCTCATTTTTTTCCCATCCTGTGGGTAAAGCAATCATCTCAACCTCATATTGTTTTAACTTAATCAAGGCTTTTTTCATGATTTGATTTATTTCTTCTTGATGATAATTTTTCATTTCTTCTAATAAAAGAGGAAGCTGCACCTCATAACCAGCAGCTCCCAATATCTCTACTTCAGAAAATAATAAAGGTTGCTTTTTTCTAATATAATAATTTTTAAATCGACTTGGTACTTTCCGCATCCAAGAAAAAGGAAGAGGGATGTTCTCCTTACTAAGAGGAAAAACAAAGTACCCAAATTTCTTATTCATCTGCTACTCCTCCAATATGAATTTATATCAATATCATTGTATTGAGGAGTTCTTAAAAATATTCAAATATTCCATTAGAATTTTTTCCAATTCTTCATAGGAATGAACATGATTGATGCTTTGTCGAAGTTCTGCTGTATGCGAAAGGCCCTTGGTATACCAAGTCACATGTTTTCTCATTTCTCGAATCCCGATATAATCTCCTTTAAAGCGAATCAGATTTTTAGCATGTATAAGGGCTGTTGTGATTTTTTCCTCCACTGTAGGCATGGGAAGAAGCTCACCTGTTTGTAAGTAATGAAGAGTTCGCTCAAAAATCCAAGGGTTTCCTTGAGCGGCTCTACCGATCATAATGCCGTCACAACCCGTCTCTTCCATCATTTTTTCCCCATCTTCTGGTGTTTGAATATCTCCATTCCCAATAACAGGAATGGAGACAGCCTCTTTTACTTGCCGAATCATATCCCAGTCTGCTTTTCCACTATAAAATTGATCTCTCGTTCGTCCATGTATAGTAATAGCGCTTGCTCCACTATTTTCAACAATCTTCGCAATTTCTACTGCATTTATATGTTCTTGATCAAATCCTTTACGAATTTTTACTGTCAGGGGTTTGCGTATCTGTTTTGTAATGGTAGATACTATCTTTTCGACTAAAGGAGGGTCTAACATAAGAGCAGAACCTTCTTTGTTTTTGGTAATTTTAGGAGCTGGGCACCCCATATTAAGATCAATAAAATCAATAGGATACTCTTCAACCTTTTGAGCCATATGAGCTAAAATATTTGGATCTGAACCAAATAACTGAACACCTATGGGACGTTCCCTAGGATCTATTTCTAAAAGAAAATGGGTTTTCTCATTTTCATAGAGTAATCCTTTGGCACTAATCATCTCTGTATACAGTAGCCCACATCCCATTTCTTTGCATAATAGGCGGAAAGGGAGATCTGTAACACCGGCCATAGGGGCTAATGCTATAGGATTTTTAATTTCTACGGATCCTATCTTCATCTCCATCCTCCTATTTATTTTTCTCATATAGAATCCGCAGTCCTTCTAAGGTTAAATTTGGATTTACTTCTGTAAAAAGACCTGTCCCATCATCAAGAAGAGATGCTAAGCCCCCTGTAGCAATCACCTTCATATTGGGTTCCTTGGTTTCTTTTCGTATGGTTTCAATGATATAAGCCACTTCTCCAATAGCACCATAAACAAGTCCTGATTGAATGCTATCTACTGTATTCTTTGCAATGATATTTTTAGGTTTTTTTATGGCTACCCTTGGCAATTGTGCCGCTCGTTGATATAATGCATCCGCACAAATTCTAAGACCTGGTGATGTAATCCCTCCAATGTAAGCTCCTTCTTCAGAAAGAACATCATAAGTCGTTGCTGTACCAAAATCAATCACAATGGCAGGAGCTCCATATAATTCTACAGTAGCTACTGCATTGACCAATCGATCAGCTCCTAATTCTTTTGGGTTTTCCATAATAATATTAATTCCTGTTTTAATGCCTGGACCTACAATCATAGGATTAATATGAAGATAGTTTTTTATGGCGCCTACGAGAGCATGCATAAAATCTGGAACTACTGATGAAATAATCACATGTTCTAAGGAATGAATGTCGATTTTTCGTTGTCTAAAAAGTTGATAAATAAACATTCCCATTTCATCGGATGTTTGATTCAATGCCGTAGTCATACGCCAACTTGTAAGTAATTGATCCTTTTCATATACTCCTAACACTACATTCGTATTTCCTACATCGATTACTAATAACATACCTTTTTCCTCCTTTTTTAATCCACCTATCATGAAAAAATCAAATTCACTATTGATCACTCTATCATCGTTCATAAATACTTCACTTAAGCCTAACTTCCATTTTTGTCCTGCATGATTTCTTATATGGAAAAGCAGACACTTTGTGTCTGCTTTATTTTATCCCTTACTTAATAAAATATTTTATGCAATGCTTTTACAATAACAACAGAGAGAATCGATGCCACAATGATTTCCATCACTCCGTTGGTTCCTGCTACTGTAAACAATAAGGTTATTGCCTTGGTCCCAGTTAATTCTTTCACTCGTGAACCATAAATCAAAGCCAACATTCCTAGAACACCTACTGTATTGGTTAAACTTCCTAGGGCAGATCCAACAATAATACCCATAGTTTCTCGAAAAGACGCTTTGGGAAACAACTTTTGGCCAAGAACTGAACCATAGTATGCACTTAGTCCAATTAACACTCGGGGAAATACAGACACAAAGGGGTTAATAAACAAAGGATCTAGGACCCCTGTAGGACTGGTAAGGGCTCGAACTAAAGTGGCTAGTCCTACGGCTAAACCTACCCCCATTCCTGCTATAGGCCCCTCTAACAAAGCCATAATAATAGTGGGTACATGAAGAATCGTCGCACTTACAATCGGTGTCGGAATCAAACCTAAGGGAGTGGATGCTAAGATAATAGAAATACCTATCATTAGCCCCATCAGCACCAATTTCCTTGTTGATGCATTGTTTTTCTTTTCTTTCATTCTCATTCCTCCTATTCTCGTTCTATACTTAGATACAAGATATGATCTCTGAGATAAATAAAATTATACATAGTATGTGAGATCTATAGTCCAATGCACAAAGCTATTGGCTACAGGAATATTATACAAAAAAAAAACCATTATAGCAATGGTTTTTTATATTTTAAATCGTTCCATAAAAGCCGTCAATGTATCTACTGTTTTCTTGAGTCGTTCTGCTAAATGAGCTAGTTGTTCTGCTGCTGCTACTTGTTCCTGTCCTGAAGCAGTTACCTGTTGAGTAGAAGCTGCTGATTCTTCTGCAATGGTTGCAATACTCTCAATGGCTTCAATCGTATTTGCCTTAATTGCATCGACCCCTTCCATGGCCTGATTTACATTATTCACTTGAAGTGTAATTTCATTCATGGCTTTTACAATATCTTCAAAGGTATATTCTGTTTGTTGTACCGCTACTTCTTGTTGTTTATAAATAGCATCTCCCTGCTCAACAACAGCCCTAGTATCTAGGATTTCTTTTTGAATTCCTTGAATCATACCACTAATCATCTTCGTCGATGCTTTGGATTGGTCCGCTAATTTTCGAACTTGATCAGCAACAACAGTAAAACCTCGTCCTGCTTCTCCTGCTCTTGCGGCCTCAATGGCAGCGTTCAGAGAAAGCAAGTTGGTTTGATCACTAATAGCCTCGATTAATTTTACCACTTGTACAATTTCCTTAACCTGTTGTTCCAATACTTGAATATCATTTTGAATTTTTTCGGACATCCCTGTGGACTGCTGGGTTTTTGTATTTAATGTTTCAATGATTCCTACTGCATTATTACTAATCAATTTTGTTTGCTCAGTCACTTCTGTAATGACCTGTATGGTCTCAACCATTGTATTAATTTCTAAAGCCAATTGATTAATGGCATATGTAGTATTTTCTGCATCCTTAGCTTGATCCATAGCCCCACTTGCAATGGCTTCTACTGCAGTAGCTACTTGGCGGGAAGCAGAGGCTGTTTCCATGGCTACTTGGTCTACAACATTTACATGTTCAATCACCTGGCTTAATGCTTCTTGTGTTTCAAAGATAAGGGTTTTGATTTTATTAATCATAATATTAAAACTCTGAGAAAAACGACCCATTTCATTTTTCCCTTTAAAAGGAGCTTCTATGGTTAAGTCTCCTTTTTCTGCGTCCTGCATAAGCTTCATTAAAGATTTTACAGGTTTTGAAATACTCCAAGAAATAATCATGGCAATAAAAATGGCAATAATAAGACAAAGAATAGCCAACCCTAACATGGTACTTCCTACCTGTTGAATTTCTCCTAGCATGGATGATATGGGTATTTCAGTTACCATTTTCCATCCATTGATTAAATCCATATAACAAATCATTTTTTGATTCGCTAAAAAATTTCCTGTTCCTTCATCATCTTGATCATATAAACGCTCCACTCCATAGTCCCTGGTTAATTCTCCTCCAATTTGAGTTAAATCTGTGTGAGCCACAATCATTTGATCTGAATCCAATGCAAAAATATCAACACTTTCTCCTAAATCGATAGATTTAAAAGTACCTTGCAACCATTCTGGTGAAAGCACTAGAATAAAAATTCCTGCCGGTCGATTAATAGCTGAACCATGAATACTTCTAGCTAAATAGATCTGGTTATAATTTTCTTCTAAACCTGATAGCCATACTGCTCTTCCTTGGGCTTCTACTATTTTTTTATAAGCCTCACTTTCTTCAAAAATTCCCTGCTGAAAATAGGTATAAGACAAGTCATTGGTACCATAATTTTTAAATTCTTCTGCACTTTTGTAGAAAACAGCCTGTTTTATGTTGGTGTCTAACAAAATATTTTCTTGAAAAAAACTATCTACTTTTTTTTGATCTTCCAACTTTTCATAAACACTTCCATACATAGAAGAATCTTTGGTTACAATTTTATTGATTTCCGTGTTTGTAATCAAAAGCATGCTTAGCTGTTCCATTTGTTCAATATTTTGTTCCAGGTAAAGTTTCATCTGATGAAGAAGTTGGGTGGAAAATTGAGTGGTTTGCTGTTCTACTGTTGTAAAAGCCCCTTGATAAGATACAATACCCACTGTCACAATAGGAACAATACTTAAAGCTAAAAAACTAATAATGAGTTTCATACGAATACTCATTCTTGTTTTTATGGTTTTTGCCTTTTTTCCTTTTAAGGCTTTATCTTTGGAAACAAAGGGATTTTTTAAAATCTTATGAAGAAATTCCTTGGGACTTTTCGGATTTTTCTGCTGTTTTTTAATGCCTTTATTTTTCCAAAAACCTTGCATTTTTTTTATGATCCTTTTCATGGTCTTCCTCCTTGCATTCTAAAATCTCTACGATGAAGGTTCATAATGATTACACTGTAAAATGAGAAATGGAAATATTCATTTTTTCTACAATCTCTGTCAACTGAACAGATAAGTTTTCTAATTGTTCTGCCGACGCCACCTGTTCTTCACTAGATGCAGTGACTTCCTGAGTAGATGCAGCTGATTCTTCAGCAACAGCAGCAATGTTTGTCATGGAATCCACGGACTCTACTTTGGCC
>FZPS01000093.1_pt129 | contig 10084 bp, 10 predicted proteins | sample 1817821 | NCBI WGS metagenome assembly FZPS01 (sample SAMEA104158645, study PRJEB21678) | metagenome | place: Germany | collected 2015-04-21 | reverse complement strand
GTGGTGCTGCTCCGCGGCCTTGCCGTTATTTTGGTCATTGGAGCTGTGAGTCACTATCTGCGCCTGCAGACCATCTCCTGGCTCTTTGAACAGACCCTGACGGTTCTGTTGGTTTCTCTGCCCATAGTTTTTTATCCCGAGCTGCGCAGGGCTCTGGAGCAGATCGGCAGGGGGGAGCTTTTGCGCTCCACCAGGAATACAACTCGTGAAGCCCAAACCCATTTGATCCGAGAGGTTGTCCGGGCTGCAAGCAATATGGCAAAAAAATCCATAGGGGCTCTCATCGTTTTCCAGCGGGAACTGCGCTTGGGAGAATACCTGGAGACAGGAGTGAGGCTCGATGCCCAGCCGTCCAGGGAGCTTCTGCAGAACATTTTCCTTCCACCTGCCCCCCTTCACGACGGAGCAGTGATCATAGGCCAGGGGAGGGTGCTGGCTGCAGGCTGTGTTCTGCCCCTCACAAGGCAGCAGCTGAGCTCCAATTTAGGCACCAGGCACAGGGCTGCTGTGGGCATCAGCGAGGTGTCTGATGCAGTGGCAGTGGTGGTTTCCGAGGAAACTGGCACTATATCCCTGGCAGTTGGCGGCACCCTTGAGCGCTCCCTTTCAGGAGAAGAATTAGAGGAGAGGCTGGTGGAACTTCTCAGTCCCACGAAGCACCCATTTTTAAGGAAGAACGAGGGATGGGCATGAGCTTTTGGCAAAGTTTCTGGAAGCACTGGCAGAAAGAGGACCTCTCCCTGCGCCTTCTCGCTTTAGCTGCAGCAGTGACCCTTTGGCTTTACGCTAGTTCTGAACCTGTCTTGGAACAGGAAACACTGACTGTACAAGCAGTCCCTGAAATTTCTGGTGCAAGCCAGGAACTTGTGGCTGCCGAGCTGCCTCATGTAACCATTAGGATCACAGGCCCGAAAAGGGAGCTGGATAAGCTCAAAGGGGATCGGCTGCTTTATGTTGATCTGGCAGGCTTAGGCCCTGGCACTCATCTTGTGAGGGTGCAAAGCAGAGTGCCCAGCAACTTGAAAGTGCAGGGGATAACCCCCAGCCAGATACAGGTCAGGCTCTTAGAGTATGCCCAGCGCCGCCTGCCAGTTAAGGTAGAGGTGCCAAACAGCGCAGCAGCGGAAGCCACAGCAGACCCTGAAACGGTTTTAGTTCAGGGTGCAGCTGAAGACGTGAATAAGGCCAAAGAAGCTGTTGTGAGGGCAACAGGGGAAGCAGGCAGCAGCGCTGTGATTGTTTTAGACGAGCATGGCAGGCCTCTGTCCCTTGAAGTGAAGCCCGGCGTTGTCAGCTACAGCGTGAAATTATCTGAGCCTGTGGTGAGCAAGGTTGTCCCTGTGGCAAGTACAGAGCGGGTTACGTTCACCCCGCACCAAGTACGTCTTTGGGGAAGGGCGGATAAGCTTCAAAGGATCGAAGAGGTGCTTACAGAGCCCTTGGGTGAGGAGCGGCAGGGAAAGGTTTCAATTGTGGTGCCAGAGGGAGTTTATGCTGTAGAACCTGAAGAAGTCAACTTTGTTGTAGATGACTAGTAGAAAGTGGGGAAAAACACGATGGGTAGAATTTTCGGAACAGATGGCGTCAGAGGGATTGCAAACAGCGAACTGACACCTGAGCTGGCATACGGGCTGGCCAGGGCAGGCGCCCATGTCCTGACGAAAGACAAGCAAACTGGACGCTGCAAGATCGTCTTAGCCCAAGACACCAGGATCTCCGGCAGTATGCTGGCAGGTGCCATGGTGGCAGGGTTTTGTTCTGTGGGCTGCGATGTCCTCTGGGCAGGGGTGATCCCAACTCCTGCTGTGGCTTTTCTAACCCGGAGGCTGCAAGCAGATGCCGGTGTGATGATCTCCGCTTCCCACAATCCAATTGAAGATAACGGCATCAAGTTTTTCTCTGCTGATGGGTTTAAACTGTCTGATGAACAGGAAGAGGAAATCGAGGCTTTTCTGCCAAAACACGAAGACCTCCCCAGGCCCCAAGGGGCGCAGGTAGGTCAGGCAAAGCCCTTGGATGATGCCCAGTCCTTGTACCTGGAGTTTCTCAAACAGACTGTGGATGTAGATTTTAAGGGGCTGAAGGTGGTTGTGGATGCAGCAGCAGGAGCTGCCTGGCAGGTGGCACCCAGGCTGTGGGAAGAGCTAGGCGCCCAGGTGCAGGCTATAAATGTGAAGCCCAATGGGCTCAACATTAATGTAAACTGCGGTTCCACCTACCCCCAGGCCCTTCAGGAAGCTGTGCGTCGCTACGGGGCAGATCTGGGCATTGCCCACGACGGCGATGCAGACAGGGTCATTGCAGTGGACGAACAAGGCCAGCTCCTCAACGGAGACCACATTATGGCCATCTGCGGCTTGGATCTGCTGCGCTCAGGCAAGCTTCCCCAAAAGGCCATTGTGGCAACTCCCTACAGCAACCTGGGCCTGGTTCAGGCCTTCCGGCAGGAAGGGGGCGAGGTTTTCATGGCCCCCAACGGGGACCGCTACGTCCTTGCAGAGATGCAGAAGCGGGGGATGCTTTTGGGAGGTGAGCAGTCCGGACACATCATCTTCCTGAACTACAACACCACTGGTGATGGCCTGCTCACCTCCCTGCAGCTGGCAGCTGTGATGAGGAGGACAGGGAAGAAACTTTCGGAGCTTGGGGCGCAAATGCAGCAGTTCCCACAGAGCCTTCTGAACGTCCGCGTGGAGCGGAAAGAGGGCTGGGAGGAAAACCAGGCAATCAAAGCTGCAGTGGCCCAGGCAGAGGAGGAGCTGGGTTCTGAGGGGAGGATTTTCGTCCGGCCTTCAGGCACAGAGCCACTGTTCAGGATTTTGGTGGAAGGCCGTGACAAAGTGAAGCTTGAGCAAATCGCCAACCGGGTAGGAGCTGTGATCCGGGAGCAATTAAGCTGAGGTTAATTGTGGGGTAGATGATGAGGGATTACGAGAAATTGGTCCTTTGGCTTAAGGACCGCACAGGCATTGATCTGGCAAATTACAAAAGCGGCCAGATGCACAGGCGCTTGACCAGCCTCATGGAGTCTAAAGGCATCTCTAACTTCCAAGAGTACATCAAGCTTTTGGAGGCAGACAGCGATGCCTTCGATGAATTCTTCAAGCGCCTGACCATCAACGTTTCAGACTTTTTTCGAAACCCTGAACGGTTTGAAGATCTGAAACGTTCGATTTTGCCGAGATTGCTTGCAGAGCGAAAGCACCTGAAAGTCTGGAGCGCAGGCTGCGCTAACGGCGCAGAACCGTACAGCCTGGCCATGCTCCTTTACGAACTGGATCCTGCTTCTTTTACTCAGCACGAGATTATCGCCACAGACATCGATTTGACCATCCTGGCCCAGGCCAGACGGGGAATTTACTCAGAAAGCGAAATGAAGGGCGTCAGCCCCCAAAGGCGGCGAGTTTATTTCAAACTTGTGGGAGACAGGTGGCAGGTGCGCTCTTTTCTGCGGCAGCAGGTGAAGTTCTTCCGGCACAACCTGCTGTTGGATCCCTTTCCCCAAGGATGCGACCTCATCTTGTGCCGTAATGTGGTGATTTACTTCACCAATGAAGCGAAAACGAAGCTGTATCCAAAGCTCCGGGCCTCCTTGCGGCCCGGCGGGGTGCTGATGGTCGGGGGGACAGAGCCCATTTTACGCTATCAGGACTTCGGTTTTCAGCAGCTGGGCACAGGCTTCTACAGGCGGGACGGCGAATGAAGGGAATCGGCATCGATCTCGTGGAAATCCAGCGGATAGGAGAAACATACCAGCGCCGGGGTTCCAAGTTTTTAGAACGCCTGTTCACTGCAGAAGAACGTGCCCAGGGCAGCTTCCACAGGGGCAGGCGGCAGCTGGAATTTTGGGCTGGCCGCTTCGCTGCCAAAGAGGCAGTAGCCAAAGCTTTAGGTGTGGGTTTTGGCAAATCCCTGAGCTGGCAGGAGATAGAGATCCTGGCGGACAGCCGCGGCGCGCCTTACGTTCTGCTTTCGGGATCTGCAGCTGCCCTTGCCAGGGAAGCCAGCATCGGCAAGGTGCTGGTTAGCATAACCCACAGCAAAGAATACGCCATGGCCCTGGCTGTGGCAGTTGGAGAAGAGGGAGAAAGTTGAGAATTGCCGTAGCTGAGGAAATGCAAAAAGTCGACCAGTTGGCACAGGAGCGCTTTGGCCTTTCCACCCTTGTCTTGATGGAGAACGCTGGTTCTGCTGCAGCGAGGTTGGCAAGGAGCCTCCTTCCCAGCGGCGGCAGAGTTGTAGTTCTGGCGGGGAAGGGCAACAACGGCGGCGACGGCCTGGTTGCAGCCCGCCACCTGGCCAATTGGGGCGTGAAAGTTGTAGTTGTGCTGGCGGACAAGAACCTCAAGGGAGCCTCTTTGACCAATCTCGAGATCGCAAGGCGCATGGGCCTTGAGATCATCGAGGCAAAAGAGAAAAGAAAGTGCGAAGTACTGCTTCTAACCTCAGACTTGGTAATTGACGGCCTTTTGGGCACAGGCATTAGCGGCCCGCCCCGGGGGCTGGCTGCAGAGCTCATCGCAAGCCTTTCCTCCCGCACAGGCCCTATCTTGAGCCTGGATCTTCCCAGCGGCACGGGCAGCTACGGCCAGGTCTTCCAGCCCCACGTCCGGGCTACCTGGACCATCACCTTTGGCGTTCCGAAGCTGGGAGCTTTTGTTTATCCTGCTGCCAGCGCTGCAGGCAAAATTTATCTGACAGACCTCGGCATACCCAAAAGGCTGATCCAGGAAGAGTGCAGGACAGCAGAGCTTCTAGACCAGTCCATCTTAAACAAACTGCCTCCCCGGCCAGCCACTGCCCATAAAGGGGAAGCAGGGAAAGTGCTGATTGTGGCAGGCTCCAGCGGCTACACAGGCGCAGCAGCCCTGGCCGCACAAGGAGCCTTAAGGGCTGGGGCAGGGCTGGTTACCTTGGCTGTTCCGCAGCCGATATATCCAATTCTCGCCAGCAAGCTCACAGAGGCCATGGTTGTGGGGCTGCCTGCAGAAAACCAGCTGCTGGGTCCGGCAAGTCTCCCGAGGCTTTTAGAGCTGGCAGAGGGTATGGACGCAATTGCCGTCGGTCCTGGACTGGGCAGGGGCGAGGGTGTGACAAAGCTTGTGGCAGGGATCTTGGAGAACGCCAAAGCCCCTGTGGTCTTGGATGCAGATGGCCTGTATGCCTTAAGCCAACTGGAGGCAAGGAGGGGAAAGCAGCCTCTGATCCTCACTCCCCACAGCGGAGAGCTGGCCCGGCTGCTTAAAGTTTCAAGCCAATATGTGGAGGCAAACCGCCTTGCTGCGGCAAAGAAAGCTGCAGAGGCCTTTCAGGCCACAGTGGTGCTGAAGGGACCAGGCACCTTAATTGCAGCCCCTGGAGAGCTCACCTGCCTGAACCCCACAGGCAACGCTGCCATGGCCTCCGGCGGGATGGGGGATCTCCTCACCGGCCTGATTGCAGCCCTCCTTCCCCAGGCTTCTTCGCCGAGGCTGGCTGCAGCCATAGGCGCCTATGTCCACGGCCTGTGCGGGGATCAGGCAGCTGAGAAGCTGGCCTGCCAGAGGGGACTTTTGGCCAGCGATCTCCTTCCCTTTATTCCTGGGGCCTTGGCAGGAAAATATCAAGGGAGATCGCCGATTAATATACTAGACCAGGCTTGGAAAGAAGGACAGTAGCGAGAGATGGAACCCATCTGTGCAGAAGTGAACCTCGGTGCCATCAGGCGCAACTTTCAGGCTCTAACAGCCATTCTTTCTCCCCAAACCGGGATTATGGCTGTGGTTAAAGCTGATGCCTACGGCCACGGCGCAGTCCCTGTGGCCAGGGAACTGCTTCAGGCCGGCAGCCGGCAGCTTGCTGTGGCCAGGGTCCTGGAAGGAGAAGAATTGCGAGCTGCTGGGATCACTGCACCCGTTTTAGTGTTGGGACTGATTGAGCCCAGACAGGCAGCCAAAGCCATCAGCTTGGACCTTTCCCTGGCTGTTGCCTCGAAAGACTTGGCCCAGGCTTTGTCCAGTGCGGCGGTTGAACAAGGCAAGACCTGTCCTGTGCATGTCAAGGTGGACACAGGGATGGGCAGAATCGGGATCAGGCCTTCCCAAGCTAGGGATTTCATCCGCTGGCTGCAGGAGCTGCCGGGGATCAAGGTGGAAGGAGTCTTTTCCCATTTTGCCACAGCAGATTCCCACGACAAGACGGTGGCCAGGCAGCAGCTGGCCCAGTTTACCGCTCTCAAAAAGGACCTCGAGGGGCTTGAAATACCAAATTTCCACCTGGCCAACTCTGCTGGGATCCTCAACTTCCCACAAGCCCACTTTTCCCTGGTCCGCCCGGGAATCGCCCTGTATGGTCTGCCTCCGTCCCAAGAAAGGGAGCCTCGGGTAAAGCTGGAGCCTGCCTTAACCTGGAAAGCGCGGCTTAATTTCATCAAAGAACTTCCGCCAGGGTCTGGGATCAGCTACGGACACACTTTCCACACTACGAGGCAAACTGTGGTGGGCACAGTGTCTGTGGGTTATGCAGACGGCTACAGCCGCCTTTTGTCCAACAGCGGACAGATGCTGGTTGGCGGCAGGCGGGTGCCTGTTGTAGGCAGGGTCTGTATGGACCAGACCATGGTGGATCTGACAGATCTTGTAGCCCACGGCGCAAGGCCTAAGGTCGGGGATGAAGTTGTTCTAATCGGCAGGCAGGGCAGTGAAGAAATAACAGCTGAGGAAGTGGCCCGGAAGCTGGGCACCATCAACTATGAGGTGGTCTGCGGGATCAGCAAGCGGGTGCCCCGCCTCTACCGCTAATTCTAAAGAGTTTTTTTCCAGCATAAGAATAAAGCAAAGCTACTATTGGGGGAGATAGAGATGGCTTTGCTTTTTTTTCTGCTTCTGAGCCTCAGCGCTTCTGCAGACCAAGTTTACTTCCAAATGGAGGATCCGGCAGGGGACGAGGGTGTAGAGTATCCCACGGCTCCTTTTTTTTCGCCAGGTGAGGGCTATTTTGACCTCCTGCACTTTCAAGTCAGCGGGGACGAAGAAAACCTCTTTTTCGATTTTCGATTTGCCAGAGCAGCCAACCCCTGGCAGGCGCCAGAGGGTTTTTCCCACCAGCTGATCGATCTTTACATAGATACAGCCCCAGGCGGCAGCCTCGAAACTAGGATCCAAGGGGCAGGAGTATCCTTTGCCCCAGAGCACGGCTGGGAGTATCAGCTGCGCCTCATGCCCTGGGGCGGGTCCGCCCTCTACAGCCAAAAGGACAGCTGGCCAGTGGAGGTTTCTCTGCTGCCAGACGGCAGGACCATCCGGGCCCAGGTGGCGAAAACTTTATTGGGCACCCCCAAGGCCAGCTGGGGTTACTATGTCCTTGTTGGCTCTTACGACGGTTTTGCCCCAGACAACTACCGCCCCATCAAGCGGCAGGCAGGGCCGTGGCATTTCGGCGGCCATCGGGGAAATTCTGTGATCGATCTGTTGGCTCCTGAAGGGGAAGGCCCCCGGAGCCAGAAAACGCAGCTGTCACAGCCTGCAGTTCTGTATCCTGTGGGAGTCAAGCACAACGCAAGGCCCAAAGTGCTGCTTTATCTGGCAATCAGCCTCCTTTTTCTCTTTGCCTGTCTTGAATTGTATAGGCTCAGGATGCGCAGCCGCAAAGACAAATAGATCCCTTCCTTGGGTTGGGAAAAAGTAACTAAAGGGTGGGCAGCTTCAGGGTAGAAGTTATAAGTAGGAGCAATAGCCAAGGAGGGGAAGCTGGTTGATGCCAATTGAGGACAAGCTTAAAATGAGAAAGTTCATTTCTTGTTCAGGTGATGGTGCAGCCCCTATGTGGCCCGGGCAGCACCCTTCATGGGCTTACAGCAGGAAAGTTGGTATTGGGACAGCTTTAAGCAAGGAGAGCCTAGTCTGGTTCAGCCTGGCAGGCGGCATGCTTACAGAAGTCTACTATCCAACTATTGACTGTCCTAATTTGAAAGAGCTGAAGTTTTTCGTTCTTTCTGAGGACGGCCTCGAGGAAGAGCGGCAGATGGAGCAGAAGGTGATGAGCAGAGAAAGATCTCTTCACTTTACCCAGATCAACACCACAAAAAACGGAAAATTTCGTCTTCGCAAGACCACCATCGCCCATCCCCGGAAAAATGCAGTTTTGGTGCGGGTACAGCTGGAAGCGGTTGTGGGCAAACTTTCTGATTATCGTCTTTTTTTATACATTAATCCCCATATCAACAATTCAGGCTGGGGGGACAGCGTTTTCCGCGGCAAGTATTGTCTGGAAAGCCAGGGGGGAGAGCGCTGCGGCTTCGGCAGCAGCTGCATTGGACCTGCGGAAGTGGCAGACTGCATCGTGGCACAGGAAAACGACATAGCCATGGCTTTAGCTACAACGCTGCCCTGGCGGAAGTCAACAGTGGGTTATGCCGGCAGATCAGATGGGCTGGCAGACCTTGCAAAAGGAGGACTCCAGCACCAGTACGCCTACGCAGAAGACGGCCACGTGGCTGGAACTGTTGAGCTTGAGCTGGAGGAGGGAGAGTTTACGGTTGCTTTGGGCTTTGGCTCTAACGCTGAGGAAGCAGCCGAAGTTGCTTTTGCCTCCCTGCGGGATGATTGGCACGAGCTGGAAAGAGAGTACTGCAGGGGCTGGGAGGAGTACTGCCGAAGCCTCGACGATCTGAATGGCCAGGCCACGCCTCTTTACTACCGCAGCGCCATGGTGCTGCGGGCCTTGGAGGACAAGCTCCACCCTGGGGCTATGGTGGCATCGCTGTCCATACCCTGGGGAGAGGCCTGGGACGACTGGAACAGCGGCGGCTATCACCTGGTTTGGGTCCGGGATTTGTATCATACTGCCATGGCCTTTATCGCCATGGGAGATACAGCTGCAGCAAACAGAGCTCTAGACTATATGATTGGCTGCATGCAGAACGAAGACGGCAGTTTCAAACAAAATGCCTGGGTGGATGGGCGGATCTATTGGAACAACGTGCAGATGGACCAGGTTTCTTTCCCGCTGATTTTGGCCTGGCGCCTAAACCGGACAGATCTCTATCCTGCTTTGAAAAAGGCAGGAGGCTACCTCCTTGCTCACGGACCATATTCCCCCCAAGAGCGCTGGGAGGAAAACTGCGGCTACTCTCCTTCCAGCATTGCCGCCCAAATTGCAGGCTTGGTCTGCCTCGCAGAGCTGGCTGGGAGGGTGGGGGACAGAGAGGCGCAGGAACGCTATCTGCAAACTGCAGACAGCTGGCAGCAGAAAGTAGAGGAGCTGTGCGTCACATCTGCAGGCAGGCTTGCAGATCATCCTTATTACCTCCGAGTCTGCTCCACTGGCGACCCTAATCGGGGTGCGATCATTGAACTTGCAAACGGCTGTGCCCGCTATGATGAGCGGGAGATTGTGGATGCTGGATTTTTGGAGCTGGTCCGTTTAGGCGTGAAAAAGGCGGACGATCCTGCAATCGTTAATTCCCTTGCAGTTGTTGACAGGTACCTGGGAGTGGACACGCCCCGGGGCAGGTCTTTCTACCGCTACACCCACGATGGTTACGGCGAACCTTCCACCAGTGAACTCTACAGGGGCGCAGGCCGCGGCAGGCTCTGGCCTGTGCTCACAGGCGAGCGAGGGCATTACGAGCTTGCTGCAGGGAATCTCACTGAGAGCAGAAAGGCTCTAGAGGCAATGGCAAACTTTGCCAACGAAGGAGGGCTCATTGCTGAGCAGGTCTGGGAGCACTCTGGACTTGGCACAGGATCTGCTACGCCTTTAGCCTGGAGCCACGCTGAATATATTAAACTTTTGGCCTCCATCGCCAAAGGAAAAGTTGTGGACTGCCCAGAGATTGTATCACAGCGCTATCAACGATAAAGCAAAGAGAGGCTGCCCTTTTGGGCAGCCTCCTGTTAACTTCTGAAAGAAATTCCATTCCTCTGATAAAGGGTCTTTTTGAACTCATCTAAACTCTCAGCCCTTAGGCTGGTTCGAAAAAGGTCGTTGAGGGTTTGTGCGTCGCGAATCTGTTTAATCTGGGCCATAATATTTCCATCCATGCTTTCTCCGAACCGTTCCTGCAGTGCTGCCATGATAAAATCCTGTTTGGCCTCTTGTTCGC
>FZPS01000062.1_pt4209 | contig 10087 bp, 7 predicted proteins | sample 1817821 | NCBI WGS metagenome assembly FZPS01 (sample SAMEA104158645, study PRJEB21678) | metagenome | place: Germany | collected 2015-04-21 | reverse complement strand
CTAAATGACCTCACAATACATTTTGACCCCCTTTACTTGCCGGTATCACTGCCGGCTCTTTTTTTGCCGATATATTTTTTGATAGACTGTTTTTGGGGGATGAGGCATTGAAATATTTAAGAAAATCTATAATTGCAATACTGATTTTTGTAATAATTACGTCTTGTCTTGGTTTTTTCCAGACAAACCAGGCATTTGCCCTGAGTCTTCTGGCGCCAAAAAACTTTAGTGTACGGGTATATCAGGACTATAATAAACTGACATGGGAAAACAGTAAAAATCCTAATGTTGTAACCTATACTGTTATTGAAAGGTCTGTGGATAATGGAGAATTCCGGCAGCTTACACTTCTTGGCGGCAGCAGGGAAAGCTATAATGATTATTCTGTCTCCAACGGCCATGTTTATACATACAGGCTGCAAACAATACACAAACAGACCGTTAAAAGCCCCTACACTCCAGAAGTGGAAGTGGTAAGTTTATATCCCACAAACTTCAGGATAGTAAATACGTTTCCTGACCATGTGGATCTGGAGTGGGAGTATCCCCTACTGCCTGTTAAAAGAGAACCCAACTATCATATTCTGATAGAGAGGCGGGAAAGCAACATATCCTCATGGGATGAAATAGCTGAGCTTCCCGTCACTGAAACAAATTTTCGGGATGATACCATAGACCCGGATACCAGGTATTATTATCGCATAAGAATTCGCTATGACAAAAATAATCATTCAAAGTATATACCATCAACCTCAGGGAGAAGTACTTATACTGGATATCCTCTGACTACTCCCCTCTGGGGTTACAGTGAAACCCAAAGTTCAATAAGGCTGATGTGGGATATTCCTGACTCATTTGAAGGAAATATTATACTGGAACGGAAAAACGCTTCCGGAGATTTTATAACTCTGTACAAATCGCGGGGCACAAGCTATCTGGATACAGGGCGCAGCCCCGGAGAGACCTATACATACAGACTTTGCATGCAGTCTAAAAACGGACAAAAGTCTGAATACACCGAAGAAGTACATATAACTGCAGAGCCTGTACCTGTACCATCGGATTTATCAGTTAAAGCAATTAATTCTGATAAGATACTTCTGGCATGGACCCACCAACACGATAATGAGACCGGCTTTGAAATATGGAGAAAGGGTGAAGGGCGCTGGGAGCTTTTATCAACAGTCCCCAAAAACAGCGATTCCTTTATGGATGGCAGTGCCCTGCATGGACAAAGCTATACCTATAAGGTACGTGCAAAAAGAGGGGATTATTGCTATTCGAATTTCTCCCAAAGCCAGACAGTAATAAATGAATACCCCGGGGATCCCGGGCCGATTCTTGCTTTTACAAATGGTTCAATACTGTATATGTACAGTAATGATAAAGCCCCCGAAGATATTAAGTATACTCTGGAATTCAGAACAAGCATAAACAGCCGGTGGAGCGAGATTAAATCTGTTCAAAACAATGTACTGATGGCTAATATGCGCTTTTATAAAGACTCCGAATATTATTTCAGAATTCGGGCAGATTTAGGGAATCTCAGCAGTGTAGGCCCGGAGCTTCATTTTTTCGGATCTGCTCCAGAAAGACCGTTGAACCTGGAAGCACCGGTGACAGGTTATAACCGTGTTACATTAAGGTGGCTGGATCAGACAGATAAAGAGGACCGGTATGATATTTATCGCACCATCAACGGAGTCAGAAAGCTGATAGGAAGTGTTGATAAGGATACTGAGGTTTTTATCGACAATCATCCTATAACAGGAGAAAACGCCTATTATGAGGTTATTGCACGTAATCTTGCAGGTGCATCCCCGGCTGCCGGAATTTCTGCGAAAATACCAAAGATTATTATTTTTCAGGATCTTGAACAGTATGAATGGGCCTATGATGCCATTTATAACCTCCAGGGCATAGGTGCTCTTGATATTATTCAAAACGAAAATTTCTATCCTCAAAATATTATTACAAGAGGGCAAGTGGTTCATATGATTTTAAAGAGTTTTAATATAGGCCACGATACCACAGGGCTGTTTCCGCCAACCGATATTACGCCTAATCATATATATTATAAAGATATGATTACTGCCATAAATCTGGGCTTGATACATCCTGATTCCGAGGGCAGAGTATATCCTAATAAAGCAGCTGCCAGGAAGGATATAATCTTCTTACTGGCAGGCGCTTTAGGGAATCTGGGGTATCGGTTAAATCCTTACGGAACAGAGTATATTGAAATATTTAATGATTATTGGCAAATACCACCGGAGGATATAAAAATTGTGTCTTCCTTTGTGGGTGACGGAATAATAAGCGGAAAGGCCGGTCAGGTACTGGATTTAAATTCAAATGCTACAATATTGGAGGCCGTGGTTTTTATCTACAGAACACTTTTAAAATACAAGATTAACTGAGTATTGTGTTTTAAAAATACAAATATATAGTCAGAAATACGCATATAAAAATGGAAACGTATATGGATGCGATTACAGAAATTCTCATTTTGTCATCCTTGCGTTTAAGGCGTTTTGAGTTTAAAAACAATAAAAATACACTAATTAACAGCTGTACGAGGGAAAGCATCAGGGGAAACCGCAAAATGTTAGTATCCCAGTAATCCCGGACTTTAACCGAAAAAAAGCGGTCAATAAATGTCTCGACCTCCGGCTTGGCAAACAGAATCATTGCTAAATCAAGAATGATAAACCCCCAAAGGATGACACTGATGATGTCCAGCATTCTTAGAATGAGATCAGGGCCTTTTCTTGAATCTCTGGTTACAGGCTTTTTATTATCCAAGACATGCACCCCACTTTATCAATTCTAACTTAACATTACCATACCGGGGATAAAATTGAAAGTAAGTTGTAAAAATGTAGAAAATGGATTAGTATAAACGTGGCACCCCCTTTCTGTCATTCTGAGCGAAGCGAAGCGGAGTCGAAGGATCTTACGTGTTAGCATACCAATTCCTCGCTAGCGTTCAGAATTGCATAGGACTATGGAATGAAATGCGGGAGGTAATACATGTACTCAGAGATCAACGCCCGGATTAAGGATTTAATAAACGGCAACAGTAAAAACCCTCATGCCCTGCTGGGAATGCACACAGAGAATAATAAAATTGTGGTAAGGGCATATAATGTTCACTCCGAAAGTATTGTTGTCAGGGACATACATACCGGAAAAACTTACGAAATGAATCGTATAATCGATGAAGGATTATTTGAGTGTGTTATTACCGACAGAGAGACTCACTTTAAATACGAGCTTATCCACACTACGAAAGAGGGACACACATATTCGGTTATAGACCCGTATTGCTTTTGGCCTACCATCTCGGATTATGATTTATATCTTTTTAATCAGGGCAATAACCATCGTATCTATGAGAAGATGGGCTGCCACCTTTGCGAGGCAGAAGGAGTGAAAGGTGCGTCCTTTTGTGTTTGGGCACCATCGGCAAAGAGAGTAAGCGTAGTAGGTTCCTTTAACCGATGGGACGGAAGAATTCATCCTATGCGTATGATGGGAAGTTCCGGGGTATGGGAGCTGTTTATTCCCGGCCTTACAAAAGGCGATTTATATAAATACGAAATAAAAACTCCTTCAGACGAAATATACACAAAGTCCGATCCCTATGCTTTATATGCCGAAACACCGCCTGATACAGCCTCTGTAGTTTATGACCTTGACAACTATGAATGGCAGGATGCCAATTGGATGGATAAAAGAACAAATGAAGGCGTTTTTGATAAGCCTGTAAATATTTACGAGGTTCATTTAGGCTCCTGGAGGCAGGAGCCCGACGATAACCCGGAATCAGAAACCGGATATAAGCCTTATTCTTACAGGCGGCTTGCAGAAACCCTCGTTCCCTACGCAAAAAAGATGGGATACACTCATTTGGAGCTTCTTCCCGTTATGGAGCACCCCTTTGACGGGTCATGGGGTTATCAGGTTACAGGATACTATGCCCCTACAAGCCGATACGGCACACCCGAGGATTTTAAATACTTTATTGATACCTGTCATAAAAATGGTTTAGGAGTTATTTTAGACTGGGTTCCGGCACATTTCCCGAAGGATGGGCACGGACTGGCCCGATTTGACGGAACAGCCCTCTACGAATATGAGGATAAGCGTATTGGCGAGCATCTGGAATGGGGAACCCATGTTTTTAACTATGGCCGGACAGAAGTAAAGAACTTTTTGATAGCCAACGCAGTTTACTGGTTTGACAAATATCATATTGACGGTTTACGGGTTGATGCAGTAGCATCCATGCTTTATCTTGATTATTGTCGCAAACCGGGAGAATGGGTGCCGAATAAATACGGCGGCAGAGAGAATCTGGATGCGGTAGAACTAATAAAAAACCTTAATTTAGTGGTGTATCAGTATTATCCAAATGTAATGATGATTGCCGAAGAATCCACCTCCTGGCCTTTGGTAACCAGGCCTGTTCACGAGGGCGGGCTGGGGTTTTCCCACAAATGGAACATGGGCTGGATGAACGATTTTCTGAAATATGTCAGCCTGGACCCCATATACCGTAAGCACAATATGAATCTTTTGACCTTCTCCTTTATGTATGCATGGAGTGAAAACTTTATTCTGGTACTGTCCCATGACGAGGTAGTGCACGGAAAGGCATCCATGCTTAATAAGATGCCGGGGGACTACTGGCAGAAATTTGCCGGATTAAGATGTGCATATGGTTACTTTTATGCTCATCCCGGAAAGAAACTTCTGTTTATGGGGGGCGAGTTCGGCCAGTTTATTGAGTGGAAGTATAAAGAAAGCCTGGACTGGCATTTATTAAACTACCCGATGCATGAGAAGATGAGCATTTATGTATCAGACTTAAATCATTTATACAAAACTGAACCGGCTTTTTATGAGCTTGATACAAGCAATGAAGGTTTTGAGCTTATTGATTGCAAGGATGTGGATAATTCCATAATTTCATTTATAAGAAAGGGCAAAGACTGGCATGATATGTTAATCTTTGTGTTTAATTTTACACCCCGGACTCACGAAAGTTATCGTATGGGTGCCCCTTTAAAAATGAAATATATTGAAATTTTCAATTCAGATGCTGAAAAATATGGCGGCAGTAATGTACTAAATACAGAACCAATTGTTTCAGAGGATATACCCATGCATGACAAGCCTTACTCCATGACGCTGCGGATTCCGCCATTAGGCGCTGTTATTCTGCGTCCTTTGTTTGATAACCAAAAGGATAAGGAGGAAGTATAGCACCCTTTCAACTATACTATAATTTGATTGTTCGGCAATAAAGAATAATATTTCCCACCTTTTCTGTTAACATGGGGCAGGTTATCCACATTCCGCTGCAGCATAAAAATTAGCAATATGCACAAAAATAGACCCAAAGCCACCAACTCACATATTTTGGTCTTGACAAAATAAAGTGACCCTATGTATAATATATGACTTCATTGACAAGGGGCGACAATTTGTGATATAATTTTGCACAGTGAGTTTTGAGGTGGTAGTATGGATAAAAATTCTTTATCACAGATTCGTAAAGAACTAGAAAGTTGTGTTGGAAAAAGGATACAACTAAAGGCCAACAAAGGCCGCAAGAAGACTTATGTCAAAGAAGGCATCGTAGAAAAGGCTTATCCCAGTATTTTTACAGTTTCTTTCCAGAACGAATATAATTCGTCACGAACAGCTTCTTACAGCTATACTGATGTTCTTACACGCACCATTGAGGTCAAAGTTATGTCACAGGACATGAATAATATAGCACTTTAATAATTAATCTGTGTACAAAGCATAAAACAGCCATTAAATAATGGCTGTTTTTTCATGCCTCCCGTCATACATTAAACATGGACAGCATATCATTAGAATTGAAGGGATAAGGGTTGCAAAGAGGAGGTCCTTATATGCAGATGGAGCTAATAAAAAAGCCTATAAGATCCTACAGGACTATTGAAATAAGGGAAACTGAGGAAATGCTTGAAAACAGCATTATTGTGCCTGACAGCAAACCTGATATTAGAAATATAATTCTGGCAGACGCGGAATGCTTCGTTACGAATGTTGAAAAGTCCGGACGCATGGTAGAAGTAAGCGGTGAAATAAGATATCGGATATTGTATTGCTCAGATACTCCCGACCAAAGAACCGAGAGTATAGTAACTCAATTTTCATGGTCTTTTTCGCTGCAAAAGCCAAAAGCTGATGCCGAAATCGGGATATTTGCCAGAAGTTACAGCCAGCATACAGATGCCAATATCGCTAATGGAAGAAAAATTATCGTCCGTACCGTGTGTTCAATAGTAAGCCGCTTCTATGAAATAAGATCAGACGAAATCGGCAGAGAAATTCTGGGTGAGAATGTATATTTGAAGACAACTCCCGTAAATATTATTTCCCTTAAAGACAGCGGAGATATAATGGCCAAAGTTTCAAATGTATTGTCGCTTCCCCATGGCAGCCCCGCAATCAAGGAAATATTATTTTCACGGATTAATGTCGGCGCAACCGAGCTTACCTATAAGGAAGATGAACCTGCCATTGAAGCAAAAGGTACAGCCTACATATTATACCGCAGCGATACCATTGACGAGAGCATAGAGTCTGCAGTACTGGAGTTTCCTATTAAAACGGTTACAGGCATTATGACAGTTCCAAATGAGATTGTTTTAGCAACAAGCGTTTTGAGACACTGGGAATTAGAACCTATAGAGGATGCTGACGGACTTCTTACTCAGGTAGGCGTAAACCTTGAATTTCAGGTGGATGCCCAGGCTCTGGTGCCGGAGGAGCAGGTTATAATTGATGATGCCTACTCCACTGATTACAGGCTGGATCTTAAAAAGACAGCGATAAATATAGTATCTGATGAACGGGAGATATGTGATTTTCTGGCACTCAATCAGAAAATAAAGATAGAGGACCCCGATGATCAATTGACCGAGGTGCTTCTGGTATGTGCAAATGAGCGCAACATAGCTGCAATGATAAATGAAAAGAGTCTAAATGCACAGGGAACATTAGGGGTCGATATAGTGTACATGACCAACAACGGTGAAATGAAAAGCCACTTTATGGAGGTACCCTTCAGCCAAGTGGCTGACCTGCCCGATGAAGGACAATGGCAGACAGTTCAATCCAGCTTCAGTATTAATGATGTAGAGTTTGATATATCAGGAACTGATACCATTGATTTAGCCATAAATATAAATACTAAGCTCCGGATAGCCAGATATAATGAGATAGTCTGTACAGAAGCATTAACCGCAGTTAAAGAGGAAAGCCGTAAAAAAGCCCCGATAGTTCTCTATTTTACGCATCCGGGGGATACTATGTGGAGTGTAGCCAAGCGCTATAGAATACCATTATCCCGGCTGGCTCTGGATAATGGGCTGGACGCATCGGTAAGTCTTCAAGCAGGGCAAAAGCTGTTTATTATGTAATATCAAAATCAAATCAAAAGGCAACCGGAAACGGTTGCCTTTATTTATACATTGCGCTTTAGCGCTCCATCTCCAACATCCGGTTTCTAGTCGCGCTCGCTACGCAATCCATGCTTCGCTTTTAAATCGCAGCAGCCACGCCACTTTATTATGTTCGTACAAACAGAAACTAGAGCACATAATTCCATCAATGTGTGCCTGTACCCATATAGTCGTCTGTGGCGCGGCGGTCTTCATAATACGCAACTACATCCCTTGTTACAAGTTGCCGGCCGCCCTGATCTTCTTGGCTGTTTCCATGTATTTTTATGAAATATATTTTTTTTGAAACTTAGAGTTTACGCACTTTATATTGTCCTTTTCTTGTTTTTTGTATATAATATACTTTATAAAATCAAGGAGGTGACTTATGGAAGAATTAACAATTTCAATGCCGGCAAAAATTAATATATCTATTGATATAAAAAACAAGCTGGCAAGTGGTTATCATTCTGTGGAAATGATAATGCAAACCATAGACCTTTTTGATGTTATTACTGTTGAAAAAACCCAAAGTGGTATTTATATCGAATGCGATAATCCCCTGTTGCCATGTGACCAGAGAAATATCGCATTTAAAGCAGCGGAGTTGTTCTTTGAAAAATGCCCCCTAAAAGGAGGTGCAAGAATTAACCTTAAAAAGAATATTCCCATAGCAGCCGGATTAGGCGGTGGAAGTTCTGATGCGGCAGGGGTGTTGAAAGCTCTCAATAAACTCTATAATAATTGTCTTGACGATATAGAGCTTACAGAGCTTTCGGGGCAATTAGGCGCAGATGTTGCCTTTTTCTTATCCGGCGGCACTCAGTATGCCGAAGGTATTGGAGATGAGCTTACACAACTTACCGATTTAGAGGGTGTGCATATACTTCTGGTAAATCCGGGATTCCCTGTTTCAACAAAATGGGTTTATAATAATCTGGATCTGAACAACCTGGGAGAGCGACCAAATATACCTGCTCTAATTAAAGCCATTGAAAGAATGGATATAAATTATATCGCCAGGAACATGAAAAATGTATTAGAGAGTGTTACTCTCAAAGAATATTCCGAATTGAAAGATATAATGAATAATCTCATCGGTCTTGGTGCCTTAGGCAGCCTGATGAGCGGGAGTGGGCCTACAATTTTCGGTATATTTCCTGATGGCGATACAGCAAAAGTCGCTAAAGAGGAGTTTTTAAAGCAATATAAAGATGTTTATCATACTATGACTATTGGAAGGTGGATATAATGGTTAAAGTACCAAAATTAAAAATGGATAGTTATCAGCCCCTTAGGGACGTAATTTTTGAAACATTGCGCAAGGCTATAGTCAGCGGAGATATTAAGCCGGGAGAAAGATTGATGGAGGTTTCCCTGGCCAATCAGATGGGTGTGTCCAGAACCCCTGTAAGAGAGGCCATTAGAAGGCTGGAGGCAGAAGGGCTTGTAACTATGATTCCGAGAAAAGGAACCCATGTCTCTGAGCTGTCGGTTAAAGATATTATGGATGTTCTGGAGGTTCGTACAGTACTTGACAAGCTGGCAACAGATCTTGCCGCAAAGCGTATGCAGCCTTCACAGCTAAAGGCTCTGGAAAACGCACACAAGCAATACATTGCCTGCGTTGAAAAGAATAATATGGAAGGAGCAATAAAAAAAGACGTTGAATTTCATGACATAATCTATGCTTCTTCGGGCAATCCGAGACTTGTTGCAGTTGCAGGTTCTTTGCGTGAACATGTATATAGGTTCAGAGTAATTTATATGCAAGGTGGAGACCTTGTTGCTGAAAATGTTTTGAATGAGCATGAGGAAATTCTGGCGGCTCTGAAAAAAGCTCAGAATGTTGCTGCATCGAATCTTGCTGAAAAGCACATAAGAAATCAAATGGAAACCATAATAAAGACAGTAACAGAGGATAACCGCAGAGGTGAATAATGCTTTTTAATTCCTTAGATTACCTTGTTTTTTTCCCTGTAGTAACCTTGGTATATTTTTTGGTACCCAGGCTGAGGGTTAGAAATATATTATTGCTTATTGCCAGCTATTATTTTTACATGCAGTATAAGCCGGAGTATGGCCTTTTAATGCTGTTTTCTTCCTTCGTTAATTATTATGCAGGCCTTAGAATAGTAAAAGCAAAGAGCAAAGCAGGAAAACAGTTATGGCTGGCAATCAGCGCTTTCTCCACTTTAGGAGTCTTGTTTTTCTTTAAATATTTTAACTTTTTTAATGCAAATGTTGCCAGGCTGTTATCTTTCTTTGATGTTTCATATCAGCCTCTCAGCTTAAACGTTCTGCTTCCGGTGGGAATCTCATTTTATACTTTTCAGGCTTTGAGCTATTCTATTGATGTCTACCGGGGAGAGCTTCAGGCAGAACGGGAATTCTTTGATTTTGCCCTTTATGTATCTTTTTTTCCCCAGCTGGTGGCCGGCCCAATTGAACGCTCAACAAACCTTCTTCATCAGTTTAAAATTTATCATGAGTTCGATGCTAAAAGAGTATCTTCGGGTCTAAGGCTAATGGTCTGGGGTTTTTTCAAGAAGATTGTAGTTGCAGACAGACTGGCTGTAATAGTTGACACTGTATATAAT
>FZPS01000098.1_pt350 | contig 10088 bp, 8 predicted proteins | sample 1817821 | NCBI WGS metagenome assembly FZPS01 (sample SAMEA104158645, study PRJEB21678) | metagenome | place: Germany | collected 2015-04-21 | reverse complement strand
ACGTTGACGAGCAGGAGGCGCCTCTATAAACTCAATTTGGAAATGGATTTCATGAGCTATTTAATGGACTTTATTTCTGAGGGATTTAAGGATAAAACGTATGGATGTTCAAGCGTTTTCCGAGCGATATAGAGTACGTTGTTTGAAAGAAGAAGATCTTTCTCTTGTCATGGCTTTCATGTGTGCTAAAATAGCATTACGTTTATGCCTTGAAGCGGGAGGAGTGCGCTTTGCCTTCTACTTTTTTTTCAGAATTTGGGGATTTTTTCGAAGCACTGCGTTATAGTCTCTCGGACGGTTTGTTATTTCTGGGCGGACCTTTTGATATTGTTTTCAGCTTACTTGATATCGTTATTACAACGTTTGTCATTTATTATCTCTTGCTGATTCTTCGAGATTCTCGTGCATGGCAGCTTTTGAGGGGGATCTTGCTGATTCTCATTTTCGCTTTTTTTGCCAGCGCTGTAGGACTGAATACGGTCTGGTATTTATTGAGTCGAACGATCTCAATCTTGGCGATCGCGATTATTGTTATTTTTCAGCCGGAGTTACGACGAACGCTTGAGGCGGTGGGGCGTAACCGCTTCAAGCGCATGGGTTGGATGATGTCTAACGGCGCTTCCGAAACGGGCAGGCTTGTGGAGTCAATCGTTTATGCCTGTGATCATATGTCTAAAACGAACACAGGTGCGTTGATCATCATTGAACGCAGCACTCGGCTAGGGGAATTTGAGCATCAGGAAAACGCGGTGCATTTGGATGCGGACGTAACATCAACGTTGTTGCGACAGATTTTTTATTCGAACTCACCACTTCATGATGGAGCTGTGCTGATCCGTGACGGCCGAATAGCGGCAGCGCGTGTCCATGTACCGCTCTCCGATGTCTTCCATCTGCGTCGTGATTTCGGTCTTCGTCACCGAGCGGCCGTGGGTGCAAGTGAACTTGGAGATACCATTGCAGTCGTCGTTTCGGAGGAAAGAGGCACGATCAGTGTTGCGTATGACGGCGTATTGCATGTTTTGGAAAATTCAGACGCTTTACGCTCACAACTTCAAAGACTGTTGGGTGACAAGTTTGAGGAAAAACCATCGATTTTTGCTTGGTTCAGACGTTTCAGGCGGGAAGACTCAGAGATTGACGGCAAAACGACATCGATCGACGATATTTACCGTCACTACTCCGATGAACGAGACGATGTGGAGATAGAGGCGGAAGACGTGAAGATAGAGGCAGATGAAGGCTTAGAGCGACCTGAAGATGACGAGGTCGTAGTAGACGTCAATTCCATAGATATCGATCCCACAATTGATGAGCCGTCTTTCCGTAGGCGTTTTCGCTTTCCTTGGCGATTTAAGAAGCGCCGCCCACGACGTTTTGGAAGTACGCTTAGCCGACGCCATCGCATCATGTTAGCGATCATCTCTATCGTGATTGCTGTCTTTTCATGGCTCTATGTCCAGATTACCGTTAATCCCATCGCACGTCGAACGTTGTCGATTCCTCTGACGCACATGGGTGTTGACGATTTAGAAACACGCGGCTTTGGAGTCCAAAGCTTACCAGTTCCATCAGTGGAAATTACGGTTCATGGACGTCAACGCACTCTAAATGATATTGATCCCAACTCCATCATTGCGTACATCGATTTATCTGACGTTGCTGAAGCGGGTATGATGGATTTGCCGGTTAAAATTAAAAAAGATACGCCTTGGTATGTAAAAACGGAATATCAATACCCGACGTCGGTCTCGGTTAATGTTTATATGATGGACGATGTCAATTCCTCTGACAATGGAAGAGATTGACCGGCAGAGCACTTTTAAAGAAAGAGGCTTTGAAGGTTACTTTGAATACGAGAAATACAACGGCGCTCCGGAACAAATTTGCGGTTGCCGTTGAATAAGGAGAATCAAAATGGCTCGGTTATTTGGTACGGACGGTGTGCGTGGTATTGCGAATCGTGACCTTACCCCGGAGCTAGCCTACGCGCTTGGTTTTGCGAGCGCTCACGTGCTGGCCGAACATACGAAGCACCGCCCCGTGATCGCGGTGGGTACCGATACGCGAATATCCTGTGACATGCTAGGTGCCGCGTTGATGGCGGGTGTGACATCTGCGGGAGCAGATGTCCTTTTCGCCGGTGTCATCACGACGCCGGGTGTCGCTTGGTTAACGCGGATACATGATGCTGACGCAGGCGTCATGATTTCCGCATCGCACAACACGTTCGAATACAATGGAATTAAGCTGTTTTCCGGTGATGGTTTCAAACTGCCCGATGACACGGAAGATGAGATCGAAGCGTTTGTTTATGCGATGGAGCAGGGTAACGTATCACGTCCGACAGGAAAAGACATCGGGAAGATAAGACATCTAGACCGCATCTATGAAGAATATACGGAACACCTGCTGGATGGAATTGATTTAGATCTTTCCGGCATCAAAATGGTGGTTGACTGCGCGAACGGCTCGAGCTCTCATTTTGCTCCGAAATTATTAGAAAGTCTAGGTGCCGATGTTCTGGCAATTCATCATTCTCCGGACGGCTATAACATCAATCGAAATTGCGGTTCGACTCATCTTGAGGGTCTAATAGATCAAGTGCTTGAGACAGGAGCCGATATCGGCGTCGCATTTGATGGCGATGCAGATCGTTTGCTTCTCGTCGATGAGAAAGGTCAGGTCTGTAATGGCGATGCTATTTTGGCTATTATGGCACTTTATCTTCGTTGCCGTAACGAACTAAGAGGCAATACCATCGTCGCGACTGTGATGAGCAATCTCGGTTTAGAGCGCTTGGCGGAGCGCGAAGGGATCAACTTCATCCGCACCGCCGTTGGAGACCGATATGTGTTGCAATGCATGCTTGAGGAGAATTACGTGCTTGGCGGCGAGCAAAGCGGCCACATCATTTTGTTGGACCACACGACGACTGGCGACGGCATTCTAAGTTTGCTCTATTTTCTTAAGGCTGTCGAACATAATATCCGTGAAATAGGATTAAGCGAGATTTGTAAGATCATGGAAGTGATTCCACAACTCATAAGAAATGTACACGTTGAAAATGAGTTTAAAAACGCCGTCATGGAGCATCCTTCCTTAGTCTCTTTGATTTCGGATACAGAACGTGAACTCGGATTGGATGGACGTGTTCTGGTACGCGCCTCAGGCACGGAACCGTTGGTGCGTGTCATGTTGGAAGGCATTGATCAGAGTCGCATTGACGATTATGCGGATAAGTTGGTTGCGGTTATCGAGAATATTCTTGTTGAACTGAACGAAGACTCATCTGGCGATTAAGCCTGATTCTTTAACACGAGGACACTTTAGTGACGAGAAAAACCAGCCTTCGCTTTATTATGATTCTACTCTGCGTCAGCGGAGTGTTGCTTATCCTGTCAAAAACGAGTGTTTTGCCGTCTCCCTTTGGCGGTTCGGGGCGATTCTTACACACGCTTACCGATCCGAGCGCAAGCGGTTCGGAATCATTAAATCCTTCTGAATCGCAACAAATCGGGGCGCCTTATGACACGGATCCTCAATATCCCGGTCTAAATACCACCGGAACGGAAAGCATCAAGCAATGGATGGAGCTTCCCATAATAGGGAATGACCCTGATGCTCTTGATGATGCCGGCGAATCATTGCGTCGCTGGCCGGATGAACTTTCGATTCCGCAGCTTCACAATCCGGATCTCAACGCCATAGCGGCACAAAATGGTGATTCTCAACCGCTTAAAGGGGTTACCGTAATCTTGAGCGCGGGGCGGGGAGGTGAGGATACGGGAGCCATCTGGGGTAAGGGCGCCGACGCCGTGATGGAAAAAACGATTCTTCTTGATCTTGCGGAGAAGACAGGAGATATTCTGATCAAACGGGGAGCGACGGTCGTTCAAACGAGAACGACTGATGAATCGTGCTCCTATTTTTCAGTAGTAGCCAAAGCGGCCGACGTTGCCTTGACACGTTACCGTGATCTTGCGATCGAAGCCAGTTATCATCCCGAGCCTATCGATCAGCTCCGACTTTTGATGGGGGATGTGATCCGCATCAATGAGAACAGTGACGCTTCGGGCGGACGAGGTCTTTTCGGAACAATCGGAACACCGCCTCAATTACGCGTACTTTACGACATTGAATATCAGTTCGCAGATATCATTTTGATTCATCTAACGCTTGGATTTGACGAGGACGATACATCCGTCTCAGGTGCGCAAGCTTACTATATGTCTGCCGATTTTGTATCTAACGTTAACAACGGTTATGCGGAAGGGCAAGACGCTCTGAAGCTGCCCCCGAACTACACACTAATCAACAGTGCCGGAAGAGCCAATCTGGCGTTATTGCTGAAATCACATCTCGCGCGTCTTGAGCCAATGCTTCGTCCGGTAGACGGACAGGAATCGGGCCAACAAATAGATCTTGCCGTACTTCGATTGTCAAACTTCGTTTCTGCCGTTTTTGAGCCGGGTTATCTTTCCAATGAGTCTGATCGGGCGATTCTGACATCTGACGACGGCCGTTCAAACATCGCGCAGTCCATTGCCAACGCCATCTGTCAATATTACGCGTACCCGATTGGATAGAAGCGGCAGCTAATAAGATGCATTATTGATAAGCCATCCCATCATAATTGTGCGTACCCGTTTGGGTAAACTATATGGCTGATAAGATGGCGCTTTAATATGTCATCACTTCAAAATGTGCGTTTCCAACAGTGCGTCAAGTGCTTTAATACTTCCAACTCTTTTATAATGACCGCGATTCATTTTGATACGCCGTATGAAAAGAGACGAAAATCACGAACATCGAATACAAAAGTGCGCAAGTAAGGCGCCAACTTATTCGCTTTCAGTTCCGAAAGAATTGCTTGCGCTGTTTTTTCTTCTGAAATTATGATGACCGAGTCGCGGGTGGACTGCGCCAACTTATCTAGCCAGCTATCGAAAGGGGAAGAGGTTTCACGTCCGTGCATGATGGTCGCGCCTCGTCCGCCCGCGGCCTCCGCACAAGCGACAATGTCAGCAGCGTGTCCGCGATCTGTAACGGCAATCAACCCGACATATTGTGGAGTTTTCGGTGATTCTGATGAGGCAGATGTAGATTTTACGTCTTGTTCATTTAAAAGATCTTTTTGAGATGTAGCCTTTTCATCGACAATAAGGTCTTTTTCGCATACTCCGGTTTTACTTTTAAGATGATGTGGCTCAGCGAACGTACTGTAATCGTCATTGTGTTGATAGATCCCGGATACAGCATTGATACCCGTCGTATACAGGACGCCGCGACCCGGTTTTTCTGTACGTAGAGCCTGGTAAATGGTGTCACGAACGGCTCGGCATTCTTCCGTTTTCGAAATGATGATGACGATCTCTTTTTCAGGAACAATTTCGAAATTAAAGGTCTTTCGCGTGTGATCTGCAGAACCGACGGCTTCTAAGATTGAGGCGCCTACAGGGTGGCTTCGTCGCGCTTGTTCGACGACGAGTCGGCCTTCGCCTGCATTGACGATCGCGACAACCATAGAATACTCCGTAGATGGTGGCGGTGCAGCAGTTGCCGGATTTTGGATCCAAGCAATGCCGCCCATTGAACGAGAGAGTGTAAACTGATCTTCTATTTTACGAAGAAGTTCAACGCTTTCCTCGATGTCCACCCGCAAGACTGCGAGCGAACGCTTGACACTGCTCAATCCCAGTAAATTCAGCAGGTTACCGCTAATTGTGCCGCTCGCGTTGATGAAGAGAGCGGAATCGGCGCCATGTTCCAGCGCAAAAAGAGCCATCGCTTCAGTGCGTTTCGGCGTTGAAATGATCGAAAGAATGGCCTTTTCGTCCGTTGTATGAAAAATCGATGTTTCGACGTTCGTTTCGTGGCATGTTGTATTGTTTGTCATCATACATCGTCTCCTTCTTGTTTGAGGGGAGGCGTCAATTCCCGAGATGGCATTGTGCTTTCTGTAGTCTGATCTGCTAGGACAGAGTCACCGGAGGTGACTGCTGCATGCGAAGGTTCGGACAGGCGTTCCTGTTTCTTTTTCTGAATGACCGATATTATGCCCAGAATCTGGAGCGTGACCAGAGGCGCCATTGCGACGAGCGCAATGACACCGAATCCATCAATTAACATGTTCGCGTAGGGAACCCCCCTTGCGGCACCTTGTGTAAAAGCAAGAACGAACGTCGCCGTCATGGGGCCTGAAGCGACCCCACCGGCATCGAAGGCAATGCCGAGATACAGTTCCGGTGTAAAGAAACTCATGATCATAATTAGGATGTAGCCCGGCAGGAGAATGTGCCAGAGTAACAGATGCTCGACGTAGATGCGAACGACGGCAAGCGCGACAGATACACCGACTCCGACCGCTAGAAACGTAAGAACGACTTTACGGGGGATGATTCCGTCGGTCACTTTTTCAATTGATTCAGTAAGGACGAGAACGGCCGGTTCGGCAATGACGGTCAGCATGCCAAGGAAGAGTCCCGCAAGTAATGTCATCCAAGGTTGTCCTCTATCAATCAGCATTGAGCCTATAATGCGTCCCGTTTCCATGAACCCGCCCATGACGCCAATGGTGAAGACGGCAAGTCCAGTCCAGCAACAGAACAGACCAAAGAAAATAGGGGCTGAGTCGTGACGACGAAGTTTGAGGACTTTGAGCTGCATGATGACGAAAACGATCGCCAATGGTGCAACACAGAACAGAGCATCGCGAAAAGTTGGTATTGCGTAGGCAAGATACGGTGCAAAAAGTGAGTGCGTCACAGCAACCGTTTCGCCCGTTGCTAGGGACGCGTCCGCAGGCACACTGACCAGTGTGCCTTGGGAGAGAACAGCCAGAATTGCGCCGGCTGAAGCGAGGCCAACGAGACCGAATTGGTCGCGGGCATCTTCGCTTTTAACGGCCGTGATTTTCGAAACGCCTGCAGCAAGTGCCAGAATGAACGGAGTCGTAATGGCGCCTGTTGTCGCGCCGGAAGCGTCAAAGGCAAAATTATGGAATATCGGGTCATTAAAAATGGCCAGTATCAAGATGATAAAGTAAGCTACCCAAAGTACCGTGCGTAATTTTACACTCCTTACAATCCGCCAAAACCCGGTCATGACAAGAAGCCCGACACCGACGGATACAATGATGACCATCGCAAACTTGCCAATCGCTCCGCCTGTGAGTTCCGCAACCTCTGTCGCCAAGATTTGAAGATCCGGTTCGGCGATGGAAATCAGAAAACCAAGCCCAAGTCCACCTGCCATCAGCCATGACATTTTTCCCGTGCGCACGAGCCGTTCGCCTGCATGCTCACCTATGGGTGTCGCGCCGAGGTCAACACCGACAAGAAAAATGGCTAGGCCGGCGATGACAAGAAAGGCACCGATTAAAAACTGCCCGATCATGACACCCGAAAGCGGTGTTGCGATGAAGTGGAGAATAATAACGAATAAGGTGATCGGAAGCACTGAAGAGAGAACTTCCTTTACTTTTTCAGTAAAAAGACCCATGAAACCTCCCGTCAATCCTATTGGCGGATCAAACTGTCACTATACTGCGCTTGCCCGATCGCAACATGACCAGCGCGACTAGAACAGTGTCTTTCTGTTGCCACAGGCACGCCATCACAAAAAGAACATGACAGCTGAGCTAAACATTAATTTTAATTGTAACGAAAAAAGAGTCATTCGTCTTGCTTTTCTTTACTGTTTTTAATAGTTAAATTATTCGCGATTATCAATATGGGGAATGATATGAGGTTGCCTAATCAAGCCTTTGACTTGTTTAAACTGGTATTCAGCGCTATTCAAGAGGTCATTGCAATCCTGATAAATAGAGTAAACTGAGCATCTCCAACCCATTTATCTTAGACGCTAACTCTGATTTCTCGGGAGCTGAGGGACAGAGTTAAATAGAGAACACCAACTTTTCTCTATCCTGCTTAATTCTGCTTTTGTTGTTCAACTCATTTAATCTTCTGTTTTTCGAACTAGGATGTATACATTGTCAATAGACAGACGGTTACACTCAACTTAATATTTATGCGAAAAGAATCATACAGATTCAAAATAGACATAAGGAGATAGAAAACATGGGACGTTTAGCTGGAAAAGTCGCTATCATTACTGGTGCAACATCCGGAATGGGTCGTGATACGGCTTATATTTTTGCCGCTGAAGGCGCAAAGGTGGTCATTGTAGGTCGAAACGAAGAGCGCGCTAAAAAAGTTGTAGATAAAATTAAAGCTGACGGCGGCGAGGCGATGTACGTTATCGCTGATATGAGTGATCTTGATAATGTGGGAGCGATTGTCGACAAAACAATTGATGCCTACGGAACCGTTGATATTCTATACAACAACGCCGGTATGCTTAGCTTGTCAACCATTGAAGAAATTACAATGGACGAGTGGCAAAAAGTCATGAACGTTGACGTAACCTCCTCAATGATTCTTAGCCAGAAGGTTGCTCCGATCATGAAAGCGAAGGGCAAAGGCGTTATCCTTAATACCGGTTCTGTTGCCGGAACGAGTGCACGTTGGGGCCCCGTCGCCTACTGTACCGCTAAACACGCCATGAACGGTCTAACCAAGGCGTGCGCTCGCGAACTCGGACCGGAAATTCGCGTCAATGCTATCTTGCCTGGGGCGATCGATACAGCCATGCTGGACAGCGTTGGCGGCGTAGATGCCATGCATCACATGACGGTTGTAAGTCCTCTGAAGCGCGCCGGTACCGGAAGTGAAATCGGAAAGGTAGCGCTCTTTCTCTGCACGGACGACTCCTCCTTCATGACGGGACAATTGATTCGCGTCGATGGCGGCGTGGATGTCTAATTGACAAATACACTGTTTACTACATTGCTGATCTGCCAAAACAAATATGCTTAAAAGCCTCTGCCACTCGAACGGCAGAGGCTTTTTTTGAGTGCGACAGTTATGCGTTCAAACATTTAATTGACAGAATGAGCGGGTTCAGTTAGGATAACTCATGCGCCTGCGTAGCTCAGTCGGTAGAGCAGCCGCCTTGTAAGCGGCAGGTCGGGAGTTCAAATCTGTCCGCAGGCTCCAACCTAGAACGCAGTTATTGATACAATTTCCTGTATTGGTAATTGCGTTCTTTTGTTTTGGGTGTTTTTTCTGTTTTGAGTCTAATTTTTGTCCGATTAACCACCACCGACCTGTCTTCCGTTAAAATGGATAAAAACAGCAACGAATCTCCCGGACGGGAGTGTTTCTTAATAACGGAGACCAAATGTCCTTCATGAAGTTACAGCAACTGCATCTCGACGCACACGGCATCATCAATGCTGCGTTGGAAAGCGCCAAACCGCAAAGTGCTGTCGGACGAGCTCTGGCAGCGCTTCCCGACGACGGCAAATCGCTCTATCTGCTCGCGATCGGAAAGGCGGCCTTCAGTATGGCGGAAGCTGCCGCCGAAATTATAGGTGACCGTATCATCGAAGGTATCGTCATCACCAAATACGGTCACGTTCAAGGTGAATTGAAAAACATTACCTCGTACGAGGCGGGGCACCCGATCCCCGATGAAAACTCGTTCAAAGCGACACGGAAAACTCTCGAACTTGCCGACCGATTGACGGCAGATGACCGCCTCATTTTTTTGATCTCCGGCGGCGGATCCGCGCTTTTTGAACATAGCGACTTGAGTCTTTCCGAACTGCAGGAAATAAACCGTCAGTTGCTTACGTCCGGCGTCGACATTGTCAGCATGAACACACTCCGAAAACGCTTCTCGAACGTCAAAGGCGGTCAATTCGCTGAACGCGTAAAACCTGCTCAAATCTTCTCCATCGTACTTTCCGACGTTCTCGGAGATCGTCTCGACATGATTGCCTCGGGGCCGGCGTACCCCGATCATTCGACGAGCGAAGAAGCGAAACGTATTGTCGCGGATTACGGGATCGAGCTATCTGAACAGGCTATCGCACTGCTCGACAAGCCGATGCCGGAAGATTTGTCCAATGTAACGACCGAGATTGTTGGCTCCGTACGTGGACTAATCGATAAAGCTGAGACTGAGGCGAAAGCGCGCGGCTATGAAACAATCGTGTTGAGCGACAAAGTCGACTGTGA
>FZPS01000005.1_pt147 | contig 10088 bp, 3 predicted proteins | sample 1817821 | NCBI WGS metagenome assembly FZPS01 (sample SAMEA104158645, study PRJEB21678) | metagenome | place: Germany | collected 2015-04-21 | reverse complement strand
GGATAATTATGATTCAATAGATCAATATTTGATATATGAAAAATCAGATAAAAGAAACTTTACCATAAAGGACCTTATTTTAACTGATGATAAAAATTTTGGAAAAGGAACTAAAATTACAAAAAATCAAGAAATTCAATATAAGGCGGAAAGATACATTAATATGGAATCTTCAAAAAATATTAAATGAGAAAAGCGTGCTTTGAAAAGAATTTTGTGAATTAAAGGTTTGTTTGGTCGAGGAGGAGTGGATGAAAATATGAGTTTAACAACAGTTGATTATAATACAAATAATCCTGCTTTATTGGAAAGAAGAAATCTTAGACAATTAAAAAATATTATTTGGTCTGCATATAAGGATGAGGATGTTTCTGTTCAGGAGATGTTTCAGAATGCTGCTAGGGATTATGATCTTGCTATACCACCTAGGCCATCACAAGGTAAAGATAAAAGAAGACAAGAGTTTTATGGTTTATATAAAATGTATAGAGATGAGCAAAATTGTGGAGACTATTTTAAAAGAGCTATGTGATTACTTGAAAACTACTTCCTTAGGTGAGTAGATGGGTTTGATATGGTAGATGATAGTGGGAATGATGTTTCAGACTTATTCACTAGTATATATAATCAAGAAGCGCTTGGAAGAAATAAAGATATAGGTTTAATAGATCCAGATAAAAAATGACAAGCAGTAAATCAGTTATTCAAAGAAAGAGCTAACAGAAAATGAGGAATTGATTTAGGTGTTCCGTTTGTTGATAGCAAGGAATTGAGAGAGTTAAGGAGATTAATAAAAGGCATAGATCTTTCTACATATGTTACAGACCCAAATGCTAGTAAAAAACATAAAAAGTTTACTGAACTTTATAATCTTTATAAAGAAAATCAAAAAAAAGATATAAAAGATAGTGAATGACATTTTATAGTGAAATGAGATGAAGGTACTTCTGAGGACAAATACTTGTATTACAATGCTGTATTTGATTTTTTGGCGGGAGTTGTAGAGTCAAGGCAAGATATTGTTTCTGCTGTAAATAGTATGAAAATAATGGATAATTTGGCAGATGTTGATTATGATGAAGATAAAGAAAAAGATCGATATGACAACGAAACTGAAAAGAAATTTGTGATGTTATTGGGAGACTATAATAGAGATGGAAGAGTGGATTCTGGGGATAGGTGATACGTTATGTGACTCACAGTAAAAAATGTTTATAAGAGCGTAAATGTTGATAGAAATTTTTCAAAAAATAAAGACAATATAAAGGCTCCATGGGAAAATCTTATGGATTTTTGTGAGATCTTGATGGAACAGAATGGAGATCTTGCGCTTTTGTCAGATGTAAAAAAATTAAAAGATGAGGGGTGAGAGAATGATTGATTAGAAAAAATATTAGAGGAGTTTAAAAACAATCCTGGATTACTTGGTTATTTCCAAACTGTTTTGGCAAATAGCCCTATGCCTATAGATTATATATTTAAGTATGGAAAAACCGCACAGGCGGAATATATGAATTATGTTTTACCACAAATAGAGAATGGAAACTTTAAAATTGAATGATTGGATAAAGCATTTGTTAGTGAGTATAAGAGGTTGGTAGAGCAATGACTGGTAGATGATCCAGAAATTAGAGCGGTATTAAAGCCGATATTTTATGCTGGAGTTTTGCAAAACTGAGGAATAACCACTTCTGCTTGAACAGGATTAACTTACGATGCAGGAAAAGCTGGCCAGTTTACTATGGGGTTGGGTGTTTCAAATGTGGCAAAAGATAAAGACCCTGTACTTGGTATAGTTTTTTCATATAACAATTCTGCAAAAATTTGAAAAAATACTAGATTTAATTTTGGAACATGAATCTGAGCAACAAATAAGTCTTTATTTTTACCTATGGCTTATGGAACCATTTGAATTACATCTAGGTTAAATCCGAATGTAAACTTAAATTCTTTGAAAGCGAAGTCAGCACACTACTTTTCCACTTGATGAAATTTAACATGGATTCCTAAAGTTTGATTTGGTGGAGGATGATACTTATGACGATCTAGAAATAAAATGGAATTAACGGACAAACAATCTGTTGAAATAAAAAATACTTTAACTGGTACAAATGGTGTTTTATACAAATCTTTGGCATGAGTAGATTTAACAAAAGATAAAGAAAATGTTATTTCTGGTATAAAGCAGAACCTGGCTAAGCAATTCTATAATAAATCCTTGAATGACTTAAAAGATGATGAGCATAAATTAGCTTCAAAGGCTGCAGAAAATTTGTATAAGTGAATTTCCTATTATGGTGCTTGATTAACTTTAAAAGAAAATGATCCAAAGCTTACAGCAATTATACATGAAGTAGCTGAAGCCTATGCAGTACAATGGAAAAATGATGCAAAACTTGATGCTACTAAATGGCATTTGACTGGTGCTGGAATTTCTATTCAAATATTGGCTGGATATATTCCTGTTATTTCATTTGCAGATTTTTCAAAATATAAGAACTTATACTCTAAAGAAACAAAACAAAGTCATGCTAATTATTATGAAAAATTAGTTACGGGAAGATGAATGAATGAAATGGAAGGAGAAAACTTTTCTTTGGATTGATATATTACAGAAAATGGAGTAAATTACTTAAATGCTAAATTGGGGATAGCACACCCTGATGTTTTGACTCCTGATTTGGATATAAAACTAGAGCCAATGACAGAAAATGCTGCTGGGAAAGCTGTGAACGTTTTGTATATTCCGCTGGATTTAATAAAGTATGCAAATATAAATGTAGATTCTAAAGTTATTAATTATACTAAAATAGTAGATAATAAATATTTACTTGTGCCTGCTAATGCAAAAATATGATTGATGGATTATAGTAGACTAAATAGTGCTAGATTCCATTTATTTATATGAGATAATAAAGCAAAATTAGATGATATTCAGGTAGGATATGATATGGAAGATTATCAATGAGATCCAACAAAGTATGAGTGAGGTGTAGAAGCAAAAATTATTGTAGAAAAAGAAGATGTTAATAGTCAAATAATAAAACTTAAAAATGATGTTAGTGAACAATGATATCCAGAATATCCTTTGCCGATCAAAGAATGTTTTGAATTAGAAAATGGAAAAGCTGTTTTTGAATTGGAAGAGGGGGCGTGAAAACAATGTGTTGATATTGGTGGTAATAGTTCTTTGATTACAATAGAATGAGATAGTTTAATTGTGCCACAAACTGGTACACTTACGATGATTAGACACTCTAATGGTAAATATCATTTTTATTATAGATCTAGTCCAAAAGAAGATTTAGTGTTAGATTATCAATTAGGAGCAGAATTAATAAAAGATAATAAAAATAAAGAAGTGACTGATAAGCCGGAATGGAAAGAAACAAAAATAAGTTTTTCAGGTATAGATGTTTTCTCAGAGTTTGAGGAAATAGATAAATTGTTTGATAATATAGAAAAAGAACTTTCAATGATGGATAATAGGGCTTCAGATATATATGCAAAGTTTATGAGAGAATCATTTACTACTGTAGAAAGGCCTGTTATTGAGGAAAAAGATTATAATAATGCTTTTTATAACTTAAAACGCATACTTACACATGAAAAAAATAATTTTGCTGATCCAATGTATAATAATTTGAGAGCAAAATTAGAAGGAGATCTTACCTTAGAAGAAAAGATTATGATAGTTGATAGATTTAAGTCCATTTTTTCGTATCATCCAAATATTTCTGAAAATGGTGGACTTAAAACAAACAACGGAAAAGTATTACAAAAAATAGTTGCTGACAGAGATAAGAGTGCTAAAAATGTTTATGAAAAATTACATTGATATGATAAAAATGCTGAATTCCCTCTAAAGGGTAAAAAATATAGAGAAAATATGGTTCAAAGCTTGTGACAATCTGCTAATTTAATAAGAAGAATAGAACAAAATCTTTTTGGAATGACAGCCTTTTATCATTACACTAATAAAGAGGGGAGATGATATTCTATGACCCAAATGTGAGCTACTAACGTACTTGCAATTAAAGGCGATCCTAATTCATGAGTAAGAAAGATAGAAGGTAATGATTTACTTGCTACAAAAAATTGGTTTTGGAATAATTTAGATAAGAGTGGACCACATAAAGAAATATTAAAAAAGACACTGGAAAAACAAATTGATATTGATGGTTTAAAATTAACAGATGAAAACTTAAAAGAATTGCTATCATGAAATACTATTGACATTTTAGACCAAAAAGTTAAAATCAAACTTAATCTAGAGTATGTGTTTTATTTATTGTGAGAGTGTGCTAATGAGTCTATTGGTATAAATCTAGAATGAATTGAAGTTTCTACAAAGATTGCAGATAGTGAATCAGAAAGTGGCGGTATTGAGAGTGAAACAGGTTTAGATGGTATTAATGAAAATTGACGTCGAAGAGTTATAGTGAAGGGGAATAAGCATTATAGTTCTAATTTAACTATAAGTAGTGTTATAGCTAATGCTGAAAAGGACTATGCTAAGAAAAAGAGTTTTATTTTAGCATGAACGTATTGAACAAAGCTTGATGATAGTGAACCTATTGAACCTGATGACGATTCTTGAACAAAACCAGATCCTGATGAGCCTCGTAGGCCGGATGATCCTTGAACAAGACCAGATCCTGATGAACCTCAAAAGCCAGATATCCCTTGAACAAATCCAGATCCAGATGAGCCTAACATTCCAGATGTACCAGATACTCCAGATGTACCAGATACTCCAGATGTGCCAGATACTCCGGATGTGCCAGATACTCCAGATGTACCAGATACTCCGGATGTGCCAGATACTCCAGATGTGCCAGATGTTCCTTGAGAGCCAGATGGTTCTTGATTCTCGACCCCTGGAGAGAACGGAGATGGGGGGTATTGAGGAGATGATGGGATATAATTAAATATTTAGTAGTTAATATATATTAAAATGAAAAAATTTATTACATTTATGTTGTTTATATTATTTGGTATTACTCTTGTTAATGGGGCAGATATTGCTGTAAACAATAAATTATCTATTTATAATTCGTGTAATCCAAGTCAATCAGTGGATGTATATTATTATTTACCAAATGGTACTGATTTTCTTACGAGAACTCCTTATGATGTTTTTCGAAATACGATAGATTCTTTAATATCTAAAAATTCTATAGTAGATCTTTGGCGTAATGGTAATGTGTTAACTAATTGTACTAATTGGAAAAGGGTTAGTAATGCTACAGTTGCAAATGATCCAGATTGAGTTGTAGCTGTACAAAATTATGATGGTTGTACTTTTAATAAACCATCGTACTTAAAGTACTCAAACCCGAATCAAATAGATGCGCAAATTCATTTTAATATAAAATATCATAAGATTTTTCCTTGAGCACCGAGTAGTCTTACAAGTAGGCTTTATTATAGAGATCATGATCAGAGTGATTGGTCATGTTATCCTGCTGGGAATACAGTTTCCAACTATAGTTCTTGTCCAGAAGTAACGGTAAAGTATTGAAATGTTAATTCGCATGTATGAGAATGTTTGAATTATAGAATTTTTTGGTGTGGAGATGGAATATTAAATAGGCCAGGATGAAGCACAAGTTATACAAATGGAACTCATGTGGAACAATGTGATCCAAATGACCCAAATCAGGTTGGTTGGTGAACTGCATGATGTAGCAATACATGTGAGGCAATCACAGAAACACCTCCTACTTGTTCTTTATCTATAACTCCTCGAGTTGCTACTGCTAGATCTACGAGCCCTTTACAAAATTATGATTATAGAGTAAGTTGGACAATAAACTGAACTTTCAATCCGACTCAAATAAATATTCAACCTTCTTCATTTTTACCTAATTATAAAAATGTAAATGGGAATGTTGGTAGTTTTGGCACCATAGCTCCAAACTGATATTATGGGCCGTTTACAGCAACTATGACTGTTACCAATAGTGCCGGATCAAATACATGTAGTGCTACTTATAATATTCCACAACCAGAGAGAAAAGTTTGTGGAGATGGTAAACTAGATCAGCCAAATGATGATGGAGTATATGAACAATGTGATAACGGACCAAACTTTGGGAATGGTTGTAACAATCAATGTCAATTAATGATTCCTAGCTGTGATTTAGATGTAAGTCCAGTAGTTTGAATTTTGTGATATCCAACAGAGATTACAATGACAAAAGAATCATGGGCAATTACGGATTATCTAAATCTATGAAATATTTTGGCATGAGGGGTACCAAATATAATTAATCCATCATGATCATATATGGAATATATATATCCTCAATTGTGAGAGTATATAGTAACTTACAGTGTAAGAAACAATTATGAGGGAACAGTTTCTACGTGAATAACTAGACCAACATCAATTTGTACTGGAAAAGTTCAAATAATAAGTGGATGTACAATAACAACAACTCCAAGTACTATAGAGCTATGAGAAGTAGCAAAAGTATCTTGGCAAATTTGGCCAGACTTTAATGTACCAGCATTTATGCAGGTTTCACATTCAATATTAAATCCAGCGTTTGTTGGACCATGGCCACATAATGTTTACTACAAAACATGAGAAGTTTTTGTATGACCAAATATAACAAGTACATGAGTATATACATTTTCAATAAATTCACACACAATATATGGTCAAGAGTTTGCTTGTACAGGTAAGTTAAATGTTTTGCCAGCACCTCTTATGGGTAAGTTAGATATAAAAAAGACCTTATTGGGTAATAATACATGATTTGTACCATGAGATTATGTGTGATTTAAGATAGAGTTAAAAAATATTGGTTCATGAGTATTTAATGATGCATTTATAAGAGATGTTTTACCAACATCATTGGATTTAGTATCGCATGAAATTCATTGAATTGATTTATATCTAGTCTGACAATGGATGAGTTGAGCTAATTGGATGTTTGAATATTCAGGATTTGATATGGCTCCATGAAAGGTAGTTACAGTTTATATGACATGAAAAGTAAAAGAAAACGCATCTCCTCACGATACAATAAATTGGGCATTTACTTCTTGATGAAATTATGATGAAGAATATTTTAAGTTAAGACCTGTCCCATATATACAAAAATATCAAAGTGTTGGAAACATTCCGTTTACTTCTGGTGATATAAATGTTAGTGAGGGGGATTTGATAACATATAAAATTGATTTTGCAAATGTTTGAGCTGCTGATGCTATATGAGTTCGTGTTGTGGATCATATGCCATCATGTGTATCTTATTTGTTTGCTAGTATTCATGGAGTTGAATGAGCAAGCTCTGCTCAAACTACAGATGATAATTGAAGACATATTATAGAGTATGCAGGATTTGATCTTAGACCATGACAAACGTGATATATGATTATTGAAGGTAAAATATCTAATTCTTCAGTTTGTAGTACTTATGATAGCTTCATAAATAATTCATATATATATTTTTATAACCCAACAACTTTGTTGAAGTCTAGTGTTATTGCACATAAATCACAGAAATCCATTGTGACTTTGACAAAAGACTCTGATCCAGATGAACATCCTTTATGAGATGATAAATTATTTGAAATTACTGTAAAAAATCAATGACCAAATAAAATATCAGATGTTGTTTTACAAGACATTTGGCCAAATTCAGCATGTATTTCTTATGTGGATTGGACAGGTACTGCTGGTTTGACTAAAAGCCCTACAGATTTGGTTTGGAAATATCCAAATTTAAATCCATGAGAAGCGCTGGTTCTATACATATCCGGGCATATTTCAGACAATCTTAGTTGTATAAATCCAAAATATACTAATAGAGTTAAGTTGACATATATAGAATGATGAAATACTTATAAAGATCAGGCTGACTATAATTTTGCGGTATTGGGTGCAGAAGAGGCGATGTGTAATTATGTTACAAATGGTGGAGTTGTGATAACAGATAATAATAACCAATGATCTAAAACCTTTACTTGTTATTCTCAAAATGGAGTGGTTGCAGATGAAATAGTTTTGAATTGTGGAAATTGAGTTACTAAAGTTGGCTATAATACATCGTCACTTACTAATACTTGTAATTATGTTTATAATGAGGCTCTTGGAGTGGCTTGAAATACTTATAATGTACAGTGTTATGTGGATGATCACACTAGGGATGAGTGTAAGACTTCTGTTTGGTTGGATCCTTGATATGTGGGAATTTGTGGAAATGGGATTATAGAAGCATGAGAAGAGTGTGATTTATGGACAAATGCTAATCTAATAACCAAATGAGTAAGAATATGAGATTATTTAGATATAAATCGTGACTATTTAGCTTGAATATATGGTAATTGAGAATATTATTGTAAAGAATGTAGAATTAGAAAATACAAAACTGATGACTTTGCTTATCAACCTCCTTCATGTTTAGGCGTGAATATGACTATGTCTTTGATGGACAATGAATTAATGCCGTTTTGGTGGAGGTTGTGGAAAAGAACTAATCAGTTTGTTAGATCAAATTATAATTGTTCAGCTATAGATAGTAATGAGAAAATAACCTATATAGATGAGGATTCAATGAAATGTAAGTTTGCAGTATATGATGGAAATAAATATCAACAAATAAATGATAGACCCTTGTATACTTTTGTGAAAGATTGTTATGAGAAAGATAATTCAATAATATTTAATTATTTTGAAAGGGCAGATACATATAGAATTGATTTTACAAAAGTAGCTGGGAAGTATGTACTTAATGCAAGAGATATGTTTAAAGAAAAGAAGGTGGTAGATACTTATTGAGAATACAAGTTGGTTTTGGAAAACGTAGAGTATAATTATTGTGATCCAAACTCTAAGACTTGGAAATCATGAAGAACTTATAAAGGAATTTGTGAGGTAGATTTTGCCTTAACTAGGCCATATATTATGCAAGTAAGTACCTTTGGGGTAAGTCCTATAGCCACTGACGCTTCAGATTTCTTAACTGACTTTTATGATATGAGGTGAGAAAAGTTGATAAAATCTACTGATATTGAAGATACTATGCTAGTAAAATCAAGTTCATATGGTTTTGATAGTGAGGTGGTAAATCAAATGAAAAATTTCAAAAACAAATATGAATCTTTGGCTGTTGCAGTAGATGGAAATTTCAAAATAAGAAATAATTTGACAGTAAGTGATATATTTAGAGGTGCAAAAGTGAAAAAAGTTCCAAATCAAATGATCTTTTTTGTAAAATGAAAGGGTGAATTAGTGTTAGAGCAAATGACGAATCGTTTCCCATCAGATCCATTTACTATATATGTGGAATGAATGGATGTTTTGGTAAGATGATCTATTACTACAAATGGAATGATTATTACAACCAACAGTATCTCTTTTGAAGACTATGGTTATTGTGAAGAAGGAGGACAAGTGGTTAATGGAATATTTATTGCAAAATGATGATTTAATGCAAAAAATCAAACTAGAAATATAGATAAAAATAAAGATCGATGTCCTTGGGGTAATTTGCATGTAAGATGAGTTTTGATAGGTGATGGTATAGATAAATTGGTTAATAATAGAAGATCTCACTTAAATGATTGGTTTACTGTAAAAAACAACTCAGAATCAGCTATTAGAAGAGAAAGAAAAAATGAAATATTTGAATGAGCTGCATTGTTAATAGAGTACAATCCTTCTTTGTGGACACAATTACCTCCATGAGCAGATTCATTTACAGAGATATTGGATGTTTATAGAAAATAAATGTTAAGTTTGCAAAATATTAAAGGGACAGTGAAAACTGTTCCTTTTTTATTTTTTTAAGAGAGGTTTTTTTTAGCCTATTTTAGGTGTTTTCTTGGGTGTGTAAGATGTTTTGAAACACTAAATTTTTGTGAACCACGAGACCACAAGTGTGTTTTTTTTATTTAATAGCTTGACTTTTGTGTATTAATTATTAATGTAAAATATGTAAGTTATGTGTTGTGACTTTGGGTAGCTAAGGCCCAGGACTTAGCAGATCATTAATATCAATCAAAGTGTTATGAAAAAAATGTTAAATTTGATTGATTTTATATTTTATACGAATAATTCACCACCTATATAT
>FZPS01000024.1_pt369 | contig 10089 bp, 10 predicted proteins | sample 1817821 | NCBI WGS metagenome assembly FZPS01 (sample SAMEA104158645, study PRJEB21678) | metagenome | place: Germany | collected 2015-04-21 | reverse complement strand
AGCTACCAGGGCTGACAAAGTATCATTATCACCAAACTTAATTTCTTCGACGACTACCGTGTCATTCTCATTAATAATAGGAATCACTTTCATAGACAGGATGGCCAAAAAAGCATTGGTAGCATTAAGATAACGAATTCGTTCATCAAAATCGCCCCGGGTTATCAGCACCTGGGCTACAGTTTTGCCATATTCGGCAAATAATTTTTCATAAAGATGCAGTAAGGCACCTTGGCCTATTGCCGCCAGAGCCTGCTTTTCGGGAATGGTTTTGGGAATCTTTTTATACCCCATGCGGTTAGCCCCCACCCCGATAGCTCCTGAGCTTACTACCAAAACTTCTATATCCTGATTGTGCAGATCGGCGATTTCCCTTACCAGTGATTCTATTCTGCGTAGGTTTAGCTGGCCATTGCTGTGAGTGAGAGTACTGGTTCCCACCTTGATTACCACCCGGCGGCATCCTTTGAGTAATTCACGTTTGCTCATGTTATCCCCTCATACCCGTCGGGGCGATGTGGGCATCGTCCCCTACTGGTCTTTCGTGTAATATTTATCTTGCGTCGGGGCGATGTGGGCATCGTCCCCTACAAGGGCGGGGCGACAGAGTCGTCGTCCCCTACTCGGAATATTCAAATTCCAGGTCTTTGATACGCACTGTATCTCCTTCCTGAATTCCCATTTCTTTCAGGGCTTCTTCCAAACCTATCTTCTCTATGATACGCTGGAAACGCAGCAAACCATCATCGGTGTCAAAGTTGGTCATGGCCACCAGTTTTTCAATGCGTTTACCCTTTACCTCAAAGACACCATTAATTTTTTCGATGGTAAACGGTTCTTCCTCTTCAAAACGGTGCACTACTACTTCTTCTCCCGTCAGCGTTTCTTCCCGCGGCACTTGTGACAGCAGTTCCCAAGTTCGGTCGACCAGATTCTCAATCCCTTGGCCGGCGGCAGCCGAAATGGGGATTACCTGGTCACCGAATTGTTCCTGCAGCCTGAGTAAATTGGTTTCGGCATCGGGCAGGTCCATTTTATTGGCCACAATAAGGAAAGGACGATGAGCCAGATCCGGGTTAAAGGCTTGCAGTTCCCGGCGCAATACTTCATAATCCTCCAGACAATCCCGTCCTTCTGTTTGAGCAGTATCCAGAACAAAAAGCAGCACCCGGGTACGTTCCACATGGCGCAGGAACTCATGACCCAATCCCATTCCCTGGTGAGCTCCTTCGATAAGGCCAGGTATATCGGCCACTACGAAAGAATCATGACCCCGGGTCTGTACTACCCCCAGATTAGGAACCAGGGTTGTAAAAGGATAGTCGGCTATTTTAGGTTTAGCGGCTGAGATTACTGAAATCAATGTAGACTTGCCCGCATTAGGGAAGCCTACCAGGCCCACATCTGCCAGCAGTTTTAATTCCAGCCTGATCCAGCGTTCTTCGCCTGGTTCACCATTTTCCGAGATACTGGGAGCCCGGTTCACTGACGAACTAAACCGGGCATTGCCCCGGCCTCCCCTTCCTCCCCGGGCTACAATAACTTCCTGCCCGGCCCGGGTCAAGTCAGCAATCACCTGGCCACTGTCATCATCACGAATTACAGTTCCCACAGGAACACGAACCACCAGATCTTCTCCCCAGGAACCGTGCATGTTTTTACCCCGCCCATGAGCACCCCGTTCTGCCTTGAAATGTTTACGATACTTAAAATCCATGAGGGTGCTTAGGCCTTCGTCAGCGACAAATACCACATTGCCGCCTCGCCCCCCGTCTCCACCGGCCGGACCGCCCATGGGAATATATTTTTCCCGGCGAAAGGCGACGATTCCATTACCGCCATCCCCGCCCTTCACATAAATCTTGGCATGATCCACAAACATGGCCTTCACTCCATTACTGATACTACAATAGGTTCTGTTTCTGTCTCGGTACTTATGTAGAGCAGAATACCGCTGTCTTCACTCTGATGCACTGATACGGTTATCCGGCCATCACCTGCTGACGCAGCTGCCTTAATCACGCTCTTAAGTGGTTCCTGATTCTTTTCCAGTGCTGCCACCGAGGAAACACTTAAATCCTGATATCTCATCTTAATGCCCCTTTCCCGGGCCAGTAAAAGCTGCTGGTAAAAATAAAAAGCCGTATCCGGAGAACAGGTTTCAAATATTATCCTTTCTTCGCCCATTTCTTCAGCCAAAGATTGAATATATCTTTTCACCTCAGCACTGCGTCCCAAATCCAGATAGCCACTGATAACCTGCAAATGATTGCCAAAATCATGGCGTAACTGACGCAGTAGTTGGATTACCTGTTCACCATTCATCGCAGCATCTCCTTTATAAGATTTATAGCAAAAAACCCCTGAATCGCTCCAGGGGTTTCTAAATCTAATAATCCATCTACTACATTGTAACCGTTTCTTGCAGGGGATATACGCTTACCTGTTTGCGATTTTTCCCAAGCCTTTCGAACTTTACCCGGCCATCAATAACAGCGAATAAAGTATCATCTCCACCGATCATAACATTTTTGCCAGGATGAATTTTGGTTCCTCTCTGGCGAACTAATATATTCCCGGCCCGCACTACCTGTCCATCATAACGTTTAACTCCTAAACGTTTGGACTCACTGTCACGGCCGTTTTTAGAACTGCCAACACCCTTTTTGTGAGCAAATAATTGAAGATCAAATACGAACATTTTAACACCTCCTGTACTCAACCTGTACATATTCCTGGTAGGCTTGCAACATAGAATTCAATCCGGCTTCCAGTGTGGTGAGTAACACTTCAGCTTTTAACTTATCCTCTTCATTAAGGTCACTAGGAAGCTGGCAACTTAACCAGCCCTTTTTTATCTCATACACTGGTTCCCGGGATAAATGCTTAATCAAACCCAGCAGTGTGGTCTGAGCAATGGCTGAAACTCCGGCACAGTAAATGTCCTCACCTTCCGGAGCAAACCCAGCATGCCCTTCAACGCTAAAACCTTGAATTTCACTGCCCTGACAGGTAAATGTAATCCGTATCATCAGCCTTCGATTTTTTCCACCTTAATCTTAGTATAAGGTTGACGATGGCCTTGTTTTCTACGATAATTCTTACGCCTCTTATACTTAAATACTACAATCTTCTTTTCCCGACCCTGCTCCAGGACAACTGCGGTAACCTGTGCGTTGGGAACTAACGGGGTTCCTACCCGCACCTCATTACCATCACTTACCATGAGCACCTGGTCCAGAGTAAGACGGTCTCCCGGCTGAGCATCCAGTTTTTCAACTTTCAGAATGCTGCCTTCAGTAACTCTGTACTGTTTGCCGCCTGTCTGGATTACTGCATACATTCTAATAACACCTCCACATTTTTTAGACTCGCCAGTTACAGGTAGGTCACCGACCGTTTGTGAAACCTGTACTGAGCGGTTGCAAAAATGCGCAACCCTCATAAAAAGTTAACATAATAGGGGCAGCTAAGTCAAGCAAGTCTTCAAGGGCTCTCGCCAGCACTAATTCTATAGTCAGCTATGGCCAGTTCTGGATTGTTTATTAGCTTTAGCTCTTTCCCCGTACGTCTTCTTATGTAATCAATATTCTTAACATCATTCTCAATATACTGCAGCAATTCAGGATGAGCCTCGCATACCAGTACCGGCTGGTCGGTATAGCACATATTAGCCAGTTTCCGCTTTACCTCACAGGAGAGGGCAAATAGGTTGAAGGTACGCCCCCGGCCATTGCAAACCGTACATTCATCAGTAAAAAATTCAGACACCCCATAGCGGGACTTTTTGCGAGTCATTTCCAAAAAGCCTAGTCCGGTCAAGCCTATAATACGGGTGTGGGCCTTATCTTTTTGCAGTTCATTGCGCAGTACGGATACCACTTCTTCTTGGTGGCCTTTGGTTTTCATATCTATAAAGTCAATCAGGATAATGCCCCCGATACTTCGCAAACGAAGCTGACGGGGGATCTCCACCGCTGCTTCCATGTTCAGCTTATATACTGTGTCTTCAAAATCATTTTTACCCGTATATTTGCCGCTGTTTACATCGATAACGGTCATAGCTTCGGTTTGATCGATAATAAGATAACCCCCGCTTTTCAGCCAAACCTTACGGCGTAGAGCCCGGCGTATGTCCTTTTCTAATCCATATTTTTCGAACAAGTCGCCTTCTTCATATTGAACTCGAAAATGGGCTCCTCCCTTTTTATCACGAATATACTGGTTGATGCGTTCTTTCAGTTTAATATTATTAATCACTATGCGGCTGATGTCGCTGTCCAAATAGTCACGTAGAGTCCTCTCCAATACATCTATATCTTCATAAAGTAAGCTGGGAGATTTACTGTTCTCAAAACGCCGCTGTATTTCTTCCCATACCTGGAGGAGTTCCTGTAGTTCTCCTATGATTTCCTGATCTTCTGCTTCCAGACAGGCAGTCCTAAGTATTAACCCTACTCCCTCTGGTTTGTTAGCCTCCACCAGATGGCGCAGATGCTCGCGCAAATTGTCATCGGTTATTTTCCGGGAGATAGAAACCTCGTTTTGATAAACCAGCAATACTAAAAAACGTCCCGGTATGGTCAAATCGCAAGTTACCCGGGCACCTTTTTCCGAAAAGGCCTCTTTTTTAACCTGTACCATTATATCCTGACCGCTTTTAACCATATCAAAAATATTGCGGCTCTTCTTCAAGCCGGGCGCCACAATATCCCCCGCATATAAAAAAGCATTTTTGGCCAGCCCAATATCAATAAAGGCACAGGATAGACCAGGAATAATGTCCTTGACCTTGCCCTTGTAGATTTTACCTACATTTTCATTTTGATCCGCCCAGAAAACCTCAACCAGGCGACCTTCTTCCACAATGCCTACCCGTGATTCCCAGGGGTAGACTTCTGCAATTATTTCTCGGCTCATGAATTTACCTTTCCAATGGACTGTACAGCTCTTCGTCTATCCGAATATAATTTCCTTCCCTAAATACATCCAAAATCGCCTGAGGAGGAACCCCTTGTTGCTGGAGCAGATCCACGATTTCATCATAGCGAATGTTCAGCGGTTCTCCAGCCCCAACCCAGATCATTAAACAAAAGAACTCCTCATATGGCTGTATGTCTATATTATAAATACCTTTTCGCAAATCTTTGTCAACGCCCTTTTTCTTTCCCCGGCTGGAGATTAGGAGCTTTTCCGCATTAAGAATATTTTGACATATCCTGCTAATATCCTCCTGGGACATCTGCAAAATAAACCCATAGGCTGCACAGTTTACTGCCTTCATCAGTGAAGGAGCATTTCTTTCGATTTCCCGCGCCTGCACTATATGAGCCCCTGCAGGCAAAACCTTATTCAATGCTTCACACAGTTCACCAGGAGGCATAGGTTGTTGCAATTCCAAATCAAAATATTCTTTTTTACCCCATAGTCCCACCGGCAGAACCGTACCCATGGATAATCGTATATGGGGATTGAATCCTTCGCTGAGAGCAAAGGGGATTTTCGCCCGCCGCAGAGCACGCTCCATCATGTGCATGGTATCCAGGTTGGACAAAAAACGCAGTTCAGGACCAATGCTATACTCAGCTCTGATGCGCACGCTCACTCCCCCCTCTTAGATCAATTTCCACTTCAAAACTGGGACAGACACCACAGCCGGTACAGTCCTCCTGACGGCAATCCATGGTAGTCTCTCCCCTTTGAGCTTTGTCATTTTCATGGCGTAAATACGCTTTGGTTACTCCACTGTCTATAAAATCCCAGGGAAGCAGTTCATCATAAGAGCGGTTCCGAGAAACGTAAAAAGCCGGATCTAACCCGGACTCTTCCAGGGCTTTTTGCCAGTGTTCAAAATGAAAGTACTCTGACCAACCATCGAAAATTGCTCCATTTTTCCAGGCATTATAGATTACCTGCCCTAGTCTTCTGTCTCCCCGAGCTATGATACCTTCCAGAAAGCTGACCCGGCTATCATGAAAGCTTAATTTTATACCTTTGCGCCGGAAGCGGGTCATGTAACTGATTTTCTCCTGCAGTTCCTCTATGCTGTTCTGGGGCTGCCATTGAAAAGGGGTATGGGCTTTGGGTACGAAACAGGCCATACTGGATCTAATCTCCACCGAACGGCGGGAATATTGATTGCCAATACGTTTAACCTCTTCCAAAAGCTGCAGTATACCATCCAGATCTTCTTGGGTTTCGGTAGGCAGCCCAATCATAAAGTAAAGCTTTACCGCCCGCCAGCCCGATTGGAAAGCTGCTTTTACCGCATCATACAGTTGTTCCTGGGTCACATTTTTATTAATAACGTCACGCAATCGCTGGGTTCCCGCCTCAGGGGCCAAGGTCAAGGTAGTCTTGCGCACCTTTTGCACCTCATTGGCCAGATCAATAGAGAAAGCATCTACTCTCAGAGACGGCAGGGCCACCCCTACCCCTTTAGAACCATGTTCCTCTATCAACCCTTTAACCAATTGATCAACCCCAGTGTAATCCAGGGTACTCAAGGAAGCCAGGGAGACCTCCTCATAACCGGTGTTTTCCAACTGAGCTCTGGCTTGCCGCTGTAGAGTCTCCACGCTTTTTTCCCGCACCGGTCTATAAACCATACCCGCGTGACAGAAACGACAGCCCCGCTGACATCCCCGCATTACCTCCAGTACCGCCCGGTCATGAACTACCGTCATGTAAGGAAGGATAGGATTATCAGGATAGTAAGCCTCATCCAGGTTGGCTACAATCCTTTTGCGCACCCGCCGGGGTACATCAGGATACAGGGGTTCCATGGAAGCCAGGGAACCATCATCGTCATAGGCCACCTTATATAGAGAAGGCACATAAATCCCTTCGACTTTAGCCAGTTGCCGCAGTTTTTCCTGACGGGGCAGCTTTCGCACCCGTTCCACTTCATCCAACAGTTCCGGCAAAGCTTCCTCGCCGTCGCCAATCATAAACATATCGAAAAAATCACAGAAGGGTTCCGGGTTAAAAGCCACCGGCCCCCCAGCCAGCACCAGCGGATCCTCATCAGTTCGCTCCCGGCTGAATACCGGTATCCCCGCCAGATCTAGCATATTCAGTATATTGGTAGCTGACAGCTCATACTGCAGGGAAAAACCCACTACCTCAAAGTCAGCCAATGGACGGTAAGATTCCAAGGCATACAAGGGTATCCCCTCTTCACGCATGAGCTTTTCCATATCCGGCCAGGGAGCAAAAGACCTCTCCAGTAAATGATCAGTGGTTTCGTTGATCAAACCATATAAAATCCGGCCGCCGATGTGGGACATGCCCACTTCATATACATCAGGAAAAGCAAACACCATTTTTACCCGGCTGCTCTCCCAGTTCTTTTTAATGACATTTAATTCATTACCGGTATAACGAATTGGTTTCGATACCCGGGGAAGAATGTCCCGAAACAACCTGTCCTGCATCATGTTCCTCCGCTTCTGCCACAAAATACCGTATTATATATATTACCACAAAGACAAAGATGTTAACCTTTTGCCTCACCCGAGGCGCTTTAACATCCCCATCCGCCTTTATTATTTAGGGTTAGTAATACCATCCTGGGACTCAATGACCAAGCCTTCGATGTGGTGCTTGCCCATGGTCTTCCGTTTTTTCCGGTTTTCTTTGGACTCCAGAACAATGTCCAAATCATAGTCTTCAGGATAGAGATCCTCCCGGTCAATATGAAGAGTTAGCCGCTTATTGTTGATTCTATACTTCTTACCCAACACCAAAACCACCAGATCACCCTTTTCATTTTCTTCCTGAAAGACCACCCCGGTACGCTGCATGGTACTTATATAGACCCGGTCACCAACTTTCAGGTTTTTCTTTTGGTACTTGCGCTGCCGCTCCAGACGGTCTTGAGCTTTTTCCGCTTCCTCCCGCATGCGCTGGTTTTCCCGGTGTTTCCGAATAACCTCCTCATCAGTCAGCGTTTCAGTCTGAACAATGGATTCCAACTGAAGAGCCATTTTTGTACCGTAGCTGATTTCATAGGCATGAGCTATCAAATCCGGGTCCATCCCTAGCTTCAAAGCGATCAAGAAAGCATGACTGTCGCCCCAGGTGCCGATTTTCAACCGGTAAAGAGGCTGCAAGCTGTCCGGATCAAATTCCATACACCCGTTGACAAAGCCCTCAGCATGTTGGGCAAACTCTTTGATTTCCCCTAAATGTGTGGTGGCAACAATAGTTGCTCCCCGAGCATATAACTCCTCCAGTACGGCAATGGCGAAACCCCGCCCTTCTGCAGGATCGGTCCCCGCTCCTAGCTCATCCAGCAGTATGAGAGAGCCTGAATCAGCGCAGGAAAGCATGGTCAGGATATTGCGCACATGAGCAGAAAAAGTGCTTAAAGACTGTTCCATGCTCTGTCCATCACCGATATCGGCCATGATATCGGTGAATATGGCGATTTCGCTTCCCTCTTCCACCGGCAGGTGCAGCCCAGCCTGAGCCATCATGGTAAGCAACCCCACCGTTTTTAAGGTAACCGTCTTACCTCCAGTATTAGGGCCGGTGATAACCAGGGCACGATTCAATCCCCCTAGGTGAAAATCCAGAGGCACCGCCTTGGCTCCCAATAAAGGATGCCGTCCCTGCTTAATAGTGCAGATTCCTGAAGTATTCAGTTGAACAGGCCGCATATCCATGGATCGGCTGTACTTGGCTTTAGCAAACACGAAGTCATAGTGAGTAATGGTTTCCACATTTATCAGCAGTTCTCGGGCATGACTATCCACCTGTTGGGTTAAATCAGTAAGAATGCGGAAAATCTCTACCTCTTCTTCCGCTTTCAGCTGAGAATATTCGTCCTGTAGGCGCGTAACCGCAGCTGGTTCCATAAAAACCGTTGAACCGCTTGAAGAGGTATCGATCACCGTTCCGGAAAACTTTTTGTGGTACTGCCGCTGAACCGGTACTACTAAACGGCCGCTTCTTTCCTGAATCACCGTGTCTTGAAGCATGGCCGCATAGGAATCCGATCGCAAAATATCGTTGAGTTTCTGGCGAATACGTTCCTCCACGATAAGCATGCGTTTACGGATTCTGTACAGATCACTGCTGGCTCTATCTGCTACTGCTCTGTTAACTATAGCCACAGTGATTGCCTCATATAAATCATCCAGTACAAACATGGAATTGGCATATGATGCTAATCGGGGAGCAACCGATTCCATGGCCTCCATGTACTTGCATATTCTTTTGACTCCTTCCAAAAGATGGCCAACCGCTTCCAACTCTTCCGGGGTAAATACATATCCCTTGCCCAGCTTAACCATGATCTCCGGAATGTTTTCCAGGGCAAGAAGAGGAACACTGGAGTTGACATCCAACATGTTGCGGGCTTCAGTAGTTTCATCCATCCAGTTTTTAATTTGTAAATAATTAACCGAAGGTTTTAGCTGCCCGATAAGGGTTTTAGCTGTTTCAGTCATAGCCAAGGACTTTACTTCCGCGATGATTTTATCGAATTCCAATGTCTGCAATGCGTTTTGATTCATTATTCATATCCTCCTCAATTAGGTCTCCATGAAAAAACCGGACTGCAGCAGCAGAACCAACGGCTGCCCAGCCCGGTACACCAATCCCGGATCTATGGGAGACTCAAACTAAGAAGGAATAAAAAACCGTGCACCCAGCACGGTTCTAACCATCATCTATTCATAATGATAAGAATGCCTGCCGTTGATGTTCAGCTGCAAACAACACACCATTAGCCCCTGGCCGGCAGAGACTTAGCGGTATGTTTTGCTAACCGTATAAAACTAACAGTTATTGATGAACAACTTCGGACATACATGCATTCCTTTACTTTAGGATGGTTTTATTTTATGCTACCACCCTCCTAAATGCAAGCCCTACTGCCCGCCAAAAGCTCAAGAATTTAATGGCTGACAACGCTGAACTGGATCTTTGTTAAGTGCCTTCGACAAAGACTATCTCAACAGTCCCTGACCACAGCCTGGGGCCCCTTTTCCAACAGGCACTCAATTAACTCGGCCTCACTGACTATGCCTTCCACCTGGTGATGGTCATTGATAACCACTACCAGGAGATAATAGGTAGGAC
>FZPS01000049.1_pt263 | contig 10091 bp, 9 predicted proteins | sample 1817821 | NCBI WGS metagenome assembly FZPS01 (sample SAMEA104158645, study PRJEB21678) | metagenome | place: Germany | collected 2015-04-21 | reverse complement strand
AATCAATATTATAATACATCTTAATATAATAATCTTTATTATCTAAATAGGGAGTTATGGCTTAGCCACAACTCCCTATTTAGCCATTACTAGATAAAAGAACTTTAGCTATCGTTTTTTCATTCATCTTAACAGTGCCATCATAGGTTGTATCAAAAGGAAAATACAAATAATCCTTGTCTGCATATGTATACATAACTATAGGTTTTATTGCATAAAAGTCGTTAGTTACTGTTTGGTCTTTAACATTTATGGGAAGTCTTTGACGAACAGATGAGTTTGACGAATTTGATAGTATTCTATGAAAAAAATGAGTAAGATACCAATAGCATTAATTATAATTAATTATAAAAAAATCTTGAATGATAATGAGAATTATGATAAAGTAAAAATAAATAGCATTATGGTATCCTAAAAATGAAGGGGTACCATAGTTCTTTATACCTACATACTTAATAAAAGGAGGAATTGCTATGATAAATAAAGAATGGGAGAAAAGTGTGGCGTTTCATGGTCATGCATGCCCAGGACTAGCCATTGGATTTAAGGCTTGTGAAGCCGCTAAGAAAAAGCTAGGAATTACTTTTTCTAAAGATGAGGAAATTGTGTGTGTGACAGAAAATGATGCTTGTGGCGTAGATGCTATACAAGTTCTTACAGGATGTAGTATGGGAAAAGGTAATTTAATTTACCGGGGAACAGGAAAACAAGCTTTTAGTTTCTTTAATCGTACAAGAGATGAAAGTGTTCGGATAGTTTTAAAGCCTTTTCAAGAAGAAATGGATCGGCAACAACGGCAGCAATACATTTTAGAAGCAGACATTGATGAGTTATTTGTCTTTAAAAAGCCAACTTTTCAGCTACCAGAAAGAGCACGGTTATTTACCAGTGTGATATGTGAAGAATGTGGAGAGGCAGCTCCTGAACATAAAATTCGTCTGCAAAATGGGAAAAAGGTATGTTTAGATTGTTTCCATGAGTATTATCGAGGTTGGTAACCTCATTTTTAAAAACCTATTTCTCCAAACGTTTGGGCAAAACGTTGCCAAATGTAAAATGGGTGGAAAGAAATCATATTAAAAAGGGAGCTAAAAGAGATGGTCAAATATTTTGAAGAAATTTGGATTCCCAAAGCATTAAACTTAGAAAAACAACAAATGTTTTGGGATCAAAGATCAAGTCATTTTAATGAAATTGCATATAAAACAAAAGAGAATCAACAAAGAAGGGAAAAAATTATTGATCAATTAAGGCAAAAAGATTTTTTTAGAAAAACAAGTCATGTCTTAGATATAGGATGTGGCCCAGGGATATATAGTATTGCTTTTGCTAAAGAGTGTGAATCGGTAACAGCTTTAGACTTATCCAGTGAAATGTTAACTTATGGAGAACAAAATGCAAAGAAAGAGCAATTAAAGAATATTGAGTTTATACAAGAAGCATGGGAAAATATTGATATTCATGCTTTGGGTTGGGAAGGAAAGTTTGACCTTGTATTTGCTTCTATGTGTCCTGGCATTAATAGTGCAGATGCTTTAAAAAAGATGGTTGAGGCAAGTGGAGATGCATGCTTTTTATCTCATTTTGTAGAAAGAAAAAATGTAATAAAAGAGGAATTAATGCAACAATTAGATTTACCTTCAAAAAGATCATATGAAAACTCTATTTACCTTGCTTTTAATCTCTTATGGAATATGGGATATTATCCTCAGATTGAATATATAGATACGATGTGGGAAGATGTTTTTACTTTAGAAGAAATGGAAAAAGAGTATATGCAATATTTTTCTTTAATAAAGCCATGTACCATAAAAGAACAAAAGCAGGTACATCAGCAGGTACATCAATTTCTTTTAGAACATCAAGAGGATGGAAAGATAAAAGAACAAACACAAGCAAAAATAGGGTTATTATATTGGAGAAAGGAGAATTAAATTGAAAAGTTGGTTGCAACGATGTCAAATTCTTATTATGATAGGAGTATTCGTTTTAGGAAGTATGGCAGGGTGTGGAAAACAAAAAGTAGAAGATAAAGAAATGGGAAAAGAAGTAGAAAAGTTCATGAAATTAGAGGAAGAGGAGAAAGAGAAACATCCTGTAGTACTGCGTTTAGAAGGTGGAGATTGGGGATTTCCTAATCCATTTAAGCATTATCCTAGAGGACCAGGAGGATTTAAAACAGAACTGGTTTACGATTCTTTATTAGAAAAAAATGAAGAAAAAGAGATTCCTTGGTTAGCAAAAGAATATACTATTTCTGAAGATGGAAAAGAATATATTTTTACATTGCGGGAAAATGTAAAGTGGCATGATGGTACTCCTTTTACAGCAGAAGACGTTAAATTTACTTTTGATTATTATCGAGATCATCCACCTGTATGGAATAATCTATTAATCGATGGGAATTATATCGTTGAAAAAGCAGAAATTCTCAATGAGAACAAGGTAAAATTAGTAGTTGATGAAAAAAACAATACGTATCTTTCGAAAATAGGAGCTGTTCGTATTATTCCCAAACATATTTGGGAAAAGGTTGAAGATCCTACCCAATATGAAGGAGATGGAGTGGGAGTCGGATGCGGTCCTTTTGTTCTTGAAAATTATAGTAGTGAACATGGAAGTTATCAATTTAAGGCTTTTGGAGACTATTGGGGGCCCAAACAAAAAGTTGATGGTATTGAATATATACCAGTGAGTGACTCTATTTTAGCCTTCGAAAATGGTGATATTGATTTTTTAACAGCTACACCTGATATTGTTTCTAGGTATGAAAATAATTCAGAATATAAATTAACTCAAAATAAGCCCTTTTTTGGTTATCGTTTGATTTTTAATATGGAAAAACGCCCAGAACTGAAAGAAGTAGCTCTTCGAAAAGCCATTGCCTATGGATTAGATCGACAAGAAATGGTGGGAAAAGTAGCTAGAGGCAGTGGAATCGTAGCTAGTATGGCTTATTTGCCAGTGGAACATGGTTGGTACAACGAGGCGATTACCCAATATACCTATGAACCAGAGAAAGCGAAAGAACTTTTACAAGGGAAAAAGTATCAATTTGAATTGTTGACAGGGAATTCTCCTCAAGAAGTAAAAATAGCTGAATTAATGAAAATCAGCTTAGAAAAAGTAGGAGTTCAAGTCCAAATTAAAAGTGTTGATATGAAGACTAGAGATAGTGCTGTAAAAGCGGGTAATTATGAATGGGTCATTACAAGGCATGGAGGTTGGGGAAAAGATCCAGACTCCCTTCGTGAACACTATGGGATTACTACATTAAAAGGAGCTGGTAGTCCTGCATCAGGAGGGATTCCGGGATATTTCAACCAAGAAATCAATGATCTATGTTGGAAACAAATGGTTCAGATGAATCCAGAAGAACGCCGGGAAACTATTTTTAAGATTCAAGAGTTAGTGGCCGAGGAGGTTCCAATGATTCCTTTGTTTAATACGATTGATATTTTTGTGACTCGCCCTCAAAAATTTGATGGTTGGATGTTTCGATACGATCATAACTATATGGATGCTTGTAAATTATCTTATGTAGAAAGAGAAGTTGAGGAATGAAAAACAGAAGAAAAAAATCATATTTTCAATATGTGATTACCATTTTCTTTGTTCTCACTTTAAATTTTTTTATACCTCGGTGGATGCCAGGGGACCCTTTTACTTTTTTGTCTTCTGATGAAGGACAGTTATTGGTTTCTTTTACAGAGGAGCAAATGAATTTATATAAGGAATATTATGGTTTGGATAAGCCTTTAGTCATTCAATACGGGGAATATATAAAAAATACGTTTATAGGAAACTTAGGATATAGTATTTACTATAATGATTGGGTACTTCATTTGATTTTAAAACGTATGAAATGGACCATAGGGATTGTCGTGATTTCTCTTCTTCTTAGTGTTTTTATAGGTGTAATACTCGGTTGTTTGTCCGCTTGGAAAAGAGATACTTTTTTCGATGAGGGGCTGTATGGAGTGATGCTTATTTTGACAGAAATACCGTCTTTTCTTATTGGTATCATTTTTTTGTTCTTATTTGCAGCTCATTTGAAATGGTTTCCTTTATCAGGTGGTATGAAGACGTATGGAAATTGGACCAGTGAAAAAGAAAAAATTATAGATGTTTTTTGGCATGGTATGTTACCTGTTATAACATTAGCCATGACAAAAGTAGGGGAATTTTATCTTATTAGTCGAAACAGTATGTTATCTGTCTTGTCTAAAGATTATATACAAACAGCCAAAGCAAAAGGATTAAAAAAAAGAAGAATCCTTTTTAAACATGGGCTTAAAAATGCTATGTTACCTGTGGTTACAAAGATTTTTTTAACCCTAGGCTCTGTTTTTGGAGGAGCTGTATTGATTGAAAATGTATTTCAATATCCGGGAATTGGAAAGTTAATGAAAGAAGCCATTTTTGTTAGGGATTATCCCCTCATACAAGGGATTTTCTTGTTTATTACCATAACAGTCTTAGTAATGAATTTATTGGCAGATCGATTGTACTCAAAATTGGATCCAAGGGTGAAGTAGATGAAGAAAATAAAAGAATATTGGAAGATGTTTTCAATGCCAGCTAAAATAGCAGCACTATGGCTTATTCTTATATGTAGTATGGCCTTATTGGCGGGTATTATAACAAGATATCCTTGCTACATTCCATCAGGCTCTTCTTTAGAACCTCCTAGTTTTACCCATATTATAGGCACTGATGATTTAGGTATCGATTTATGGGCACAAATTTGTTATGGAGCACGAACTAGTTTAATGATTGGGTTCGGAACGGCTTTATTAGCAGGAGTCGGAGGCAGTCTTTTTGGCATTTTTGCAGCCTATAAAGGAGGATGGGTGGATATTTTGATGATGCGAATTGTAGATATGATGATCATTCTCCCACAGCTGCCTCTTATGATTGTATTAGGAGCTTTTTTAGGACCTAATATTGGAAATATTGTAGTCGTCTTGGCCTTATTTTCTTGGACAGGAATTGCCCGTATTGTACGATCCAAAGTTCTTTCACTAAAGCAAGAAAAATATGTTCTTGCAGCTCAAAGTTATGGTGCTAGCTTTTTTTACATTGTAAAAAAGCATTTTTTTCCATCTGTTTTTCCATTAATAATGGTAGGAATGATTCGGCTTACTAGTAGAGCTATCGTTGCGGAGGCTAGTCTTTCTTTTTTAGGTCTTGGAGATCCAGCTTCTAAAAGTTGGGGAATGATTCTTCATCATGCCTTAAACTTTAAAGGAATTTATTTTACTCCTTACTGGAAGTGGTGGATTACCAGTCCTTTACTTGCGGTTTTAAGTGTCGTCATTGCCATTGCCTTTATTGGAAGAGAGATAGAAAAAATTATCAATATGAAAAAGTAAGGAGGATCCCATGAGTCAATCAATACTTGAAATAAAAAACCTGTATGTAACCTATAAAGGAGAGGAAAATTTCCGAGCATTAAATAATATAAGTTTTATATTAAGACAAGGTGAAACTTTGGGGATTGTTGGAGAATCGGGTAGTGGGAAAACAACCCTTGCTCTTACTCTTATGGGTTTGTTGGATAAAAAAGCCCATATTGCTGGGGAAGTATGGTATAAGGATCAATGTCTTAGTGATTTGCCAGAAAAAGAGAGAGAACAATACCGATGGAACAAGATTTCCATTGTATTTCAAAATAGTTTAGAGGTATTGAATCCTGTACTCACTATTTATGAGCAAATTTATGAATGTCTTCAGCGTCATACTTCTTTTTCCAGGGAACAGATGGATACGAAGGTTTATGAACTTTTACAGAGGGTAGGATTAAAAAGGCAATGGGTAAAGGCTTATCCTCATGAATTATCTGGTGGAATGCGACAGCGAGTTCTTATTGCTATGGCATTATCCTGTGAACCAGATGTTCTTATTGTTGATGAGCCAACCACTGCTCTTGATGCAATGGGTAAAAGAGAGATCATGGATATGCTTTTAAACTTACAGCAAGAACAGGGGTTTTCTATGATTGTTATTTCTCATGAAATGCAGGTCATTGCTCAGTTAACTCAAAGAGTTGGGGTTTTATATAGTGGTTATTTATTAGAAGAAGGTCCTACTTCCAGTGTATTAAAAGAACCCATGCATACATACACAAGGGGATTGCTTTCATCTGCTCCTATTTTAAATCCTTATCGAGATTTATGGGGGATTGCAGGAGAAATGCATAGAGAAAACAGGCAAGGATGCCCTTTTTACTCTCGATGCAATCAATCCATAGCCCTATGTAAGGAAGAAACCCCTCGTTTTAAAATCATTTCTGCTCATAGAAAAGTAGCTTGCCACCGGGGTGGAATCGTTACTCTTTTAAAAGCCAAAAATGTGAAAAAACAATATGTAACTGAAAATCGAAAAATACAAGCCTGTAAAAACTGCCGATTGGAAATTAAGGCTGGTGAAACAGTGGTTCTTTTGGGACAATCAGGAAGTGGGAAGACAACTTTAGCTAGTATTTTAGGAGGGTTATTAGTTCCAGATGAAGGTGATATTTATTTTCAAGGAGAAAAGGTGAATGGGAACAATATGACTTCAAAAGTAGGCGGGGTACAAATGGTTTTTCAAGATCCTTTTTCAGCTATCAATGAGCATTTTACTATTTTAGAAGCAGTGGAAGAACCTTTGCATATCATGAAAGAAGGCACAAAGGAAGAAAGGAAAAGAAAAGCCATACAGGCTCTTTGTGATGTAAGTCTCCCTACTACGCCAGGCTTTTTAACAATTCGATGTTATCAATTAAGTGGAGGACAACGACAGAGAGTCGCTATTGCAAGAAGTTTAGTAACTCATCCTAAAGTATTACTAGCTGATGAAATTAGTTCCATGTTGGATCCTTCTACCCAGGCAAATCTTCTTCGTTTTTTAAAAGGGTTACAAAATGAAAAAGGATTTTCTATGCTGTATATTACTCATGATATTGCTGTAGCACAAAAGATAGCGGATCGAATTTATATTATGTACCAAGGGGAGATTGTAGAAGAGGGCAATGCTTGGGATTTATTTTCCAATCCTAAGCACAACTATACAAAGAAATTACTTGGTGAAGGTTTGGCTCGTTGGTAAGAATTTAAAAATTCTTTGATAATTAAACTTGTAAAAAGAGAAAAGAACGGGTATACTAATGATATACCCAAAAAATCCAAACCTTTGGAGAGGATTCTAAATAAAAAAGTTGTGAAATTATTTTTTTCATCAAAATCCAAAGGTTTGCCCCAAAATCAAATAAGTATTTTAGTTTCAACCATTGCATATGGATAATAATTTTTAGGAAGGTGAAAAATATGAAGGCCAATATGCTCATTGCCCATGGAGGAGGACCTACTGCAGTTATTAATGCTTCTTTATACGGTGCGATTGAGGAAGCAAAAAAACATAATGAAATTGGATCAATTTATGGTGCTCTTGGAGGTACAGCAGGAATTTTGGAAGAAAACTTTATTGATTTTAAAACAGTAGATCAAAAGACACTTGATTTACTTCCTTTTACTCCTGCGTCTTCTATCGGAACTTCAAGATTTCCCTTATATGAAAAAGAATATGAGCAAATGTTAGAAGTTTTTAAAAAACATAATATACGTTATGTGCTTTTTAATGGGGGAAATGGATCTATGGATACCTGTGGACGGATTTATAAAGTAGCGCAAAAGCACGATATTCATGTGGTAGGAATTCCTAAAACCATCGATAATGATATCTCTGTTACAGACCATTGTCCAGGGTTTGGTAGTGCAGCCAGATATTTGGCAACTTCCGTAGCAGAAGTTGGGCAGGATGTAAAATCTCTTCCTATTCATGTATCGATTGTGGAAGCTATGGGGAGAAATGCAGGTTGGATTGCTGCATCTTCTGTTTTAGCTAGAAAAAAAGAAGGGGATGCACCTCATTTAATTTATTTACCGGAAAAACCCTTTTGCGAGGAAGAGTTTTTAGAAGATGTGGAACGTTTGTATAAAAAATTAGGCGGTGTTGTGGTAGTGGCAAGTGAAGGACTTAAAAATGAAAAAGGAGAGCCCATTGTTCCCCCTATTTTTAAAACAGGAAGGGCCACTTATTTTGGTGATGTTAGTGCTCACTTAGCTATGCTTGTAATACAAAAATTAGGGATTAAGGCAAGAAGTGAAAAACCAGGTATCTTAGGCAGAGCGTCCATTGCTCTTCAATCAGAAGTGGATCGGCAAGAAGCCATAGAAGCAGGAAAAGCAGCAGCAAAAGCTGCTTGCGAAGGCAAAACAGGAGTGATGGTTGGTTTTAAACGTATCAGCAACGAACCTTATTCTTGTGAAACCATTTTTATTCCCATTGAAGAAGTAATGATGCATGAACGGAAAATGCCAAAGAATTTTATTAACGAGCGAGGTAATGATGTAACTCCCGCATTTATTAAATGGTGTAAACCTTTAATTGGAGCAGAACTACCTTCTTATGCAAATTTTAGATAAGAAATACAAGGAGGAGAAAAAATGAAGCAAATATTTGTAAATTTGAAACGTTTTGATGTACCAAGACGTTTTGGAGGAGTTTGTCCATTGGAAAATCCTAAGGTATGGGTGGAAGAAATTTTGGATAAGAGCATTCAATATGGATTGGGTACATTAAAAGATAGTAATGTAACCTATATGCTTCCAGAGGCTCTTATTATTCCAGCCGTTGAAAAGCTGTTTTCTTATCCGGAGACAGAAAGACAGACGTTGCATATTGGTTGCCAAGGCGTATTTAGGGAAAATGTACAAGTAGGCGGTAATTTTGGAGCTTTTACAACCAATCTTCCAGCAGCAGCAGCTTATAATATGGGATGTACCAATGCTATTATTGGCCATTCAGAAGAAAGAAAAGATAAGCAGGGGATCATTGGGAGCTTCGAGCCAGAATGGAACAGAGATAAAGACTTACGAGAAAGAGCAGCTAAGGCAGTGGATGATTTGATTAATCAAGAAGTTCTTTGTGCCTTTAAGCAAGGAATGGATGTACTTTTATGTGTAGGAGAAACAGCCGAAGAACGAGGAGAAGGCACTTTTGAAGAACAACAACAACGGATTAAAAAAGTGCTAAAAGCTCAGTTGGAAAGAGGTTTGAAAGGGATCCAAGAGTTTTTGCCCCAAAGACAAATTGTTATTGGTTATGAACCAATTTGGGCCATTGGACCAGGAAAGACACCACCAGGAAAAGAGTATATTTCTTTTGTATCTGCTTATATTAAAGACGTTGTAAGGGAATTATATAATTTTGATATATTTGTTGTTTATGGTGGTGGATTAAAAGAAGAAAATGCTCCTATGATTGCAAGTATTGATACCCTTGATGGTGGGCTAGTGGCATTAACTAGATTTACTGGAGATATTGGTTTTGAACCAGAAGGATTAAAGAAGATTATTGAAATTTATATAAATTAAAGGAGGAATTTTATAATGAAATTAAAATTTGAATATGGACATGGTTTCATGGAAGCCAATTTACCAGACAATACGGATGTTTTTATACCAGGAGAAACGGTAAAAGATCCAGCACCTTTGGAAAACATTGTAGAAGCAACCAGAGAATCTATTTTAAATCCCATTGGCTTGCCTCCCATTAAAGATCAAGTAAAAAAGGGTTCGAAGGTAGTTATCGTATTTCCTGACCGTGTAAAGGGAGGAACCCAACCGACGGCTCATAGGAAAGTAGCTATTCCTATTATTATTGAGGAGTGCCTAAAAGCAGGAGTAGAGAAAAAAGATATAAAATTAATCTGTAGTAATGGGTTGCATCGAAAAAATACAAAAGAGGAAATTAGAAGTCTTTTAGGTGATGAAATTTTTAATGAGTATTGGTATCGTGGTCAAATTACAAATCATGATAGTGAAGATTGGGATAATCTAGTGGATCTTGGTTGTACTGAACGTGGTGACCGAGTCATTATGAATAAAGAAGTATACGAATCAGATTTTGCTGTTTTAATTGGGCACGCTCTAGGAAATCCTTATGGTGGATATTCAGGTGGATATAAGCATTGTTCTACTGGAATTACTCACTGGAAGTCCATTGCTTCTCATCATGTGCCGCATGTTATGCATCGAGGAGATTTT
>FZPS01000217.1_pt46 | contig 10093 bp, 10 predicted proteins | sample 1817821 | NCBI WGS metagenome assembly FZPS01 (sample SAMEA104158645, study PRJEB21678) | metagenome | place: Germany | collected 2015-04-21 | reverse complement strand
GCATTAAAGTATCTGAATCATTTCGGGTATAATGAAAAGGCAGCACTGGATGTAAAAAACCTACTTACGTGGGTGACTGCGTCTGATCCAAAGCTTTATCTGGATATGCTCACAATTGTATCGGAAAAACAACAGGGCGGGCCGTCCTGGTTTACATCCAATTCCACACGCATTCAGGAAGTTTTCAACGGAATATCAATTTTAATTGAGGCTTTTAAATTCTTTAAGGAACGTACATATCTTGAATTTGCCATAAATGCCTTAAACTCTGTGCTTGGCTATTGTCTTATGCCTTCCGGGGAAATAAGGCGCTTTCATGAATTCACCGGTAAAGACAGTTTTACGGACTACACAACCGTCACCTGCATGGTGATGCCAGTCGTGGATATGGCAAATTTACTAAGAGGAATGAAGGATGACCGTTATCATGTGTTTGAAGAAGCCGCTTTGAAGATTGGAGAGCATTTGTGTGAGCGGGGTTATAACTTCCCAACGGAGGGTGGGGTTTCTGATCTTACGGAAAAAGAAATGGAGGATGGATCCATTTCGTGTACCGCGCTTTCTCTGCTTTATATCTATCGGTTTTTAAAGCAGGATAAGCGATTTGTAGATTTTGCAGCGGACGTTCTTTCACATCACGATGCCTGGAGCATGTACACGCATAATGTGCATATGTTCAGGAGCTCTTTGCGCTGGTGGGAAAACATATGGGAGGGCGATCACGACGGTCCTGCACTTAATTGTGGCCATTCCTGGTCTATTTGGCGGGCAGAGGCTCAATTCCATTATGCAATTGTCACCGGTGACACAGAGCGGCTCATTGATTCGTATAACGGATATATGTGCAGCTTTTCAAAAGTGACACCCGATGGCAGAATGTACAGCCATTATCAATGCGAGGCAATCATCGGCGGAGGGAATTCTGACAGAAGCACCTGTATGGAGTTCAGAATTGCATGTGGATTTCCGCGCAAGGAGGATAACTCCCTTTCGAGGTATGTTTTTGCCCGTGCATATGACACATGGTTCAAGTGCACCGCCGTTATAAAAACATCCGGCTTTGAGGGGGTTCTGAATGGCTGTTTGAAACCATCTGAAGAATACGCAATTCTTGAAAGTTTTGCACCTGATTTTGAAATTCTGTTTATCAGCGGCTTTAGAGGAAGACTTGTAATACATTCAAAAAAGACAATAAGTCTCAAATGTGATATTAACCCAACAATAATTAAAGGGGAGAGTTTTTGCTGCAATGGAATGCACAACATAACCCCTTCATCCGGCACTATAGAAATAAAGCTATAATAAGCCTCCCATTATTGTAATCGGCAGATGCATTATAAATATTGGATACTTACCTATGCTAAGCATGTGAAAGTTCCGACCGTAAGATTCGCGCATTATAATAAAATAATGCCTGCCTACACCCAACCATATGCAAACCGACCCATTCAGCATCAGGCTTTACTCCTCCTTGAATGGGTCGGTTTGTGCTTTTTTGTATTCTATTCTAAACCTTTGGGGATATACCTAATGATGCTTTAGAGATGAGACATTCCTGGCGATGCTTTGACCCCTGTCTCACCTTTCACTTTCTGTTGATCGGAAGCCACTTCAAAACGCTTTGTATCTTTTTATCCCAGAAGTACCAGTCATGATATCCGTGCTCTTCCTCATATGTTGTATCCAGGGAAAGCTTGCGGCAAAAATTATGGAATCTGACATTACATTCGTGGAATACATCCTCCAGCCCAACGCATTGATACAGCTTTGGCTTAAAACCGTCTGATGAGGCAATTTTTTCTGCAAGATAGAATAAGTCATTATTGGTTCCCTTTAATTTTGGTTCCGGACCATATATGTATTCCGCATCAGGTAAATCCGGTTCCTTCATACGTTCAACAATATCCATTACACCGGACAAGCTGGCGGCAGCCGCATATCTTTCCGGAAAATTCAATGCAAGCTTCATTGCGCCATATCCACCCATTGAAAGGCCGGCAACAAAAGTATCCTCTCTTTTGTCGGATACGGGGAAAAGTGATTTTACAACGGCAGGCAGCTCTTCACTTATGAATGTCCAGTATTTATTGCCATATCTCATATCCGTATAGAAACTTCTATCCGCTGCGGGCATTATTACTGCCAGCCCCATCCCTTCCACATACCTTTCAATCGAAGTTCTCCTCATCCATATGGTGTGGTCATCAGAAAGGCCATGAAAAAGATACAACACGGAATGTCCACGTCCATCACTAAACCGGTTGTATTGGGGCATTATCACATTCATGCTGCATTGTAATCCAAGAACCGACGACTCAAAATTACACTGAATAAAAGCCATTATAAACACCTCTTTAATTTATTTTTAGTATTGAAAGCATTAAACCGCATTTTAAAAGCATTCAATACCTTTAGCTGAAATTAGATAGCTCTTCCCTCTCACAAGGCATAAAAGAATCTGTTATGTTTTTTCCACCTTAATCAATTCTTCTCTTACATTCATGCGAACTGATTCGTCCGTTTTTCCATTCAGCTCTTCCAGAGCCCAGATAACAGCACCTGCAACAGGTGGCTCCTTAAGAAGATGAAAATTCACTTTGCATTCTATGCCACCTGATACTTCCCTTTTGAACGTTTCAAGAATCAATGGATTTTCCCCTTTAGTATAAACCGATCCGGCCATAATTACATCTATCGCGTCTTCTTCTCTAAAATCAAGACGTCGGTATACGCCTATAACAGAACGGGCAGTTTCCATGCCAATATGGCGCAAAATCTCCATCGCCTGTCTGTCTCCCTTATTGGCTGCATGAAACGCTATTTTGCAGATTAAATGATCCTTTATCTTTCCGGTATAAAGCTTTTCATATATTGCATCCAATAAATATTCTTCATTGGTTATTTCCAATACTTCAAACAGCATGTCCTTCATCAGGGTTTTTTCCCCGCCTCTGTAAAGAGAATTATAAACCGCCATTATGACGGCAGTTTCAATATATCCTCCGCCGGCAAAATCTCCTGTTATATATCCACAGCCCCCCACCTGGAGCCAGCTGCCATGCCTGTCGATGCCCACACAGCTTGTTCCGGTCCCATTAATGCTGCTGATACCAAAACCCTTTTCACTTCCGGCTTTGATTCCAAGAAAAGCATCATTATAAACTTTGAAATTCACTATGCCAACAGAATTTATTCTTTTACCAATTTCAGCATACTGCCTTTTAACATCCGCTCCCGCTAAGCCGAAAACTGCAAAGCCAATATCTTTTAAGCCCAGCCCGCATGTATCCAGTAAGCTCTTAAGATGAGCGCCGAGAACTCTTTGTATTCCGTCATAGCTATCAGAAAGTCGTTCATGGCTTATGGTTCCCTCTCTTTTAAAACCGATTAAATTACCTTCCGCATCAAAAACAGCATAATGTGTCTTGGTGTTTCCTCCGTCTACGCCCAGAACATATTGCATGTTAAGTAACCGCCCTTCATAATTATTCTCAACTTTAACAGACCGGGTGCTCTTTAACCTTCGCTTCTATCTGTAAAACTGCGGCAGATAATACCTGTGAGCCTCCATGAGTTCATCCAATGCCCCTTTTATTTGGTTATAATCATTTGCAAGGGGATGAATTAACAACGCCTTGACAGCTTCATTATAGTCACCGTATAATCCGGCTTTAACCGCATGCTTCTCATAAGCTTTAATCATACGCATCATGCCTTTGATATGTTCATTTACCGGTCCTTTGGGTGGAATGGGAAAAACTCCGTTTTTATTTACTTTGCAGCTTATTTCAATAATATCGTTTTTGTCCATGAAATCCAAGGCTCCGTTATTTTTTGTATTCACAACATGGATCTCATTTTTATCATTATAAATAGCGCTAATTAACGAAACTGCAGCCTCCGAATACATGGCGCCACCTCTTTTGTCAAGCATTGGTGGTTTTTCAACCAGCTCAGGGTTCTGATACATATGCAGAAGCTCTTTTTCAATCTCCTTACAAACCTCGCCGCGGGATTTTTCTTCCTTTAAAAGATGCTTAAGCTGCCTGTCTTTGTAATAAAAATATGTTAAATATCCGCATGGGTATGCATTTATTGTCTTAAGCAAATCCGTATCAAAATCCGGATTCGGGATATTTTTCAGCTTTCCTTTATTATCTGTCTCCATAAGCTTCTTTGGCAACAGATTTTCTCCGTCACAATAAATACCGGTGATCCAGCTAAGATGATTCAATCCCACATAATCGGTGGTTACATTGCTAAGCCCGCTTGTTACAGCCTCCAGTGACTTTATCATGTAAACAGGAACATTGCACAAACCTATCATTTTTGTTTCCGTGTGGTTTATAATAGCTTCTGCAAGCATGCCCGAAGGATTCGAAAAATTAATCATCCATGCATCAGGACAGTATTCCTTCATCAAGCCCGCAATTTCCATAAGCACCGGTATGGTTCTCATACCTTTCATAAATCCGCCAATCCCTGTGGTTTCCTGTCCGATCATTCCGTATTTCAGCGGTATTTTTTCATCCTTGATTCTTGCGTCAAGCTTTCCAACCCTGATCTGGACAATTACAAAGTCTGTCTTGCACAAAGCAGCTTCCAGACTTTCGGTTTTAATTACCTTACAGTCCATGGAATTGGCTTTAAGCATTCTTCCCGCCATATTCCCTACAATTTCAAGTCTTTCCTCATCAATATCCACCATGTAAAAACTATCCACAGGCAGTTCGTTTTTCCTCTGTATAAAGCCATTTATCAGTTCGGGAGTGTATGTACTACCTGCACCTATTACAGCAATCTTTAACCCTTTCACGTCTATCCTCCCTCAGGTTATTGGGGATCGAATCCCTGGTCAGTTACTATTTAAAGATAAGTTAACATCTATAGTCCATGGGCTCCGGCCTCGGGATTTTAAAAGGGTACCAATAACCGTTTTTATGTGTTTTAAAGTGTTAAACAGCCCTTTCAGGTTGATAATAACCAAAAGGGCGTATAATTTCTCCTCAAATACTGTTAAAGATGCTCAAATCCTGTCACGGATCGGATATTTCGCATCAGATTCCTGAAGTGCTGGTGTTTGTACTGCTCAGATCCTGTCACGGTTCAGATGTTCCCCTGTTCATAGGATGCTATCTTTTTCTGTAGTCCCTTGGTGACATGCCTGTTAAATTTCTAAATGACTTATTAAAATTTGAAATGGAACCAAACCCACAGTCCTCAGCAATCTCAATAATTTTTTTATCTGTGGAAATCAACTCACTCTTTGCAGCATTAACCCGTAAGCACATGATGTATTCCATCGGAGTGACCTTGGAAAAGCTGCGGAACAAGCGGCATAATTTAGATACGCTGATATTGAATTTTTCCGAAATGTCCGAAAGCTTAATTTTGTTTGTAAAGTTCTCTTCGATATATTCCGCGATTTCCCTAAGCTTTTTTGCGTCATGCAGATTAATTTTTTTGTAAAAGCCGGAGCCCTCTTCATTGTCAAAATAACGGATTATATTTGTTAAAAGCTTTAAAAGCAAAGCTTTAATCATTAATTGATAATGAGGTTTTTTCAAATCGTATTCTTTCTGAATTTCATCCAGAACACTGGTTATTTCGCCAACATGAGGATGGTCGTGAGAAAGCTTGTTGCTGAATCTTGAACCTGATTGTTCGAATGGGGACAGATATTCATAATCAAATAAAACAGGTCCTCCAGGCCAAATCAATGACGGACTGAAAAGAATGACCTGCATGACAAGATCCTTATCATCAAAGGCAAGATGAATCTCATCATTGTTAATAATAAAAACATCACCGGGCTCAAAAAAATACTCATGGCCGTTAATCAGGTACTTCCCCGTACCCTGCTTAACACGGCATACTTCCAGCTCATTATGCCAATGCAGCTTTCTTGAGTCTGAACTGACTCCAATGGTATTTCCAATGGAAAATGAAAAATGTACTTGTAAGTCCGGTTTTAACTGTGTGCTTTCCTTTTGCCGCATTTTGCTCACATTACACCATCCAAATTGTTCATCAAAAGCTGTAACTCTATTTCCTGTTCTCCTGCAAAGCTTCCATAAGCTTGCCCATTATATCCTCATAAACCTCGTAATCCAGTGAGAACAGCTCGTCTCTGGTTTTTCGCGAATCCGGATGCAATTCTTTAATATCCTCCCACAGGAATATTTTTTTCATTATTCTGTATACTTCTTCTTCATTACCGGTCTTCTCAACATACCGGCATATAATTTCATAATCCCTGATTCCTCTCTCAAGAGCTTTGTATCTTAATGAAAGCATGGGCTCACCATCTCGACCCGGATATACAAAGTTGGTGTCTCCCGCATGGAAGCTTGGATATTGATAACTTATTTCCCCAATAGGGTCATCGGGCCATACTGTGTAATTCCACCTTAAAAAACCATCCAGCCCAAGATACCATGAGAGCCACGGAATCAGCCTTGCTTCGAGCAAATGCGAGCATATGTAGGTGTTTGGCAATTTGGGTATACAACAGACATAGTAAGCCACCCTGCCCTCTATTTCCTTTTGAATTTCCTTTAGTTTTTCAAACTCACTGCATACGCAATTTAAAATGGGAACATAATCACAAATACCCTCTATGTTGTTTTCTATAAATGAAACCTCATTTATTGCTGCTTTGTATTTAAAAGAGGGCGCGGCTTCTCTGACGGTATTAAGCCTTAGTTTGAACAAATCAGGTTCGGCTGGCTCGTCTGCTACAATTCTTACAATATCTATCCATCCGTTTTGAATGAAATTGTTTTCAAGCGCTTTAACATATGCAATAAAATCCTCTTTACGCTTCATATATTTGTATGTGTTGGAGAATTCATCGAAATACCTTATCCTGACAGCGTCATTATAATCTTCAATAACACCGGCGAAACCGGCATCCTCCATCAGCCATATATTAAGTAGGCCAAATACTTCAATTTCATCCTTAATGCCATATTTCATACAGAGATTGATATATCTGTTCAGATTTTTAAAATCAAATACCCAGTGACCTGTTTTATTAAGCTTTACATCAACTATGCTGTATTCAAAAAGGTCTGACGGATCAATTCTGTTATAGGCTGACCATTGGCCTGACCAGGGAATCTCTGAAACTACAACCGAAATCGCCTTTTGTCCGAGATTGGCAAGAGATTCAATGTATTTTTCCATTATCTCAAAATGTTTTTCGCTCCATAGCTTCAGGTCATACTTCCGCGCAATATTGGAATTATGCTGCCACAGGTCAAGATAAAATTTATAGTCCTGGGGTTTTGAAAGGGATGTGTCAAAAACATTTATCTCAAAAGCAAGTGAAGTAATCAGCTCCTCATCTTCGAACATACGGTGCCCGTAAACATTTATCTCAGGCGTGTATTTTCCAGGTTTCACGTTTTCACGAATATACACTTCAATCCATACGGGTTGTACTTTAAACTTTTCCACATATATAAATGTTTGATTTAAAAGAATATCAGACTTTAACTGACGGTCGTCGTCCTCCACAAGCCCTACAAGAGACACCTTTACATCGTCTTTATCAAGCCCGGGTACATTAACATCCACTCTTACCATATCAATCGGGCCTCTCTTGTAAAAACAGTTATCATTGCTTGCACACACCATCATTTCATTGTCTGAATAAATTAACAACTGGACAGCGGCTCTGTCATTTTTGCCGCAGTTTAGCGCTATTTTTTTGTTTTCGTCAAAGGGTATGGTATATTTATTATTACAGCCATGGACATATTTATAAAACTCTGATTCTATACCGCATTTTATTCCCATTTTAAGACCCCCGGAGCTTATTGATTTTTAAAAGCTTCAATTAACGCGACTACATTCTCAGCGGGTATATCCGCAGGAAGCGCATGTGTTGGTGCTGCAATATAGCCGCCGTTTTCACCCATGATTTTAATGGTTTCCCTGGTTACGATCTTAACCTCATCAGGAGTTGCAAAAGGAAGCAGGCATTGGGTGCTGATACCGCCCCAGAATGTAAGGTCATTGCCATATTTCCGTTTAATTTCTTTTATATTATATATTTCCGGCTGAAAGGTCTGATAGATGTCAAGTCCAATCTCAATAAGATCAGGCATAATTTCCTCTATGTCACCGCATGAATGCTGGGACACTATAAGCCCTTTACTTTTAACTTTTGCATACATTCTGGCCATCCTGGGCTTAATAAATTTTCGCCAGTATACCGGCCCCATAATTAGTCCTTTTTGCTGGCCCCAGTCATCGCCAAAATGAAAACCGTCAATGTCATATTCAAGGCCAATTTCAATTACTTTCAGGTTATAATCTGTTATGGCATCAAGCAAATCCTCCACAAAATCGGGCTCTGTAACCATGTCTGCAAGCAGATCCTCCATTCCCCTTAAAGTCCACGCTCTTTCAAACAATGTAAAGCCGAGGGAGCCAAAACGAAACTTGTCTTCTGAGTTTTTGGTCATGTTTTCATATTCTTTTCTGATTTCCGTTTCATTGACCTCAGGGAACTTATAGGTAGAAATGTCAGGCTTATTGATTACTTGTCCCTCTATAACTCCGATATCTTTATCCACACCATTTCGGTTCCATAAAACTCCGAAATCATCTTTAAAGTAGCCGCGTTTCCCGGGAACCTGCCTTGAGCATCCGTCATAATTGGCCATAATAATATGATTGCCTGTTTTTGTGTTAAAATCAGGATCATTCAGATATTGCAGTACCTTATCATATTCCTCTTGTGTAAACATGATATTATACGGACAAAAATCGGTGAGCTGATGGTTAACCGCCTTAATAACTCTTTCTCGCCTTGTCATAAGATCTTCCCCTTTATTAAAGATATCTTTATGCTGCAATATCAATGTAGTTAATGTAGTTATTATGATCCATTATACCACATTTTACCTAACCTTTTATACCCCCTATTACAATTCCCTTTATAAAGTATTTCTGAAGAAACGGGTAGACCATCATAATAGGTACAGCAGCAATAAAAATCTGAGCAGTTCTTAGTGTTTTATCACTTACCTGCCTTAGCAATTCCAGATCCTCCACTGTGAATATTCGCCTGTTTGTCTGCATTATAAGTGTTGACAAATATGTCTGCAACGGATATTTTGCAGGGGAATTCATATAGAGTATCCCGTCAAACCAGGCATTCCAGTGATAAACTATAGTAAAAAGCAGTATGGTTGCAATGGCAGGTTTAGACACTGGTATATAAACCCTCCAGAGTATTTTCCAATGGCTTGCTCCGTCAATTATGGCTGCTTCCTCCAATTCTTTAAGCACTCCTCTGAAGAAATTCAATAGCATGACCGTATGCCATACGCTTAATGCTCCGGGCAGAATCAATGCCCATATTTTATCAATATCCATCTCTATCATATTGAAGATTTGCGTTCCCACCGGACTTGCTTTCTGTTCAGGAGGGTCATGATTCCCGGGAAGCCAAAGCCCCAGGTGCTTCAAGATCTGCCGGATGGTATCCTCCTCCTCAATGAAAGCAATAATTTTCATATTTCCATTGCATTTTGGGCACACAAGAGGGTCAGAATTATAGATTTTTTTTATGAAGGTGCGTACCTACCGGAACGCACCACAAGCCTCGACCCGTTAATTAGTCGAGCCCAGTTCCTGCGAAAGGCCTTTCGGGAAAGATTATTCTCTATCACGGAGAGTACAGGACTACTTATTTCCTGGTTCTTTGCATTCTCTGCTGCGGCATTTAGAGCTTCCGCTTTTTTACGGACACCACGTACTTTATTTGAGTAAAACCCATAGTATCGTATAAGTTGTTCTCCTTTGTTCGGGATATGTGTCACCAGCCTTGCCAGCCAGTCCAAAGCAGTAAATTGCTCCCGAACTCTGCTGTTTTTTCCAGTATATATGACCTTTGCAATACCACTTGGTGTTTCGGAAGCTGCGATATAGATCATCCGTTCCTGTGATATGGGCGCACGAATAACATAATGGGCAAGATGTTCAAGACCTTCCTCATCATCGGGACGAATTACATCGCCGCAGTAAACATGAAAACCACTGTGATGCCAGGTGCTCATGTTCTCAATAACTGCATCCG
>FZPS01000062.1_pt2947 | contig 10094 bp, 8 predicted proteins | sample 1817821 | NCBI WGS metagenome assembly FZPS01 (sample SAMEA104158645, study PRJEB21678) | metagenome | place: Germany | collected 2015-04-21 | reverse complement strand
CTATTATTACTACCCGGTCTCCCACCAACTGCTCTGTAGATGTAACCTCTCCCTGGGCTATGGATGGACTATCCACATAGCCAGGAAAAATAATAGATAGTATTAGTAACAAAAAAATAAATATCTTTATGGCCTTAGAAAACTTTATTTTCATTTTCTTTCATCCCTTCAAAAAATTTAACCAATTAACAGTTTCCTTATATTTATCCATTGCCTATGTACAGTTCAAAAATTAGAAAATCATTACATATATATCCTATTATAGCACCTTTAATTCAATTACAGAAGTTTATTAGGCATTTAATGTTAATTTATACCGAAGGGATAATCAGTCTAATATAAAATCCAGCCTTTTTCCTATAGAAATTTCGTCTTCCTTAACAATGCTGTCATATACTAATATCTTAACGCCACTTTTAAAAGCCAATCTTAAAGCATGGCCAAACTCTGGATCTGTGGCATCATTAGGGGTAAAGAATTTCATCCCCTCCATTTGAACCAGGAAGAATATAAAGCTTTGATACCCCTGATTTTTAGCTTCTATTAGCTCATAAATATGTTTTGCCCCTCTCTTGGTAGGGGCATCAGGAAACTTACATATTCCGTCATGTTCCAGTGTAACACCTTTAACTTCCATATAGCCTTTTTCATGGTTCTTTTCAAAATAGATATCAAACCGGGAGCCTCCAAAGGTGGCCTCCCGTCTGATATGGGTGATATTTTGTATCTCTTTTATCTTATTATTGACCAAGGCATCATATACCACTGCATTGGGCACTTGTGAATCCGTGTTTATAAGAAGGTCGCCTTTATATCCACCGGTAATGGAATATTTGGTCTTTCTATTGGGGTTTGTTCCCTCTTCCAGTATTACAGTAGTACCTTCAGTAAAAATTTCTTTACATCGGCCAGTATTCTTTACATGAACCACTTCTCTTTTTCCATCTATCTCCACATTTGCAATAAACCTATTGGGTCTATTTATAAATCTAGCATGTTTTATCCTATCATACTTCATTGTTTATACTCCATCAAATTATAAATACTAAATTAACCTGTTGCGCCAATTCACCGCATATGAATTATAATGGCTGCCAAACATTCACTTATCAACAACCATTATATAGTGATCTGACAGTCGAACCAGCACAATAGATTAGCTATATTTCAATCAGCTCATACTCCATTTTTCCCAGGCCAATCTTCTCTGCATGTCTAAGGACATCTCTGCCTTTGTCAAAAAGTTTTTGGCCGCTGTTTTGTTGTACCAGGTCCAGGCATGCCGTATCCAGGGCAACAGGATCCTTTGCTGCAAGAACACCAATATTGTCGGCAATTGGTTTCATAGGTTTTCCAGCACAGTCACATGCTTCAGTAATATTATGAACAAAAGCAATATATATAATATCTTTACCTCTGGAAGCGCCATAGGCATACTCTGCCAGTTTTTCGCGGAAATTTGAACCACCCCAAACATTTCTAATTGCACCTTTAGGACAAATAGCTATACAGCCAGCACAGCCGCTACACTTTTCCTCATCAATCACTGCAACATCTGAAATGGTAATAGCATCAAAATCACATTTTTCAGCGCAAATACCACATGCTATGCACTTTTGTGACTCTATTACAGGGGATATTCCAGAATGCTGATCCAGCTTTCCTCCCCTGGCAGCAAACCCCATACCAAGCTGCTTTATAGCACCACCAAAACCCGCTTCCACATGACCTTTAAAATGGCTCATAACTATGTATTGTTTAAACCTACTGTATTCTTTTCCCATTTTACATTTCTTAATATAATCCTTATTTATTTCAATCTCGTCATATTCCGTACCAATATCCCCATCTGCTATTATAATGGGAATCTGGGTAAAGCCGTGGGCTTTTGCTGTTTCAATATGAATATCCTTTCTGGTTCTAGATCCTCTGTAAAGCACGTTGGTTTCAATATAATAAGGGGAAACTCCCATTTCTTTGAGATAGTTAATAACTTCATCATAGCATTGAGCAGGGATAAAGGTCTTATTGCCCTTTTCACCAAAATGGACCTTTATGGGTACTTCTTTTTCAAACTTGTGTCCAGTATCTGAAACTATATTTTTTAGTAATCGAAGGGCATCCTTCCCAAGCTGCTTATAATCGGATTCAGGATTTCTAATAAAATACACTTTATCCATGCTAACACTCTCCTTTTTTTATTCCTTATTGGCTTGGATTATATTAATTCTATAAGGCCAGGTGAATGATAAATACTTCTCTTCACATACTATACCTTAGAATGAAAATAATGCAAAATGGATATTATGTCCAACAGTTATTATAGCATATTAATAAGTTCATAGAAACATATGAACCTATATAATTCATAAAGGAAGGAGAAAGGGCTTGAAAATTGATTTAAATGTAGACAAGAAAAAGTTAAAGACCCTGGCCGTTATCGGAGCTGGTGCTGCCATAGCCGGCGCTGCTGGCGCAAATCTAATTGCCCGAACCATTGCCAACAAAGTCAGCGACCGTTTCTATAACATCCTTAGTAAGGATCTGTATGATGAAAACCTTTGGGAACTAGTTTCATCCACCATGAGAATGACCCCTCAAATAGCTGTGGAAACTAACCTGCGGGCAAATGAACCCAAACTATTGGAAAGGCCTATGGGTTCTCCATCAAAATTTCCCAGCCTGGATAGCCTAAAATTTAATATAGCCCAGCTTCATACCATGCCCACCGATACCCTTACGGAAATCGACACCCAGGTCACCATTGGCAAGATGGCCGTTAAACCCTTTACCATCAAAATGCCCATAATGATTGCTCCAATGGCCTATGGTGTTGCCCTTAGTAAGGAAGTAAAAATAGCATTGGCCAGAGGAGCTAAAATGGCAGGTATTGCAGCTAACAGTGGAGCTGGCCCTTTTTTGCCTGAGGAGAGGAAAGAGGCAGGCATCCTGATATATCAGTATAACCGGGGTAATTGGGGGAAAACTCCTGAAATCCTAAGAAACTGTGATGCTGTAGAAATTCAGTTTGGCCAGGGCGCCTATGCAGGAGTTGGCCATATTGTAAAAGGCCAGCTGATCGACAGGCAGCTACGAAAAGATTTCGGCATATCAAAAGGGGAGGACATCGTAGCCCATTCAAGGCAGCCGGAAGTCCAGTCTCCCGAAGACCTGCCCGTCCTGGTTGAAAAGCTAAGAAATATCACTGGTGGAGTTCCTATTGGCGCTAAAATAGGTGCTGGCAAATACCTGGAAAAGGATTTGGAATACCTGTGCACCAGTGGTGTAGACTTTATTTCCATCGATGGAGCCGAAGGCGCCTCCAAAGGTTCTCCTCCTATCCTTCAGGATGATTTTGGTGTACCAACAGTTTTTGCTATACATCGCGCTGCTCAGTGGATTAGAAATAATGGCTACGCTGACCAGGTATCCCTTATAGCATCAGGCAAGATTCGTACACCAGGGGAAATATTAAAGGCAAAGGCTTTAGGGGCGGATGCCTGTTATATTGGTTCTATAGCTTTGTTCGCCGTTTCCCATCCTCAGTTGAACAAGGCACTGCCTTTTGAACCCCCTACCACCCTGGTATGGTATAAGGCCCATTATTCTAGTGATTTTAATATCCAAAAAGGAGCCGAAAGCCTTAATAACTTCCTTGAGGCCTGTAATCTGGAAATTGCAGACGGAATTAGGGCATTGGGTAAAACCTCCTTTGCCCAGGTTAATAGGGATGATCTTATTGCTATAGATGAAACTGTTGCCAGAGGATGTGATATACCTATGGCTTATGTACCCTGTTAACTCTAACCTTAGAAATACACACAAAACACCTGCGGCCTAAAGACAAATCCAGGCTGCAGGTGCTTTATTAAAGCTTAATTTATATAAGTTTAAAAATACAAATCTATTTCTTATGTAGTAGATATTTTTGACATATCAATATTCATAGCCTTTGCTAGACCTTTGCCATACTCAGGATCTGCCTTATAACAGTTATTTATATGCCTGATCTTAATAAATTCAGGAACACCCTCCATATTGCGAGCTGTATTCTCAAACAATAATTGTTGCTGCTCAGGTGTCATCAGTCTAAATAACTTGCCTGGTTGTGTATAGTAGTCATCATCATCTTCTCTAAAATCATAACGCATGATGTCTCCTTCTGCTTTTAGAGGCGGTTCTTCATATTCAGGCTGTTCTTGCCATTGGCCAAAACTATTAGGTTCATAGTGTAGTGTAGAGCCTCGATTACCGTCAACTCTCATTTGCCCATCTCTATGGAAGCTGTTATAGTCTTTAACTGCCTTGGGGAAATTGACTGGTATTTGATGATGGTTGACTCCTAACCTGTATCTTTGTGCATCACCATAGGCAAACAATCTTCCCTGCAGCATTCTGTCAGGGGAAAATCCTATACCTGGAACAATGCTTGCTGGATTAAAGGCTGCCTGCTCTACATCTTGGAAGTAGTTGTCTGGGTTCCTGTTTAATTCTAATATTCCAACTTCTATCAGAGGAAATTCACTCTTGTACCAGACCTTGGTTAAATCAAAAGGATTATAGGGCATTTTATCTGCCTGTTCCTGGGTCATTATCTGAACTGACATAGTCCACCTTGGGTAATCCCCTCTTTCAATTGCCTCGTAAAGATCTCTTTGATGGCTTTCCCTGTCTTTAGCAATGATAGCAGCTGCTTCTTCATCTGTTAGGTTCTCTATACCCTGATGGGTTGTAAAATGAAACTTAACCCATACTCTTTCATTATCTGCATTAATAAAGCTATAAGCATGAGAGGAGTAACCATGCATATGCCTATAGGACTTGGGAATTCCCCTGTCACTCATTGTAATTGTGACCTGGTGTAGGGCTTCGGGAAGGGATGACCAAAAGTCCCAGTTGTTTGTAGCATCCCGCATGTTGGTCCGTGGATCCCTCTTTACTGCGTGATTTAAATCGGGAAATTTAAGAGGATCCCTAAAAAAGAATACCGGCGTGTTGTTGCCCACTAAGTCCCAGTTACCCTCTTCAGTGTAGAATTTTACTGCAAAACCACGGATATCTCTTTCCGCATCTGCCGCACCTCTTTCGCCTGCTACGGTTGAAAACCGGACAAAAACCTCTGTTTCCTTTCCAATTTCCGAGAACACCTTGGCCTTGGTATATTTTGTTATATCATTGGTAACAGTAAACTTGCCAAAAGCACCTGATCCCTTAGCATGCATCCTTCTTTCCGGTATGACTTCCCTATTAAAATGTGCTAGTTTTTCCAAAAACCATGCATCCTGCAGTACCATTGGTCCCCTTTTACCTGCTGTCATTACATCCTGATTGTTAGATACGGGAGCCCCAGTTACACTGGTTAATTTTTTCTTTTTCTCATCCATCATACATTCCTCCAGTCTTGTATATTAACTAACCATACCCCTTTTCAGAGCGTATAAAACAAAATTTTCCTACAATTTTTGATATTTAATTTAGTCTGCTGTCTACACCTATTTCATATCCATCACACAGCACAAAAGGACAGGAATATATAAAATAGCTAAACTATTTAAATCCTGAAATTTGGGGTATATATAAATAACTATACAAAATATTGCTTATCCTTACCTTGTTTATGCATATTGGGAGGTTAATATGAAGAGCTTAAATATAGTGTTTATAAGTATAGGCCTAATATTCATGGGGCTTGGTATAGTAGGTATTATAGTACCTGTCCTACCCACTACCCCATTTATATTAATAGCTTCTGCCTGCTTTGCCAAGGGCTCAAATAGATTTGACAGATGGCTCAAAGGGACCAGTGTCTATAAGAACTACGCAGAAGATTACATAAAAGATAAGTCTATGACCTTTAAAAGAAAGGCTAAACTAATGATTATATCGGATTTGATGCTGGCATATCCTATGATTACAATTAACAAGGCCTATGTAAGGATTATAATTCTTTTAGTTTGGATATGGAAATACTGGTATTTTATCTTTAAGATAAAAACTAAAAAAGAATAAAGATAATAAGCCCCCTAACGGCAAAAGTATAGCTGTTAGAGGGTTTAATCCTATATTAGGGGATATATGAATTTCCAAACATAATCCAGAATGTTTTGCTGGCCTGTATTATAGGCATTAATTGCTACAACCCCATTTTTATCGGGCATTATTATGCTGTACTGTCCAAACTTTCCATCTGCCCTGTAGGAGTTATTAGGTCCCATCCAGAATAGATAACTGTACTCTGAATTATATGGGGACACTTGTCCGGTCTTTATTTGAGTTTTAGACACTTGATTTACCCATTCTACGGGAATAATCTGCCTACCCTTCCACTGCCCCTTTTGTAGGTATAGCTGCCCAAATTTTGCAATTTCAGAAACCGTCAGCATAAGTCCGCTGGAACCAAAGCTGTTACCCTTGGCATCAGTTTCCCAGGTTGGCCGCCATATCCCCAAAGGTTCAAATAATCTGGGCATGAGATATTCCAGTAGGTTGCAGTTTGTTAATTTCTTAATTATCATACCAGCCAGATAGGGACCTACATTGCTATAAATAAAATGGGTTCCCGGCTCATAGTCCAGTGGCAGGTTTAGGCTGTATTTTACCCAGTCCATATCTTTCATGGTATATCTCTGCTCAGCCATCAGATAGGGTTGACTATGCCCCATACTCATGGTAAGCAAATGCTTAACCTTTAATCGCTGTAATCTCTCAGGGGGATTGTCAGGTACTTTATCAGGAAAAAAGTCTATTACAGAGTCCTCCAAGGTCAAAAGTCCCTCTCCTATAGCAAGCCCTATGGCTGTAGAAGTGAAACTTTTACTCACAGAATACTGGTTTTGACGGATCTCCGGCACCCAATGATATTCTGCTATTTTTTCGCCATCTTTTAAAACTATAATGTTATTTAGCATAATATGCTCTGTATGCCCAACAAAATCATCTAATAAATTTTTACTCACCAATTCCGCCCCCTTAAAACTTCACTAAAGCACTAAAACCTATGCTACTTATATATTCTACTATATCTGTTGCCTGTTATCCAGGATATGGGTGTCATATACTAGAATATATACCAGCAAATCTTTAATATTAATTGAATCTGTTCTACTCTATTATATAATAATATTATACACTTAGATGATTAAGTTAAGGAGGCATTAAAATTGATTGTTGGTCTTGATGTGGGTGGCACCCATATCGATGCAGTTATTATAGAACATGGTAACATTATAGATACTGTTAAAAGACCGGTTAACCGTGATGATTTATTTGAATCAATTTGGACAACATTAGAAACCCTTTTTTCCAGACATGATAAAACAAAAATAGAGAGAGTAAACTTAAGCACCACTATATCCACCAATGCCATAGTAGAAAAAAAGACTTCACCTGTAGGAATGGTCATTCAAAGTGGTCCAGGCCTGCCCAATGATTATTTGGCATGTGGAGATGAAAACGTCTTTATCTCCGGCTATGTTGACCACCGGGGTAAATTAGTCCAGGATTTTAACTTAAAAGAGATACAAAAAGCTATTGACCTGTTTAAGAAAAGGGATATAAGATGCTGTGCCGTAGTGACAAAGTTTTGTACAAGGAATTTTAACCATGAACTTAAGATAAAGAAACTTCTTGATAAACATTTTCCTTCCATTACCATGGGGCATACTTTATCTGGAAAACTAAACTTTCCCAGAAGAGTTTTTACCTCCTATCTAAATGCAGCTACCTACGATATATTTAAAGAATTTGCTGATAATATAAAAAAGTCTATGGAGCAGGAAGGCATAAATGCACCTCTATTCATTCTAAAGGCTGATGGAGGTACCACCAGCCTTTCAGCAGCCACCGACCGGCCTGTTGAGACCATACTTTCTGGACCCGCCGCCAGCTTTATGGGCATTAACGCTATGTTAAATACTAATAAGGATGCTCTGTTACTGGATATAGGAGGTACCACCACAGACATCTTCTTTTTAGCTGACGGGGTTCCTCTCTTCGAGCCACTGGGCATAGAAATAGGTTCATATAAAACACTGGTTAGGGCAATTTACATCCATTCTATAGGCTTGGGAGGAGACAGCAGTATCCATGTAGAGAATGGACAGCTTATAATCGGACCAACAAGAGAAGGCCCTCCTTATGCCCTGGGCGGACCCAAACCCACTCCTACCGATGCATTAATAGCCCTGGGATTAATGGAAATTGGCAATAGGGATAAAGCTATTGAAGCTATACAGGGTTTAAGCCAAAAACTTAATTTATCATTAGAGGATACTGCACAAAAAATCCTGGATACCATGGGAGATATAATTAAAGGCAGGGTAGATGCTTTACTTGTCCAAATAAATAGTAAACCTGTATACACCCTAAAGGAATTATTATATGGCAAGAAGATTAAACCCCATCTAATAAATATAATAGGCGGTCCGGCCAAATATATGAAACCGGTACTTGAGAAAAAGTTTAACCTGCCTTGCTATTTTCCCAAACACTATCATGTGGCCAATGCCATAGGTGCAGCCTTGGCCAGAATTACTACAGACATCACTATGGTAGCTGATACCTCACAGGGTGTTCTGTCTGTTCCTGAAATGGGTATCTATGAGAAAATAAGCGGAAATTACGGACTGGAATCAGCTAGGGAAAGAGCCATTAAACTTCTCATTGAAAGGGCTGTTTACCTAGGCGCTTATCAAGATGAATTAGAAACTGAAATAATAGAAGAAAGCAGCTTTAATATGGTAAGAGGATTTTTTACCAGTGGTAAAAATATAAGGATTAAGGCCCAGATAAAGCCTGGCCTTATTTATGAATTAAAAGGTGATAAAGATGATTAAGGCAAAAAATAAGTTAGGACTTGTTTTCTTTCCTGCTTTTGACTGGGCTATCAGCTCCACTCATCCTGAAAGAGAGGAAAGACTTCTTTATACTCAGGATCAAATCTTTGAAGAAGGTATAGAGGATATTGAAGGAATATATTTTTATAATCCCATTATAGCTGCTGAAAAAGATATTCAAAGGGTGCACTTTTGTGTTCCTGATGTTAAATCCAGGCTTACCCAGTCCCATTACATTTCAGCAGGCGGGGCTATCAAGGCTTTTGAGGCTGTAATAAATGGTGATGTGGATAAAGCTTTTGCCCTGGTCCGTCCTCCAGGCCACCATGCTCAAAGGGTTGTATATGGAGACAGAGGTTTTTGCATCATTAATATAGAAGGGGTTATGCTGGAGAGAATAAGACAAAAAAATAAAGATCTTAGGGTGGCTATTATAGATACAGACTGCCATCATGGGGATGGAACCCAGGACATCTACTGGAATGACAAAAATACCCTATTTATATCCTTACACCAGGATGGAAGGACCCTGTATCCTGGCACTGGTTTTTTAGATGAATCCGGTGGACCTGGCGCATATGGATACAATATAAACATTCCCTTGCCTCCTGGCACTGGCGATGAAGGTTTTTTATATGTTCTGGATAATGTGGTACTACCAATATTAGATGAATATAAGCCAGATATTATAGTTAACTCTGCGGGGCAGGACAATCATTATACGGATCCCCTTACCAATATGAATTTTTCCGCTCAGGGGTATGCTAAATTAAATGATAGATTAAATCCTGACATTGCAGTTCTGGAGGGCGGTTATTCTATCGAAGGCGCCCTTCCCTATATAAACCTGGGTATAATACTGGCCATGGCTGGTATTGACTACTCCCATGTAAAAGAACCTGATTATGATAAGGATAAATTGAAACAACCTCCAGATATTACCGAATATATTAAAAAGCTATCTGATACTGTTTATAAACGATGGCAAAAGCGCGAAACCCTAAGGGCTGATATAATCAAGGGATATGATAATATTCAAAGAACCAGACAGATCTATTATGATACCGATGGAATACTTGAAAATCAAACCCAAAACTTTAAAATTTGCAGGAAATGTTCCGGTGTAAATACAATTGATTCCCAAAGCGATACAGGCTACCATATATTTGCTATAACTATACCTTTGGATGCCTGCTCTGACTGTGTTGACCATGGATACAGATTATACAAAAATACCTCTAAATCTGATTACTCAAATAT
>FZPS01000031.1_pt136 | contig 10094 bp, 9 predicted proteins | sample 1817821 | NCBI WGS metagenome assembly FZPS01 (sample SAMEA104158645, study PRJEB21678) | metagenome | place: Germany | collected 2015-04-21 | reverse complement strand
CGCCATCTTTTTTCCTATTTTCTAAAGCTAATAAGTTTAAGATATTTGGCGGAATGGCGTTATCGTTAAACAAGTCATCTTGATATTTTGCCGAGGATGTACTCGTTCTTCCCAAAAATTCCAAGCAAATTTTATCTCGCCACTTCTTCGAGGGGTTTCTATAAGAATCTTTATCTAACAAATCAAGCTGCGTTTGAACTCTATCATAATACAATATCTCAGCGATTTGAATTGGTTTGTAAAAATGTACTCTTGCTTTCTCGATCAGTCGATCAAGAGCTCCTTTAGCGAGCTTGACACTCATCACTCACCTCCCAAATAGTTGATTGCTCTAAAGGTAGGTTATCAATACAAATCGGCATTTTTTGTTTCATAGACCTTACCATCTCTTCCGCAATCATTTCAATAACGGGCACTGATACCGAATTTCCAGCAACAAATCTGAGTTTTGAATAAGGAATGTTGATAATAAAATCTTCTGGGAAACCTTGCAACCTCAGCATTTCACGAGATGTAAGTCGTCTAATGCCGTTCACAACGAGGTAGTTATAGCTTCCACCAGCTCTCAATGCACATGAATATGGTAAAGCGGAAACATTACCGCCAATATTTTCATGCCATATTGAAGGGTTAGGGGGTGGGCTTTTTAGGGCTTCACGACGCTTCTTTACCAGTTGGTCGGAAAGAAAGTAGTTCGGATCAACTTCCGAGTCGAGTTCGAGTATTTCTGAAAGCGGTCGATAATAGCCTAATGGTTTTGGAAACTTGAAATCAATAGAATCCAAAAAGCCAACAATATAAATCCTCTCTCTTTTTTGAGGCAATCCAAAATCTAAAGTGTTTAAAACCTTGTGATAAACGGTGTAACCAAGGTTTTGTAAGCTTTCCACGATGACTTTGAAAGTATTGCCCTTGTCGTGCGTGACGAGTCTTTTCACATTCTCTAAAAAGAAGGCTTTCGGTCTTTTTGCTTCCAAAATAGAATGTATGTTAAAAAACAATGTGCCTCTTGTGTCCGAAAATCCTAATCCTTTTCCGGCAATGCTAAAAGGCTGACAAGGGAAGCCGGCTAATAAAATATCGTGGTCTGGAATATCTGTGGGGTTAATATCATTAATATCTCCAAATGGCATTTCTCCAAAATTCGCCTCATACATCTTTTGAGCTGATTTATCCCACTCAGAAGAAAACACGTTTATGCAACCTTGGGCTTCAAAACCAAGCCTAATTCCACCAATTCCGGCAAATAAATCAATCGTTCTAAAATTCATTACTTCCTCTTTTTAAAAGGTTCGCTTGATAAACACACAGTCTTAGAATGCTCCCAAAGCGTAGCTTATCATTGTTCAACTTTATCAATATAGATTTGGGAACACACAACTATTTTAATATAAAAAAAGCATGACATCTATTGCAGTCACAGCACTATCATATATTTTACCAGCAAACTGTCAAGCAACAATTTTGATTAGACACATTATTGCCTCGAGATAGAAAAAAACAGTCATTAATTGTGAATTATCAGCGTGCGTTGATTATCGATTTCATTGACGAATGCGGTAGTGAGATATTTCCAAATTCCCCCAGCTCCCCCGACAGCTTTTCCACATCTTCCTTGCAGGGTTCTGGTCATGATGTGGTCATGATATGGTCATCACCATGACCACATCATCACGGAATACTAAGCTGATATCAGTAGGTAAGCAAGCATTAATCAGTAAAATACGCTTATTTGCTTGACAGTCTATGAGTAATAGTTTTTAATACATTCAGATGAAAAAAGTCTTGTATAGGAGAGATATTATGAAAAAGATTATGATTGTATCTTTGGTTCTCATATTAACTTGCAGCTTTCTTATTGCGAACGAGCCTGTGTCGAAACAGGCCACCTTGATAGAGACAATATCCTCTGCTGAACTATTAGTTGAAGCAACCGGAGTGTATGTTTCTCCGGAAAAAAGTGCCCGCGCAAAACAGAAAGACGTTGAGTCAAACGGAATTTCGAGAGCAACTTTAGATGCCAAACGCAGTGCGGTTTGGTTTGTGATCCTCGGCGGGACAGACCCCATCCTGCGAAGCGCTGCTGAACAACGCAGTTTTGAAGGACAAAGCTCTCGTTTTTTCTCGGAATCTGCAATAAGCAGATATATCAGCTATGAAGACAGCCGTTTCATTCAAAGACTAAGCATCGAAGACGGCACGGGAATGAAAATCTCCAAGCGCTTTAAAGTAAACAAAGAAATGCTCATGCGTGACCTTCAAGAAGCCGGAATTATCAGCGGAAGAGACGAGATCAGCGATGCTTTGGGACGCCCGCAGATCATGGTGATCCCTTCGGTTGCAAAAGGGGTGAATCCATTGGAAGCACTTGAAAGAGACTCCGGAATTCGCCACAGTCGCGGCGTGATCGAAAGCCATCTCACCGCCAAGCAATATGAGGTTTTGGATGCCGGGCAGATGGATCAGATCGGTGGTCTCACTCAGATTCAGGGCATGATCGCCGGACAAGAAGAAGACATGGCTTATGCGGTTGCGCTTTCCATCGGTAGCGACGTCTATATCACCTATGCAGGAGCTTGGGAAAATGCAGGGTATAACACTGAACGCCATAGTCTTACGGTGCGTGCCTATGAGACTTCTTCAGGCAGGCTTTTGGGAACCGAGACAGGATATAGTCAAGCACGACAAGGCAAGGCGATGATCAGCGTGGAAGAAGCCGTCACGGGCGCAATTGATGCAGTCTTGGCTCGTATTGACGCATATTGGAGAGACGATATCAAGCGCGGCGTGCAATATAAGATGATTCTCAGCATAGACAGAAGCTTTAATGAGGACGACGCCTTTGACATCCAAGACATCTTCATCGACGCCGTGGAAGCTGTGAGCAAATCATATAAAGAAAACATCGCAACAGACTATACTTTGGATCTTCAAGCGTGGGTAAATCCGAGTGATTATAATAGCTCCAGAGCACTGTTCCGCGCTATCAGACAAGACTTTAACAAGAGCTCTTGGGGCGCAAATCTCAAGACGATCAACATCAATCGTAAACTGATACAATTGAAGGTTGAATAAGGCGGAGGCGGACGTGAAAAAGCATTTATTTATCGCGATATTTACCCTCTTCTTGGTGGGATTATCAGGCGCAAATAACTACATCTATGGAGAAGGACAAGGCAAGAGCTTTGATGAGGCATTTGCCGAAGCGCAGTCGAAAATCGCGCAACAAATCTCCGTGCGTGTGGAATCTATCACCGAGCTGAATACACTTGATATTGAAGAAGATGCAAAGCATTATTTCCGTGAATCAATAGAAAAAAGCATCAAACTCACGGTGGATGAAACGCTCAACGGCATAGAAATTATCTCCAAAAAAGTTAAGAAAGGCACGCATGAAGTGAAGCTGGGCTTGGATAAGATCAAGTATCTGAATTCCTTGCGTAGCGAGCTGGATGAAAAGAAAAATGCGGCGCGCAACTTGGTGGATAATGCCGAGGAATTTATCTCGCAAGGCAAGCCGCTTTTCGCCATCGACAGCTATACCGATGCGCAGAAACATCTCCCCGAATTGTATGCCAAAAAAGCGTTTTATGACAGCCTTTCGGAGCATCCTTATTATGTGTGGCACGAGCTGAATGTGGGCTCAATCGATGCCGCATTACGCGATCTCATCGGCAGGGTGAGCTTTGAACTCGTCTCCGGCGGAGATCAAGAAGCAGAGCTCGGCAAACGCTTGCCCGAACCCATACAATTCTTCGTCTATTATGCTTCTCCCGATGGCGGCAGAATCCCGCTCTCCGGCTATCCCGTGCATCTAAGCTATGGCGATGGCAGCTCTTTGGAAAGCGGACAAAGCGATGATCGAGGAAATTATAAGGTCGTGGCGCGCGCATTGGAATTGGAGGGGATGAATAAGATCGTGATCCGCAGCAAGGCGCGTGACTTGCCCACCCATCTGGCGCGGCTTTCTCAGAGCAGATTTGCTGAGGCTTTATATGGCATTGTGGAGCTGGGCAAAACCGAGATTTCGCTGAATATCAAAGGACAGTGGGGAACTCGGGATGAGCGGCTGGAAAACATTGTTGCCAGAGCTCTTTCGGGAAGTGCTTTCGTGGTCTCCGAATATGCAAGCTATGTGCTCGAAGGCAGGATCGCGGAAGATGATGTGAAGGAGTTGGACAGCTTTGCCGGCAGAAGCTATATCGCAAATGTGAGGCTGGAGCTCTTTTTGGTTCGCAAAGATGACGGCAAAAAGCTGGGATCATTCTCGGCAAAAGGAACGGCGAAGGCCAAGAACGAATCTGATGCTATCCACCAAGCGGTCAATAAGATCAGTGTCGATTCACGCAAACTAAATTCAAGTTTGCAGGACTTTCTCAAACACGAATAAAGCGTTTTGAACATGAAAAAGCCCCACGGCAAAGGCTGCGGGGCTTTGTTTTTATCTTTTATAATCTTAGTGTCTTTTTAAGGGGTCAAGCCAGGCGAAAGCATTGAAACTCCATTGCTTTAGCAGCCAGTTAAATCCAACTTTAAATCTCATGCCGCTCAAGTCCATTTCCTCTAAAAAATAATCGTTAATTGGGATTTCATTTCCATTTATGGCCTTGTTGCTAAAGATTACCCCGGTGGGAAATCCTTTGCTTGCTCCCACGGATAGTTGGAAGTTCGGAGCCAACATATAGAGCAGATCGGCTTCGGCTTTGGCGGCTAATTCTCCTGCACCAATGGTTGTGGTTCCATAAAAAGGATCCTCATTGTTGCTACTCATAAGGTCAATTCCGGCTTTCCCGCCAAGTGAGAGTGCGGTGCGTCCTATCCAAAACTTTCTGCTCAGTCCGCCATAGACGGAATATAGAAAGTTATTGCTGTTGGAAATATCGATCTCGGGGTCGATCATGCCGACGGCAAACTCCATTTCGGCATAAGTTTGGGTGATGCCGATGATGGGGGCAAGGTTGTATGCCATGGAGATATTTATGCCCAGCGAGGCATCCACATCATCGGCGTTTAAGGGGGCAAATATCTGTCTGGGGATATAGATATCGCCTGTGAAAAAGGGTGTGATTTTCAGGTCTAAGCCCAAAAGTGGATATTCTTGTAAGACGGCACCGGGCATGACTTTCTTTGCCCAGTGTAGCTTGATCTCGGAATGTTTGTTGGGGTTTTTCCCATTTCTGTTATCCACGTTTTTGACTATCCTGCCAAAGCCTACTCTCTTGCTTTTTACGTTGCCTTCTCTGTCTTCATAATATTCCAAAACGCGGAAGGTGTCGTCCAAAAACACGCCGTCCTTGCGTCCCAAGGAGGTGGTAAATCTCTTTTTAGAACGTCTTTCGAGGATCTGAGCGGTGAGGCTGAAATCGGGGATTTGACGCATGTTTACGGAGAGGTTTTTAGTCCAGGCGTGCATTCCGGCGCACATGGAATATTCGCGAGGGGTGGTGTCAAAAGTCTTGTTTTGAAAGGTGTAGGACTTGTGGTTTTTGTTGCCGATGGTCGCAGAACCTTGTCCATTGGTTTGAGATGATTCCACCGCCACGATCTGGGTCTTGCCATCTTTATCAACCTGTAATTGATACCAAATTATGCCGCCTTTGATCTCATATTTGACGTCGTCTTTGTCACGTTCCCAATCTGCATAAGTGACATAAGGCAAATAGATATAGGCGCTGTTCATGAGGATTTCTAACTGTTCGGCGGTTAGGCCAAATTCGCGTCCTTTGGTTTGGGCTAATCTGATGCGGGCGGATTCGTCCTCGATATTCAATCTTCTTGATTCTTGGATATCGGGGTCTGAGAGAATTTTCACAATTTCCCTGCCCACAGTCTCTTGCATGATCTCGCCTAAGGAGTTTACGCTGGCTATTCTCAGGCTGGAAGCACGTCTTTTGAATTCGCCTAATGAGGAGAGGGAGAGGTCGTTATAGTCAAAACGATCCACTTCGATGTAGGAAGAAAGAAATAAAGAAAAGACATCCATGTCAAAAGCTCCGTCCTGAACATCCGGACCAAGCCAAACATAGCCGAGAGAACTCACAGACTTGCGCGCGTATTCTCCCTGTTGGGCGCAAAGCGGCATGACAATTGCGGCGAATGCAATGAATATTAAAACAATCTTTTTCATGTTTACTCCTTGGTTTTTGCTTGAACAAAACCGATGGCAGATTGGGGTCAAATCACTTAACTTCATTTTATCTAACTCTGTGGAATTAACCTTATTTGTCAATATAATAATTCAAAAAACTAAATAAAAACTCAAAATTAAAATAATCCTTGACTCAAATCGATAACTGCTAAATGTAGAGATTGTGCAGGTAATTCGTCTGTGACCTGTATTAACACAAAGAATAACAATGCCGTCGGACTTCTTTATGGAGCCTGTTCGGCGCAGGAGAAAACATGAAACATACTCGTTGGATGATCCTCGTCGTCTTACTAATGTTTGTATTAGCAGGTTGTGGCTCAAACAAGGGGGCACAGGCTCCGGCACCCACAGGAGTCAAAGTCTATTTCCCCTCTTGGTGGAACACTCAAAATGAATCAAACTTCGTGTGTTCCTATGGCACAGCAACCAAAGCCAGTCTCAATATGTCCATCGAATCTGCAAAAGCACATGCTTTGCAAGAGTCTTCACGCTATGTGGAAGCTAAAGTTCGTGAAATGACCGAAGAATATCAAGCTGAATCGGGTGTTCATGATCCTCAACTTCTTGCCAATATCGAAACAGCTATTCGCGTGTCTTCAAACACCACTTTTAAGGGACTTCTCACCGGTAAAACCGAGACAATGCAGGAAAATACCCCTCAGGGAGTCCGTTATACCAGCTACGTCCAGATGAAAGTTCCGGTTGATCAGATAAACAAGAGTCTGAATGCCAGCATCCGCAATGAAGAAGCACTCTACAACCAATTCAAGGCATCACAAGCTTTCCAAAAGCTCGACGATATGTTTGATTGATGCTTTGTCTTTATTAATCTTAAAACAGCCTTGCCAAGCGTGGGGCTGTTTTTTTGTTTGACAAATGCAATGCATTTAGTAGATTGACAACCAGTAAAGCAGTATATCTTTCAGGAGGAAAAAATGTCTTTATACTCAGTAAATGAAGTTATCGAATTTGCCGTTCAGATCGAGAAGAATGGCTATGCCTTCTACGACGAGGCAACGAAAAGGAAAGACCTCGACCAGCGTTCTCGTGACTTTCTTAGCTATCTCAGAGATCAGGAATTGACTCACGAACAGAGCTTTTTGGCCTTGCGTAGCGATGATGATATCGCTCAGCTTGATCTTAGTCAGGATTGGGAGATGGTCTCAAACTATATGCGTGCCATCATTGAAGGGCGCATCTTTGATTCACCGGAGGCGGCGATCAAGAAGGCATCCGAAGCTAAAAGCCTCTTGGAAATCGTGAATAATGCCATCGCTTTTGAAAAAGATACTCTGCTCTTTTTCCATGCTATCAACGATGGCGTGACGAACCCAAAGGTGCAGGCTGTCTTGCGCAAGATCATCACCGAAGAAGTCTCACACGTTCTTAGGTTAAACGACTTCAAAAAGACAATAGTCTAAGATGCATCAGATCGATAAAGATGAGGCAAGTTTTGAAAAAGAAACTGGGAAAGAAAGCGGGACGAACGGCACTGCTCGTCCTGCTGCTCGCTGTCTTTCTCAGCTATAATCCCATCTCTGCCCGCATCTTTACGGTCTCTGTGGCGATCTACCATAAGCTCGATCCGGTAGTATTCTATCGTCTAATCAGGACGGAGAGCAGCTTTCGAAGCTTTGCAGTCTCCCGCAAGGCTGCCTTGGGATTGGGGCAAATCAAAGAAGATACAGCGCTTTATATACATCCAAATCACAAGCGCGGCTTGCTATTCTATCCTTTATACAATCTCGATATGGCTGCCCGCTATCTACATTATCTGAAAAGCAAATATCATGATAATTGGAGTCTCAGCTTGGCGGCATATAACTGGGGCGAAACAAATGTCAATAAGAGATTAAGTGGCATGGAGATCGACCCGAAATATAACTATAGGGAACTCTTTCGAGACATCCCTGAAACATACGAATATATAGGCAAAATTCTCAATTGATGAAAAAAGGCTTGACGGATTATGCAGTCTCAAAAGAGGATGGTCTAAGAAATCATTAGGAGCGTAAGATGCTACGTAACCAGAAAGGAATCTCGGTCTATACCGTCATCAGTATAATACTCTTTGTCGGCCTGATAGTTGTTCTGGCCATACCAAACTTTTTTAACTTGGATAAAGAACAGAACATCACAGACTGTACGAACAATATGAAAGAAATATGGGTAGCCGCCACTGACTATCTCAAAGACACCAATGCAGATTTTGACGGTGACTTAGAAATCTTGCGCACGACACATAAGGCGCAAGACCCGAACTCATATTACCTTGGAAAAAGAAGCCACTGCCCCGAGACTTCAAGGCAAAAGCACGACTATTTGGTCTATGGCAAGTATGTCTCGGAACAAATTGGAGACGAGACCAAACACAACTATGGCGTCATAGTATATTGTCCAAACTTGGGGACATTTCCAAAGCACTTTATCCCCAAAATGTTCTATGAAAACATGGACCCTACTCAATTGCAGAACTATATGATTGATGATCTTGACTACATCAACGAACATACCGGCTCAAATGGAACAAAGAAGCTGGAAATGGTAGAAAAGTATATCAACATCTGGAAAGAAGACCCACAAGCATTTGAAAAGAGAAAAGAGGACAACACGGTGCTGAGAGCTATGCTCTTTCCCGAGCAGTTCGGCTTAGGCGCAGACAACTTTTAACTTATGCTTTTCATCGCATAAACATATTTAGCGGGTGTTAGACAAATGCCCGCTATCTTTTTCTGAGATAAATCAAGGTCGAAAGAGGAAACATGGAATATCAAGAGTTTATTGACCTCATTTACGCCCGCTATTCCGGCAATGTGAAGCTGGGATTGGAGCGCATGCAGGGCTTATTGGAGGACTTAGGCAATCCCCAAGACAGATTACGTGGCTTTCACGTTGCCGGAACCAACGGCAAAGGCAGCGTCTGTGCAACGCTTGAAGCCCTATGCTTGGCACATGGATTTAGAACGGGACTAAACACCTCCCCCCATTTGGTGAACTACAACGAGCGCATCCGTATCATGGGACAAGAGCTGCCCATAGATGAGATCATCGCAACATTCACAGAACACAGCAATCTCTTCGATAAATGGGACGCATCCTTCTTTGAGATCACTACTGCGATTGCCTTCATTCTCTTTGCCCGACGAGAGATAGATGTTGCCGTGATCGAAGTAGGCTTGGGCGGCAGATTGGACGCCACAAACCCCTTTAAGCCGGATGTGTCGCTGATCACGACCATTGCCCTCGACCACATCAAGACTTTAGGCGGCGACATCAAGGTGATAGCCAGCGAAAAAGCAGGCATCATCAAAAAGGGTATCCCCCTGATCTTAGGCGAGATAGAGCCCGAACCCAGAGCGGTGATCGAGGCAAAAGCTCTTGCGCTAAAGAGTCCCACCTTCATCCACGGCGAGGATTGGAAGGTCTCTTTTGAGAAAAGCTCCGCCCCAAACGCCAGCTTCGACTATGAATATAAAGACATTTGTTATAAAGGACTTAGAAGCAATCTCATCGGTGACCACCAAGTGACAAACGTCGGACAGGCACTCACCGCTTTCATCATCTTTTGCCAGAACAATAAGCTCAAATACAGCGAAGACAAGATACGCCAAGCGCTGATGAATATCAATTGGAAGGGGCGCATTCAGCTCCTCGAAGAAAACCCCACCGTGATCATTGACGGAGCGCACAACGTCCACGGCCTCAAAGCGTTGATGAAGACACTGGATAGGCTCTATCCCGAGCGCAAATTGATCTTCGTGATCTCCATCCTCGCAGACAAAAATTATCCCGAGATGCTCCGCATGATCTGCCAAAAAGCCGAGAAGGTCTTCGTTGCTCAAAACACTTCCCAGCGTGCCGCAACCGTGAAAGAGCAGATCGTGGAAGTGCGCAAGAACAATGTGGAAGCCATTGCCTGCGAGAGCGTTGCCGATGCTCTGAGATT
>FZPS01000076.1_pt258 | contig 10095 bp, 13 predicted proteins | sample 1817821 | NCBI WGS metagenome assembly FZPS01 (sample SAMEA104158645, study PRJEB21678) | metagenome | place: Germany | collected 2015-04-21 | reverse complement strand
ATGAAAGCCACCGGGAGATGGTGATGATGCAGAAAGGAAACGACCGGCGGATGGTGAAATTCACCGCCCCGCCGGAACAAAGGGGTATTGCCTTCCTTTCCCTGCCCGGCGGCATGACCTATCTCTACCTGCCGGCTTACAAGCAAACCCGGCGCATCGCCTCGCATGTCCGTAACCAGAAATTTGCCGGGACCGACTTCTCCTATGAAGATATGGAAGCCCGGAAATACAGTGCTGACTGGAAGGCGATACTACTGGCGGAAGAAGACGGTCTCTACCGTTTAGAGTTGACACCGAAAGAAAAGACCGTAACCGACTATGGGCGGTTAATCGTGGAGGTCAAGGCTGATATCTTCTTCCCGGTCAAGATTGAATTCTTCGATCAGGCCAACCGGCAACGGAAAGTGATGGTCCAGGAGAAATTGGAACAGATTAACGGTTACTGGATAGCAAAGGAAGCCGAGATGAAGGATTTGCAGGCCGGTACTTCTTCGAAGATGTTCTTTACTGAAGTGAAATTCGACAGCGGCCTTGCGGATGATATCTTTACCGAACGTTACCTGACCCGTTGAAAGGAGTAGGGAAAATGAAACGGTTAACGGTTACGCTGTTGCTCATCGTGTTTTCGGCGGTCATGGCGGCCGGAACCTACAGTACATGCGCGCACGCGCAATTGACTTGGCAGGGCAGTTTTGCCGGCGACTACCGTTTGTACTTGGAGAATGAGCAAAAATTCTCCCATGCCGCCCACCGGCTTACCCTTCTGCCCGAAGCCCGGCTGGGACCGGCCAAATTTGCCGGTGAGTTCTGGCTTAATCTCCAGGGACGACCTGCGGTGGCCGATCCTTCCGGGCTTGGCGTTTACGAGAGTATTTTCCCTTGGAACCTCGAAGTTCGCGAAGCCTATGTGGAGATCTACGATTTTCCCCTGGACCGGATGGATTTCCGGGCCGGGCGGCAACTCGTCCCCTGGGGCACAGGGGATATGATCAGCCCCACCGACAATATCAACCCCCTAGACCTGGCGGACTTTAAGGATTTCGGCCGGCGCCTGGGTTCCGACGTCCTGCAGTTCACCTGGTACCCGGGGCCTGTGACGGTAACCGCCGTCTATGTTCCGGTCTTCACCCCGGCCCGCCTCCCCGCCGGGTGGATGGATCTCTTTTTACCGGCGGAACTGGCTGGTCTGAGTGAAGAGAAGATTACAGTCAACCTCCCGGCCGCCGCTTTGCAGGAATCCGCCTTCGGCATAAAGTTAGCCGGGCGAATCGACGGGTACGATCTCACCATGAGCTATCTGGACGGCCGGTACGACCTGCCCGCAGCCAAAGAGGTCCGGGGGAAAATTGAAGAGATCACCAATCCCATGAACCCCTTGGAAAATCTAATCCTGGAGGAGGTTTCGCTCTTCTTCCCCCGCCGCCGTGTCTTAGGGGTTGACTTCGCCGGGGAATTGGGCAACGCCGGGATTTGGGCCGAAGCGGCGGTCTTCTTCCCGGAAAAAGTGACCACAGTGGCAAAGATCGAACTGCCGCCCATGTTACCCCCCGGGCAACCCCAAGAAACCGTAACCCTGGATAAACCCTACACCAAATACCTGATTGGTACGGATTACACCTTCCCCGGCGGGACCTACCTTAATCTCCAATTCCTCCACGGGTTCCCCCACGAACGGGGTGCGGAAGAACTCGAGGATTACCTTGTCTTTGCTTTAGAAAAAACCGTCATGAACGGGCGGGTAAAAATCACCCCCTTGGCCGGTCTCCTGGCAATCCGGGATTTGAATAATTTCCGCAAGAACCACGCCTTTGTCCTCGCCCCGGAAGTCAGTTGGTATCCGGTGGACGGTGCGGAACTTACTTTGGGGGTCAATTGGATCGAATGCGCCGGCGACTCCCTCTTCAGCCGCTTCCAGGAGGATGATGAGGTTTATCTGAAATTGAAATACAGTTTCTAGTTTTCTTTACCCCCGCATTGCTAGTTTTCTCTACTCCGCTTTACCCGCCCCATAGTTACTAAACGCCGGTGGCTAATGCCACCGGCGTTATGCTCCTCTGTGCGCAAGAAAATTCCCTTTCCAATCTTGACATTTTGTTTGCATAATTTATTGAATAAATTTGGCTTTTATGATAAAATTTACACACTTGTCAAGAATATCATTACCGGATGTGATCACATGGAAAAAATAACGGTATTACCGGGTTTTCAGATCACCATCCCACGGGAGATCCGGAAGAAATTCCGGTTGCAGCCAGGCCAAGAAGTGCGCATAATTCTTGTTGAAGACCGGATTGAGATTGTCCCCGTCAAGCAGGAAGAAGAATCCCAGGAAGCAATGGCCCGGGAATAAAACCTTGGCGCCTGCGGATAAAAAATCCCCTGCCAATAAAGGGAGGGGATTTTTTTATCTCTTTTGGCAACCTGATAAACCTGATATTTTAACGCTTGGAGAATTGCGGGGCTTTACGGGCTTTTTTCAAACCGTACTTCCGGCGTTCTTTGACCCGCGGGTCCCGGGTAAGAAAACCCGCCTGTTTTAAAACCGTCCGGAATTCCGGATCCACCTGCAACAAAGCACGGGCAATCCCGTGTCTGACCGCTCCTGCCTGGCCACTCAGGCCTCCACCCCTGACCTGGGCGTACACATCATATTTGTCACCGGTACCCGTTTTCTCCAACGGTTGCCGGACTAAAACCTCTAAAACTTTGCGGCCAAAAAAATCACCGGCATCGGTATTATTCACCACAACCCTGCCTTTACCGGGGACCATCCAAACCTTGGCCACAGCGGTCTTTCTTCTCCCAGTACCGTAATAATCCGCCTTCAACTTAGGCGCTTTTTTTGCCACCGCCAAACCTTTCCCTCCCTTCGTCTATTCTAACCCTCTATATTAAAATCGCATAAATCCCGCCAGTGTTTAGAGTCAAGCCTCGATTGTCAACTGCTCCGGCTGTTGCGCAAGATGAGGATGTTCCGGGCCCCGGTAAACCTTGAGTTTTTTTATCATTTTCCGGCCCAACCGGTTATCAGGTAACATCCCACGCACGGCTTTTGTAAAAACCAGCTCCGGTTTTTTCTGCAGCAAAATCCGGTATGAAGTGACTTTTAACCCCCCAGGGTACCCGGAATGGGTGATGTGCTTCTTTTGCTCAATTTTCCTTCCAGTCAGGACCACCTTTTCGGCATTGACGACAATCACATAATCGCCAACATCAATGTGCGGACTGTAAGACGGTTTATGCTTTCCCCGGAGGATCTTCGCTACTTCACTGGCGATCCGTCCCAAAGCTTTCCCTTTGGCGTCCACCACATACCATTTTTTCTGGGTTGTCAATTGCCCCTAACCTCCTATTCTTCGGTCTTCCCAATTAGCCGGGGACCGGTTCTCTCTAGTAATACCAACTTATACATTATAACAAAAGAAACCGCCAGTGGTCAATATTTTATTCGTTTTATCTTTTCTGCAACCCAAAAGGGATCGGAAGTAATGACACTGGCGGCATAGAGCTCCATCGCCCCAATGTCGGATGTGCGGACGGCCGGATTCCCCCGGTCAACCATGCGGATTATTGCCGGAAATCCTCCCCAGTCTTCGGCTGTCTTGCCTAAGGGGGGGAGCAGGAAAGCCAGGTTAAAACTCCGGCAGGAGATGGCCCGGTACCCCTCAACCACCCGGGCGGCGGCTTCGTATAATGCCGGTCCCGGTTCCCTGGAAAAAAGAAAAACCTCCTTTTCCTTAACTGGTGTTAAATAAGCAAAACCTTTGACCGTCCCCCATCTCCAGGCCAGCCCGACCGCCTTGTGCACCCGGTATAGATCCTCAAAATATCCGGAGCCGTATCTTTCCCTGTAAGTAACCATCGCCCGGCGCAAAGCCTCCACCTTGGGATAGTGCATTTCCCGGGCTACCGTGGCCTGGGCATGGCCGTGAATTATGGAGGCGCCGCTCTTCCAAAGGCAGTTCCAGAGGAAAAAGAAATACTTCGCCGCCGGGTCCTGTTCCCGCACCAGATCCGCCCACCGGCGGGCGGTAATAAACGCATCGACCACAGCGTCTCTGGAAACCGCCAGGGGGTTATGTTCGTCAAAAATAATGACCGCGTGGTGACAGTCGTATTTGGCGATATTGCTTGCGGTTAGACAATACCTGCCGCGGACCCGCCCAAAAGTATCGGCCGGAGTTTGTTGCTCCGGATGGCAAAATGGGCCGCCTTCGGCCCGGACGATCTCTTCCAGGACCGGGCCGGCGGTTTTTCCTTCCACCGGGCGGGCGGCCCGGAGCCGGTTGAAAAGGGCGCCTTCCAGGGTTACCAGGTTGGTGACCCTGATAATTTCCTGGTTTTTGACATGATCCACCGGTCCAAACCTCTTCCCGATCCATTCATCCATTTCCGGCGGGGGAAGAACCCGGCCGGTACCGGTGGTTACTTGAAAAATCCCCGTGAAAAGCTCCCGGTCTTCCCTGCCCAACTCCGCCACAAGCCGCGGCAGGGCCGTAATAGTCCTTTCCTCCGGCAAAAAAATCTTCCTTCCTCTTTACCGGTATCCGGTACAGTCGTACGCATTACTTGCACGCGATTCTGCGCTTTTGCGGGACGGGCGTACGTGTGTGACGCGGTATAGTTCTTTCCCGCTACTTCTATAAGGTTGCACGATACAGGAGAAAACGGCCGGGACGGATACACCCGGAGATACACCCGGACTGTCTCCCCGTCTTTGCTAAGGCCCGCCGGGTGATACTGCCGCCCGCAAGACCCGGTAACCGCCTTTTAGCGCCACCAACTCAACGGTGGCGAAGACCTTCTCCAACTCCCGGAAATAACTCTTGGCCCCTTGAGCGGTCCGGATCACCGTCCAGAAACTCCCACGGGGACGAAGCCTCGCGGCGGCCTGGCAAAATAAACCCAGGACAGTAGCTTTTCCCGTCCTGAGCGGTGGGTTACAGGCGATCAAATCGAAGGTTTGGGACGGCCATGGTACAAACCCTTCCCCTTCTTTGATACAGACATTTGCCAGCCCGTTCCGGGCCGCGTTTTTGGTAGCCAGAGCTATGGCGCGTTTATTGGGATCGCTCATAAAAACCCGGACTTTCGGCAGTTCGGCGGCGATGACCACCCCGATGACCCCGTAACCGCAACCCAGATCGAGAGGCGCCCGGACACCGGAAAGGACCAGGTTCTCCAGTAATAACCTGGTCCCGGGGTCAACCCGCTGCCGGGAGAAAACTCCGGCGCCGGTTAGAAATGTAAATTCCCGGCCCCGCAGGCGGGTGGTGAAGGAGCCGGGTTTAAAATCGGAATTGGGATCCGCCGTATAATAATGCTCACTCATGACCATGACGCCCGTTCATAGCAGATGCCGGCCGTAGAAGACAATCAGTTTCGCTTCGGAAAAATTGGCGACCAGCAGGAAAAGAAGGCCAAAAATCAGGAGGTCCTTCTCATCCCGGACCAGAGCAGGCCAGGAGAAAAACCGGTCAACCTTTTCCCATCTGCCCTTAAGGAAAGAATCAGCTTTGACCCAGGTCCATTTGAGAGTGGCCACCGCCAGTAGCCCGTAGGCAAACCATTCAATAAGGGCAAAGCGGAGAAAAAGGATAATCTCGCCCAAGACTGTATCGCCCTGTGGCGGATAGGTGAAGGATTCCGTTCCCGCCGCTAGCGCCAGCAAAATGGTGTAAACAAGGAAATAAAGGTACCCGAAGGGCAGGCGGCGAATGCGAAAACGGTTAAAAAGGAAGATGAAAGCAAATACCACCAGCAAATGGTGGAGAAAAATCTTCCCGGTCACCAGCAGAATATTTCCCCAAGTACCAAAGAGATCCTCCGGGCTGAACTCCCGCCCAAATATCTTGGCGGTCTCACCCAGCCATTTAAGTCCCCACTCCCCCGGCCGGGTCGAGCCCCGGATCCCAAAGATCTTCCTTACAATCATAGTATTTTCCAAAAGACCGTTGGGTAAACAGAAAAACGCCACTGCCCAGGTGACGGCGATAATTACCAGCCCCCAAAGGAGAAAACCGGCCATCCTTTGGTAAACATCATCAGAAAAAAGCAGGCCGTACCAGCGGGAAATTAATTGCCGGGGGGTATTCGCCGGCGTACGGGTTTTTCCTCCGGAAGCTGTCGGTTTTGTTGCGGCTTTTTCCAAAAGACTTCCTCCTTTACGAAGGGGATTGCGGCAAAGGTCGACCGGCAAACGGCTCTTTCATCCTTTTCACTTTGCGTGCTCGCTCTGCGTATCGCTTTGCGTATACGCTCTGCGTAACGCTCCGCGTAACACCGGTTTCTAAGTTCGGGCTTTCAACAACCTGTTTGCAGGCAAACCCCTTGACTGAATAAGATCCTGATTTTGTCCTACTTCATTGCTAACGAGATCTATATTCTTTATGTTCCCGGATTTCCCTGCCGTAACTTCTCCCCGTTTCCATCTTTCTCCCGGGTAGAATCGCGTACGTGTGAGGCGCACACAGGGTGTTCAGTAATGCTTTTCTGCATCATGCCGGTAATTTAATCCGTTTTTAAAGTGTGGTAAATACTTTCCGCCAAGCCCAATCCGGGGTATTCTGCGATCTTTGCGGCCAGTTCCCGCAGGAAAAATCCCTGATAAAAGTCGCCTTGAAACCCCGTACCGAAAAGGCTGCTCCTGGGCTGGACCGCCTTTAACATCTGTTCAACCAGAACCGCTTCAAACTCCTGAACTTCTTTTCTCAGGCCATCGCCGGAGGCTTTTCCGGCCCGTTTTAGCGTTTTCCCGGCGAAAACCGCCTGCCGGTTGAGGTCAACCCCGGGATTACGGTAACTGTTAATCTCCATATCTCTCAACTCCTCTCCACGCACGCACGTGAAACCTGGTAATGTACCTCCCGCGCACACAAAACCTCCCAGTGTACCTCCAGCCCACGAATAATACTTCCTTTGCCACGTTCCTCTCCTGTGCGCGAAACCTCATGTCCACCGCAGGTTACTGGATCTCCAGGACGCCGTGGAGGGCGCCGGCCTGGTCGATGGCAATAAGGATTGCGGCAATATCATGGGGGTTTGCCCCAATCATATTCAAAACCTCTACGATCTCCTCAAGGCTTGCCCCTGCCGGTAAAGCGACCATCGGGACCTCTTTCTCTTCCACCGCAACCCTGTCCCGTGTCATCACCAATGCCTCTGCGGTTTCTTCCCCTTCTTCCTCGGAATAACGGTAATAGGCCATGCCTTCCTCCATAACCTTGACCGTGATCGAGCCGTGCGCAACCGCCACCGGTGAGACCCGGACGTTCTCATCAATGACTACGGTCCCTGTCCGTTCATTAATAACCACCCGTGCCACTTTGTCCGGTGTCACCGGCAAGGCTTCCAGGGCGGTGATAAACTCCACCGGACTTTCCAGGTAAGCCGCGGGAACCTTCACTTCCACCAGGGATCCGTCCTTTGCCTCGGCGAGACCGGGCTGGATCCGTTCGTTGATGACCGCCGCCAAGCGGCCGGCGGTTGTAAAATCCGGACGGTTCAAGACCAGACGGACGGTTTCACCTCGGAGAAACTCCATGGGCACTTCCCGTTCAACCAGTGCCCCCCGGGGAATGGCGCCCATCGTCGGGTGGTTCTTTACCTCCCGGAGTTCATTGTTCCGATAAACCGCATAGCCCCCTATGACCAGCGGCCCTTGGGCTACGGCATAGACTTTTCCGTCTGCACCGGTGAGCGGGGTCTGCAGAAGCGTACCCCCGGAAAGGCTTTTGGCGTCACCGATTGAGGAGACGTGTACATCAATCCGGTCACCACCGCGGGTGAACGGGGGAAGTTCGGCGGAGACGGCCACTACGGCTACATTACGCAGATTACCCATGCGTTCTACCGGCACTCCGTACCGGGCCAAAAAATTCAAAACCATCTCCATACTGGCTTCACTCCGGCTGCTGTCCCCGGTACCGCGCAAACCTACAACCAGCCCCAGCCCGGTTAATTGGTTCTCGCGAACCCCTTCCAAACGGGCAAGATCTTTCACTCTAAGCTGTAAGGGCTCCTGACCAAAGGCAGGAGAGGTTGAAAGGAACAAAAATACCGTTGTCAAAAATATTAGAAGCAATACCAGCCCTGTATTCAACCTTGCCAGCCCTGTATTTAACCATGTTCTCATGAGAGACACCTCCTGTCACCAAGACTAAAACAACCAGCTGAAAAAGCGGGTGATGATTCCCGGGCGGTTGTGGTTGGCGATGGCGCCCTTTCCTTCATATTCAATCTCGGCGTCAGCCATATACGAAGAAAGAATGGTATTATCCGCCCTGACATCCTCGGGCCTGATCCGTCCCCGGACAATCAAATCCTGTTCTTCTTGGTTGATCCGGATCTTCTGTCTCCCTTCCACCAACAGGTTCCCGGTCCCCGGTTCAATGGCGACCACGGTCACGGTCAAACGGGCGTGCAACTGGGAACTGGTGTTGGCGGAACCGCTTCCACTGTATGAACTCCCGGCGCCTGCCCCCACGTAAGGCAGGAGGTTGGTTAACAACCCCTCGCCGGGCCCCACATGAAAATCAATCTCTTCCTGCCCCTGGCTTTTATTCTGGGAAACGGCGGAGGACTGTTCAACTATGATCAAGGTCAACAAATCCCCCACCTGGTGTCTGGCGCTCTTGACGAAAACTGCCCGGCTCTCATCGCTCCAGAGGGAAGTCGCCCCGGCCGGCAGCGAAAAAAGAAAAACCGCTACGATGACGAGAGCCGCCAATAATTCTCTTTTCCTCCTCATAATCCAACCTCCACTTCTCCGGGCCCGCTGACGGTTGCCCGGATCACTTTTCCACTCCCTATGTTTTTCACTGCGATCTCCTGGCCCAAACTCCCGTCCTCCTGGGCCAACCCGTCGACAGTCGCAAAAAAGGCCTTGCCACGGGCGATAATCCTAACCTTGCTCCCTTTGCAGATAACTGGAACCGGCTCCAAATCCCGGGGTCCCAGAATTCTACCGGCCCGTACCGGTCTGGTTGTCCTGTAGGCCCCCGGAACCGGCGGGGTCAGGATCTCATCCCCGGTGACCTCCCGGAGTTCCCGGCGGTAATCCGCAGCCGTCAGGACGGCGGATTTCTCCAGGTCCCTGCTGGCGACAAAGACCTCGGCCTCCGCCCGCAGGCGGCAGGTAACCGGGAGCGAACGGTAACTCTCACCATTTACAAAAATCTCAAGACGTAGGAATAAGGACCCGGGTGATAACTCCCCCAGATTGGCCTTTGGTTCCACCCGTACTTCACCCGGAGGGAGAAGAAGTTCGTCCGGGAGGTTCAGCCGTTCCAGCCGCCAACTTTTCCATTCGGGCCTGGCTTGCTTTTCGAGAAACCCATAAACCTTCTCAGCCAGCACCGCCCCGGTCAATTTTTGCGCGGCTCCACAGACCTTTACCTGGGACGGCATTTCCAGGGAATAAGATCCGGCGGCGTAACCGGAACGCTGTAAGACTAACTCAAGATAAGACCGGTATAACCAGCGGTAAGTACCCGCATACGGCGGCCGGCCCAGTGACAACCCGGCCAGCCCGGAGCGGATCTCCGGTAAACCTCCTCGCAAAAGAGCAATATCCCCCAGGAAATATTCTTCTCCCGCCGCCTCAACTTCAGCAGGGACAACAATGCGAATTTGATTTCCGGCTTCACGGGAGAAGGCAGGCGCTGCGAAAAGCAGAACCAGGAAAAAAACGAATAAACCCCTACCGGTTCGCACCTTTTTTCCTCCTTTCCTTCTTCCGTAATCGTTGGCATCAGCACTCAATTTCCGGTATTACCCGGTGTGGTACGTGCCGCCGCTACCGGTTTTTACCTTTTCAGGCTATTTGCCACCTGTAACATCTCGTCCGCGGCTTTGATGGCGTTGGAATTAATCTCATATGCCCTTTGCGCGGTAATCATATTGACCATCTCCTCGATGGTCTTGACATTGGACATCTCCAGCATCCCCTGGGCGATGGAACCCAACCCGTCCAATCCCGGGGTGCCAAATTGGAGATGACCGGCAGCGGCTGTTGCCCGGAACAGGTTCTTACCGATATTCTCCAGCCCTGCGGGGTTGAGGAAACGGACCAGTTCAATCTGGCCGATCTCTTCC
>FZPS01000024.1_pt158 | contig 10096 bp, 9 predicted proteins | sample 1817821 | NCBI WGS metagenome assembly FZPS01 (sample SAMEA104158645, study PRJEB21678) | metagenome | place: Germany | collected 2015-04-21 | reverse complement strand
ATTATATCCATAGCTTCCAGGAACTCTCGAGGGGCTATAGAGGTTACCCACGCGACTAGTTGTCCTCGTTCTTTAGCTTCCAGAGCATTCGCGTAGTATTCGGCTTGTATGGTTTTGACTGCATCCTTGGCTAATACTTTGGTCATAATTCCCCTCCTCCCAAAGTTCTGTATTATCGCGTCAGTTGAATTTAGGAATAAGGTCGGGCTGGAACCATAATTGCTGCGAGTAGACTGATGATAATAGTGTTTAATTACTGTTGTATATACTGATAGTACCCGACCAGATCCTAAAATTGGTTAATATAAATATTATTTAAGCTTCAACTTTAATAAGGACTGAATCTCCCTGGGTCAATCCACCACAAATACCCATTACACCATATCCACCACCGCGGCGTTTTAGCTCATGAATCATAGTTAGTACGATTCTGGCACCGCTAGCGCAGTTAGCGTGACCGGTGGCAATAGCACTGCCGTTTACATTCATCTTGTCCTTAATTTCCTGGTATTTGGCATCATCCATATCAGCCAAGATCTTTGCGCTTACCAGCGGTACGCAGGCAAATGCCTCGTTAATTTCAACGATGTCTACATCATCAATAGTCATATTGACTTTGTCCAAGCATTTCTTAATAGCCACTGCAGGTGCAATGGGGAGTTTGCGAGGATTCGCACCGGTGGTAACTGTATTAACCACTGTGGCCAGTGGCTTAACCCCTAATTCTTCGGCTTTTTCACGGGTAGTAACTACCAATGCTACTGCGCCGTCATTCAAACCAGGTGCATTGCCGGCAGTGATGCCGCCGATGTTGTTAAAAATAGTCGGTAGTTTAGCCAGTTTTTCCAGGGAAGTATTCTCTCTGAACTGCTCATCGATGTCCAGCAATTTAACTGTGCCATCTTTCTGTTTTAATTCCCAGGGTTTCATTTCATCCTTGAATTTGCCGGCTTTCCATGCTTCTCCATATCTTTGATGGCTGCGCAAGGCCCACTGGTCCTGTTCTTCCCGGCTTACTCCGTACTCCACAGCCACTTCACCGGAATCAACAGAAACTGGATTGTATCTTACATAACCCAGCGGGGATAGCGGATCATCCATTTCGATGGCCCCTATTTTATGACCCTTAAACCTCATATTACGTAGCAAATAAGGTACAGAGGAGAAATGGGTAGCTCCACCGCACAGAACTACCTGAGCATCTCCAGCTTTTATAGACCTAATGGCATAAATAAGTGCTGAAGTCCCAGATACACATGCTTTGTCAAATGTGCAGCAAGGAGTTTCGGGAGGCAGGCCTGCTTCTAATAAGCTCTGTCTGCCAACAACCGGGGTAAATACGTCATCGGTATTAGAGGTGTCTCCACATCCCCACCATACTTCATCAATCTGCTCCGGCTTAAGTCCAGCGCGATTGATTGCTTCTTTCATCACTTCGGCGCCCAAGTCAATAACATTGACGTCCTTTAACGAACCGCCAAAACGGCCGAAAGGAGTGCGCACGCCACTGATAATGACATAGTCATTCTTACTCATTAAAAACCCTCCCAATAAATTCTCCTACATCAAAATCTGCTTTACTTACTAAATCCGCCTTATTTACTGTAAGTGTAAAAACCTTTACCGGTCTTTCGGCCCAGTTCACCAGCTCGTACCATTTGGCGGAGCAATGGGGCTGCTTTGTAATAAGGACCTAAATCGTTTTCCAGGGTACCTAGACCGTGTTCTACAATATCCAGTCCCACCAAATCCATCAGGGCACAGGGGCCAATAGGCCAGTTGGCACAAAGCCTCATCGCTTTGTCTATTTCTTCAGGCTTATTGCCTTCCATAACCAATTTGCAGGCTTCGTTCTGAACTACGTCTAACAAACGGCTGACTATAAAACCCGCATAATCCACTGCAATACAGGCTTGACGACCTATTTTTTCAACGTACTTAACAGCCTCGTCCATAACTTCATCGGAGGTCAAACGACCTTTTATCAGCTCAACCCCTTGCATTACCGGCACCGGATTCATAAAGTGAATACCGCAAACCTGTTGAGGACGCTTAGTGGCTGATGCCAAAACGGTAATCGGTAAAGTAGAAGTGTTGGAACCAAATATGGTTTCCGGTTTGCAAATGGCATCCAATCTTTTAAAAGTATCCATCTTTAGTTCCAGAATTTCTGGTATTGCTTCGATTACCAAATCAGCATCTTTAGCTGCCTCTTCTAGGTTTACTTTAGTAGTAATCCGTGCAAGAATCGCATCCACATCTTCACTGGTAATCTTGCCTTTACTAGCCAGCTTAGAAAGACTGTTCTTAATAGCGGTCATGCCCTTTTGCAATGCTTCTTCGGTTATGTCCTGCATGACCACCTGGTAACCTGCCTGTGCACTTACCTGAGCTATACCGTTACCCATAGCTCCTGCACCTAGTACGGTTATGTTTTTAATGTCGAACATCCCTCTTACCTCCTTGTTTCTATCTACCCTTGAACACCGGTTTGCGTTTTTCAATAAAGGCGGCTATTCCTTCGTGGTGATCTTCGGTGGCGAAACTCTCCGCCCATAATCCGATTTCTAATTCCAATCCCGAATTCAGATCCATTTGCATTCCGGCATCTATCGCAATTTTGGCGAACTCCAGAATAACACTGGAATTCTTAATAAAGTTTTCTGCCATAGCCACTGACTCAGGCAACAGTTCCGTCTGTGGCACCACTTTGTTAACCAGACCAATTTCTAATGCTTCCTGAGCGGTGATCATTTTGCCGCTAAATATCAATTCCTTGGCTTTGGCAACGCCTATCAAGCGAGGAAGTCTCTGGGTTCCGCCGCCCCCAGGAATAAATCCCAGTCCAATTTCGGGTTGACCTAACTTGGCGTTCTCCGAGGCAATTCTTATATCACAACACATAGCCACTTCGAGTCCTCCGCCTAATGTATAACCATTCAAGGCTGCAATAGTAGGTTTTGGACAAGTAGCAATCACTTGCTGAGTAGTAAAATTCCTTACCGACAGCTGCCGGGCCTCATAAAAGCTGCAATCTGCAAATTCTTTAATGTCGGATCCGGCCGCAAAAGCCTTCTCGCCTTTTCCCGTTAGAATAACCGCTCTAACGGAATGGTCAGCTTTAGCTTGTTCAAAAGCATTTTTTAATTCGGTGAATACTTGTCCATTCAAAGCGTTTAATGCCTGAGGTCGATTAATGGCAATCAATGCAATCTGACCGTTCAAACTGTACTCCAATGTCTCAAAACTCATAATAGTCATCTCCCGACAAGGCAATTTCGATAATTTATGTTGCTTTTCGACAACCACCAGACTAAGGATACCTCTTGAAAAGCGTTGAAGTCCATGGTTATAGTTGCTAAATATTCAACACTCCATAAATGTTTCACATTTTGAAACCTGCTTTATTCCATAGGTAGCAAGGTCTCAAAGACCATAATGTTAGTATTTCTAAGCTTAAAGTATTTATTTACTTATTTACTAAATTTTAATTCTTATGTGATTAATTGATGGATCTTCTCTCGAGTTATGGGGTATGTAGAAAGGAGCTATTGAAGCTATGTAGGGGGTTAGAGTGGGGTGTGTTGCCAAAACACATTCCCTGGTAAAAAAACAAGTAAAATTCTATGTATGCAAAAAGACAACGATTACTTGGGCACCACTGTCGGAGACAGGCAGCACTTTGTGTTCCTGAGTGGCTTGGAAAAAGCCGGTATCCCCTTCAAAAAGGGTATATTCTTCATCACGAAATTGCAGCCGAACTGCACCTTCCACCACATAGAGGAACTCATAACCGTTATGGGTTACAAAACGCTGGGCAGTAATGGCTTCTTTACCAATTACTAATAAAAAGGTATCTATATCATGGGAGCCAGCCATGCCATAATATTTATATCCAGATTTTCCCGGTACACCTGCCACCAGATGTTTTCTTTCTCTTTCTCGCACTATAGTGGCTCTTTTTTTGGTGACCAGGGAACTTTCTTCCAATAATTCATACAAGCTAATCCCTAGTTCCCGGGCAATACTCATTAAAAGATCTAAGTGAATGGTAGCCTTATTGCTCTCTATCTTACTGATCATGCTCTTGCTAACATTGCATTTTTCTGCCAGTTGGGTTTGTGAAATACCAGCTTTTTTGCGGAGGAATTTTATTCTGCTGGCAACCGTTTTTTGCACACTGTCCATGCTAACCCTCCGGAATTTACTGAATTTTCTTTATTATTAAATTTTTTGCATCTTATTATAACCTTTCTCTAATATAAAAGCAATTTCGACAATAATTTTGCTATGTATACTATGGTAGCGCTTCCTTTTAATAACCTCTGCGCATCATGACTACACTGCTGAGGGCTCCAAGTATACCAAAAGCAGTTAGGTACATTAAACCTACTCCATAGCTGCCACTTATTTGTATCAGCACTCCGATAATAACTGGTGCTATCGCTGAAGCCAGATTGCCAATCCCATTTACCAATCCAGTTCCAGTACCCATCAGGTGAGCAGGAAATGTTGACTGAACAACCGTCCAAACAGGTGCATAAAACATCTGATTAAAGACAGGGGCGGATACTACTAGGGCAGCTGCCAGAGCATTGGAGGGTATAGTAGCTGCTAGTAATATGAAAATGGAAGCCCCCGCCAAGCCCACTACACCAAAAACAGAACGTTTAGCTAATCGATCGGATATAATCCCCCCTAGGGCCACCCCCAAAGCAGCTGCCCCATAAGGAATAGATGCTACCCATCCTAAGGATTCCAGAGAAAAGCCGCGAGCGATGTTTAGATATTGGGGAACCCAGGTCACAATCCCCCACCAGATTGATAAATAGGCACTATAGGAAATAGTGATAAGCCAGAATGTGGACGATTGCAAAATTGGCTTTACATCCTTTATGCCACCAGAAAACACCCGGAGTTTTTGCCCTGGGGGTACTGAATTGGCTAAATAATTCTGTTCCTTTGCGGAAATGTAAGTATTATCCTTAGGAAAATCAGTTACCATCTTATTGATAAGGGGTAAGAGGAATATTATTCCCAACCCTCCGCCCAAGTAAAGAATATATTCCCATCCCCAGTTGGCCATTAAATAAGTGAAAATAGGTCCGGCCAACAGAGGCCCAATGCATCCAATACCATAAATAGCGTTGGCTTTGCCTCGCTCCTCTACTGGGAACCAATTATTAACGATTATACTTTGGGTAGGATAATGAATTCCCTGACCAATTCCTAACAGAATCCTGGAAGCCAGCATAATGGCGAAACTGGCAGCTATTGCACCCATAAACATTGCCGAGGCGGCAATTACCAACCCTAGCAACATGGTTTTGCGAGGTCCCAAAAGATCTCCAATGGGGGCACCGATAACATTACTTAAAGCATAGGGAATCAGAAATAAGGTCATCAAGAGGCCTTGTTTAGCCGACTGGCCCATTAACCCCAAATCAGATAAGAAGCCTTCGTCCACAATTAGAAAACCAATATTTACTCGCTGCAGGTAGACTACTATCCAGATCAAAAAAAGTATAGTTACTACTAGATATCGGTAAGGAATCTTGCGCATAACTACTTAGCATTCCCTTTCTCCTGTGTTGATATAAAAACAAGTTATTGGCCGGGTATGGATACAAACCCGGCCAATCATTATACTATTTTATCTCAGCAAAATTATTTAGTTGGTGACACCATCTCTTAGCATACCAATTTGGCGGTATCCATTGGCTTCAGCTAGTGACTGCTTTTGGCCGCTGGCAACTTCCAATATCAAGGCCAGCATTTCCTGGGCAGCCTGGTTAAAGTCCTTGCCTTCTAGCACGACTCCTGCATTATAATCAATCCAATTGGTCTTCCAATTTGACATGGTGCTATTGGAACCCATGCGGATAAGGGGGACCGCAAATCCACTGGGAGTGCCTCTTCCAGTAGTAAATACGGTTACCACCGCTCCAGCCGCTTCCTGATTGGTTATTCCCACCAAATCATTACCCGGACCACTGATGAGAATAAAGCCTTTCGTCTTGATAGTTTCACCATATTTCAAAACGTCGGTCACGACAGCCTGGCCGCCTTTTTGTATACAGCCTAATGATTTTTCTTCCAAAGTAGATATACCACCGGCCATATTTCCTTGGGTTGGATTCTCATATATGACCTGCCCATACTTTTTAAAGTAGTTCTTGTAGTCATTAATCAATGCCACAATTTTATCAAATACTTCTCTGTCAGCAGCCCTATTCATCAAAATATGCTCTGCGCCAAACATCTCGGGAACTTCAGTCATTATCACCGTTCCGCCCCACCCGGTTATCATGTCGGTTACTCTTCCTAAAACAGCATTGGCTGTAATTCCGGAAAAACCGTCGGAGCCTCCGCAGTTTACAGCCAGGACTAATTCCGATAGGGGCTGTGTCTCCCGTTTGAAAGTAGTGACATAATTATAGAGCTGGTCGATTAATTCCATTCCTATTGCTATTTCATCTTCTACTTCCTGGCTGATCATGGTCTTTATCCTCTGCGGATCAAAGTCCCCTAGAACAGGCAGGAACACATCCATGGAGTTAACTTCACAGCCCAGGCTGACCAGCAATACTCCTCCAGCATTAGGGTGTTTAGCCAGGTTAGCCAGTATTTTTTGCGTGTTTAAAAGATCTTCTCCCATCTGACTACAGCCATTGGGGTGAGTTAAAGCATAGAACCCATCAAAATTTTCTGTGCGCGGGTATTTTTGGTTGGCTAATTCAACGATTCTTTGTACCGGACCATTAGCGCAAAACACGGTAGGAATTACCCAAATTTCATTGCGTATGCCTACCTTTCCATCAGGACGGCGATACCCTTCAAAGGTAGGCATCTCTCCTTGAACCTCTAGAGGCTTTAAGTTGGGCTGGTATTCATATGCAACCACATCAGAAAGATTGGTCTTAACATTATGGGTGTGAACATAGTCGCCTGGGCGGATATCTTCGATAGCGTGTCCAATGGGATTGCCATAGCGAATGACATTCTCCCCTTTTTTGATATCCCGGGTAGCAATTTTATGCCCCATTGGGATATCGCTCAAAAGGGTAATCTGTTCATTTTGGTCTGCAATAACGGTTCCTTTTGTTAGCGGGCTTGCGGCAATAACTACGCTGTCATCTTCATGAACCCTTAAAACATTACCCACTTCAATCATTCCTTCCTAGATTTTTGTCAGTACAGCTGGATTAGCTAAATTTAAAGGTGTTTCTCCCAATAGTACCCTGACGATTTCCTGGGCAGCCTGCTGCTGCAAGCTTGCCTGCGCTTCTTCTGTGTACCATGCTGAATGAGGTGTAATCACCACATTGGGCAAGGTCAGGAGTTTATTGTCAGGAGCAATTGGCTCTCTTTCACTGACATCAAGGCCAGCTCCGGCAATTCTTCCCACTTTCAATGCACTGAACAAAGCAGCTTCATCTACTAAAGCGCCTCGAGCAGTGTTTATCAGTAGGGAGTTTCTTTTTATTTTGGCTAAGATGTCCTCGTTAATTAAATGAATGGTTTGCTCTGTTACCGGCACATGAAGGGACAAAACATCCGCTGATCTCAATACCGTTTCCAAATCAGCAAGTTTTACTTGATGCAAATCGGCTGTTTTCTGGTCAACATAGGGGTCATGAGCTAGAATATCCATACCAAAAACCTTGGCTTTATCAGCAACCATGCGCGCAATACGTCCAAAACCGATTAAACCCATGGTTTTACCCCGCAACCGGTAAAGAGGCTTGGCCAGTTTATAATCCCATACACCCTCATGTACGGCTTGATTAAGTTGCACTATTTTCCGAGCAACAGTTAGCATTAAAGCAATGGCATGGTCAGCAATGTCTTCCAAGCCATAATCAGGAATGTTGGCCACCATTATGCCGTGATCAGTAGCAGCGTTTAAGTCGATACAGTCAAGTCCCACCCCATAACGAACTATAGCCCGGCACTTTTTCATTTGGGCTATTACATTGCGAGTTATATTAGCATACTGAACTAGTATGGCATCCGCTTCACAGGTGGCTTCAATTAACTCCTGTTCGGTCTGGCACTGGCACTTAATAAACTCTGCCCCTATCTGGGCCAGGGCTTCTTCTTCCCAAGTAAGGGTCTCATATTCATAATCGGTGATGACTACTCTGAGCGGAATTGTCATCTGTTAGCACTCCTATCGTATTCACTAAAGTATAAACCAATTATTATTATACTGGTATTTGCCACAATAAGTCGGTTTTCTAGTATAGTAATAGTCAACATTCAGGGAGATGTTGAATAAAAAGCACCCCGGTTCACAAAACTTATTACTGTGATAATAACCTGAACTAACCACAGCTTTGCAGGAGTGTTAGGCCTGTTATAATTGCTGTTATACTGATACCCAGAGAGTGACAACACGGTTATGGTAGAATCCAGATAAGGGAGGAGAGCTACCATGCCGAAGAAAAAGCTTTCAAGTGATGATGCACTAGCCCTGGTTCTTAGTGGATTAAAAGGGGAAGTGCCAGTTTCAGATCTATGCCGTAAATATGGAGTGTCCACCGCTACTTACTACAAATTAAGAGACCAGTTTATCGCCGGTGGAGTTCAGGGACTCCAGAACAACGGCAAAACCAACCAGGTTAAAGCCTTAGAACTACGAATAAAGGAGCTCGAACAAGCCTTGGGACGTAAAACCCTGGAGGTCGAGGTACTAAAAAAAACAGAAGATTTCTTCAACCGCAGGTATCGCAAGTAGATTCGGATTACTATGCTGTACTGGCCACTGAACTAAAAAAAGACGGAATCAGTATCAAAGATGCTGCCGCGATACTAGGAGTACCACGCTCACGGTTCTACCCTCGTAATCGTAAAAGCAACCGAACACCTAAATCTAAGCAAAACTATGTATCTGATAAAGAACTGTCTGCAGCAATCAAAATGGCCTGTAACCGCTATCCCCTTTATGGCTATCGCCGTATTCGCGTTATACTCAGACGCGAATTTAACATAAATGTCAGTCAGAAGCGGGTCAACCGGGTTATGAATAAACTGGGTCTGAGCCAGCAACGGTTGAAAAACCGGCGTATAGTTCAAATGAAAGAGCGACCTGGTCAGCCTACTAAGCCCAATCAAATTTGGGAAATGGACATGACCAAGACCTATCTCAATGGATATGGCTGGCTCTATATTATGGCCATAATTGACCGCTATGATCGTTCTATCGTTGGCTATGAAATCAGTTCCAGAGCTAGAGCTACCGAATGGTTAGCCGCCTTTGACAAAGCTGTTAAGAACCGTTTCCCTGAAGGGACCAGGGATCAAGGTCTAATACTCCAAGTAGATAATGGCTGCCAGCCAACCAGCCGTAAATTTGTTAAAGAATTATCAACATGTGACGTAACTCTCTTGTATTCGGCCTATGCTACACCAGAGCATAATGCCCATATTGAACGCTTTTTCCGCACTCTCAAGGAAGAAGAACTCTACTACAACCTGTACGAGACTTATAGTGAAGCAATTACCTCGATAAAGGCTTACATAAATTTCTATAACAACCACCGTATCCATTCAGCTCTGGGATATTTAACCCCGGCTGAATATTACCAGCAAAGTATTCTACAAAATGTTGCCTAACTGTGTTGACAAAATGGGGAGCAGTACAAATCCGGTAGCACATGGATATGATGTGTTGGCTCTGCCTATTCATCAACAGGAGCCAGTGCTTGGTGAAGCACGCATTTGTGTGGACCTAAACCGGGAAATATCACTGCAGAAATGTGCTGGGCTGATAAGTATCATTCCCATAATCCTTGGGATTAAAGGTAAGGATTGGCGAAAAGACTCTTTGTTCAGAATTCTTTTCCTTAAATGTAAAAATCAAATATACAACTGACATTCTGTTGTCAATGCCTCGGGTTATGATGTATCTGTCAAGATAACTCGGGTACTTTTCCTTCCGAAGTGATTTATTGTATTTTTTTGGTAGAAGACTGGATAATGTGAATGCTTCCAACTTTCTCTGCGTTTTTAATCATTTTGATGAAGCAGAGTATTAGAAACCTCAGCAGCAGCACCTAAACGACTGTAAACTGCAGTCTCCATGTTGTATTCC
>FZPS01000153.1_pt45 | contig 10097 bp, 8 predicted proteins | sample 1817821 | NCBI WGS metagenome assembly FZPS01 (sample SAMEA104158645, study PRJEB21678) | metagenome | place: Germany | collected 2015-04-21 | reverse complement strand
GTTCGATTCCGGTCCTCGGCACCAGTTAAAAGTTAAGTAGGGTAAAAATAGCGCGGGATGGAGCAGTGGTAGCTCGTCGGGCTCATAACCCGGAGGTCGTAGGTTCAAGTCCTACTCCCGCAACCATTTATATACCTATAAGATTGGGAGCACCCCAGGGTGCAACCATAATTTACACCGTAGGTGCAACAATCTGGAGTACTCGGAGAGTGCAACCATAAATTTTTTCATACATAATAACCATAACAATGTGGCCCTATGGTCAAGCGGTTAAGACACCGCCCTTTCACGGCGGTAACCCGGGTTCGAATCCCGGTAGGGTCACCAACTTTAATTTACTCCGTAGGAAATAGTTTAGGAGTGTCCGTAAGGACCAACTTTGGGCGCATAGCTCAGCTGGGAGAGCACCTGCCTTACAAGCAGGGGGTCATAGGTTCAAGTCCTATTGCGCCCACCATTTACATTTGTCATCCTGAGCGTAAGCGAAGGATCTTAGCTCGGCCTGGTAGTTCAGATGGTACCCTTCCCGCAGGTTTTCACAAAATGGATCATTTTGGAAAACATTCGGTTGGGCACGAGGACCCCAAGTCAATTAGTTTATCTATGCAATTGTATAGCATCATAATTTATTTATGGCCTGGTAGTTCAGATGGTTAGAATGCCAGCCTGTCACGCTGGAGGTCGAGGGTTCGAGTCCCTTCCAGGTCGCCATTTAGTTTTTAAATCACAAGTCGCTGGCGTAGCTCAATTGGCAGAGCAACTGACTTGTAATCAGTAGGTTGGGGGTTCAAGTCCTCTCGCCAGCTCCATTGAATGTTTACCGTTGTAGGTTGAGACATTACAATTGGTAGTACTCGGTGAGTGCTCCAACAATATATGGAGGAGTACCCAAGTGGCTAAAGGGGACGGACTGTAAATCCGTTAGCTATGCTTTCACTGGTTCAAATCCAGTCTCCTCCACCAATAAATCTTTTCGGTCGAAACCGTAGGTGGAGACATTACAATTGGGAGTGCCCCAGGGTACACCATTAGAATTTTATCGTCGAAACCGCAGGTGGAGACACAATGATTGGGAGTGCCCCATGGTACACCATTGATTCTTTACAGTCGTTGCCGTAGGCGGAGACAATAAATAAATATGCGGGAGTGGCTCAGTGGTAGAGCATCGCCTTGCCAAGGCGAGGGTCGCGAGTTCGAATCTCGTCTTCCGCTCCATTGAAGCTTTCCGTCGTAGCCGTAGGCGGAGACATTATAATCGGTAGTGCTCGGTGAGTGCTCCATCACACACCACCAAGATACTTGGTGGTTTAAATGTACCCTTAGCTCAGCTGGATAGAGCGTCTGGCTACGGACCAGAAGGCCGGGGGTTCGAATCCTCCAGGGTACGCCAATAAAACACCTTGTAACAGTTTTGTTACAAGGTGTTTTGCTTATTACGACGCTTACTCTTACTTAATTACTGCTGCAATTGCATCCAATTCTATTTGATAACCATAGTGTAAATCCCTAGTTGGAACTATGGTTCTAGCAGGGCGATGCTCTCCAAAAAGTTTGGAGTAGGCATTATTTACCCTATCCCATAATTTCACATCTGATATGTAGATTGTCACCCTTAATACATTATCTAGACTGCTACCAGCAACTTCTAATATTTCACTTAAGTTTTTGACTACCTGTTCAAGTTGTTCTTCAATAGTTCCAATTTCATGATTCTTTTTATCAGGGGATACAGGTAATTGGCCTGATACATAGATAATGCCATTGTGGACCACTGCGGGTGAATAATGGCCTTTTGGTTTAGGCATTGTGTCTGGATAGATGAATTCCATTATATCGTCTCCTCTCTTAAGTCTTAATAATATATTAAATTGTATCATATTTCATTAAAAAAAGAATCGGGCTTAGACCCGATTCTAGAAATTTATCTAAACCTAAAATCATCAAAGCCTCTACAATCTCTATCTCTCCTACAGTCTCTATCTCTACCTAAAACGTCAGTCATTTCAACACCTCTTTTCTAACTAGATGAAGGACTATAATACCCTTACTATATAATATGTAAAAGGGTGGACAAGTGTTAATAGAAAATCCTCGAATTTACAAATATAAGCTTTAGATTGAGAGAATAAGTTTTGTCTTGCAAAAAGAAACGAAATAAGATGATTGAAAGAGAATTAAATGAGTAAAACTGTGCATCATAAGTATATTAATTAACCGAAGGTGAGTGAAACTATTGAATATACTTGTATGGGCAACAATCATATCACTTGTCATTAATCTTATATTTGGTATAATCACTAAGATACTATATGATCAAATAAAACAGAATTACAAATTTATCAAAAATTTTATAGAATCCTTCAGCTAGAAGCTAAATTCTATAACTAAGCACCCACTAAAAACAGTGAGTGTTTTATTTTGCTTATAAATTTGTTAGGAAAACTTCTATTTGAAACACATGGCAATAAGATTTTTCTACACCCTAAATATCCATTCAAAAATACCATGAACTATGATAATATAGGTAATAGATTAGAAGTAGTAGATAAAATCATACATGAGGTGTTATAATGAGAGAATTTTTGGCTATTTTAGTTTCATTTGCAACCATACCAGTTCTAAGCAGGAGAAAGGTATCATTAGGAATATCCTTGATCATCTGTGCCTTTGTACTTTCACTACTCAGTGGTCTAGGTGTATTTACATATTTTGAAGCTGCATATCAAACCCTAACAGATGTTGCTAGGGTCCAGCAATACATAGTAGTTCTAGAGATTAGTATTTTAGGAGCCTTACTTAAGAAGTATAATTTTATAGATAAGATAGTGGACAGCCTTACCAAGGTAGTTAAAAACATCAGAATCATCATAATGTTCATTCCAGCCCTAATAGGCTTTCTAGTAGTACCAGGTGGCGCCATCATATCAGCCCCCTTTATAGATAAAATAGGGGATGATTACAGCATTCCAAAGACCAATCGAGGTATCATGAACCTGATCTTCAGGCATATAGCCATGCTGATGATGCCCTATTCAAATGGACTCTTGATAACAGCCCTTTTGGTACCCCAAATCTCCATCTATAAGGTAATAGGACTCAACCTAGTATTTATAGCAATCTATATCTTCCTAGGCTATATGCTGCAAATGAGGAAGGTAGAGATGGTTGAAATCAAGTCCGATGAGCCTGTATCCACAAACCTAATCAAGCTCATAAAATATACATCACCTATATATATAGTGGTATTTTTAAACCTCTTGTTTAATATACCATTCTATATTGGTATGTTAGCAAACTTCTTAGCAGTATACCTACTACATCCAACCAAGGATTTCTTCAAGGATATAGTAGAATCAATAAATATAAAAATCATCCTATCAATTGTAGGGGTATATCTGGTGCAAAATGTAATATCAAGGTTGGGTTATCTTAATACCTACCTAACCTCGGTATTTAGTAATACTGACACCCTGGTGATTGGAATAATTCTCTCATCCATCTTCTTTGGATTGACAACAGGTATCTCTTATTCCTCTTTAGGAGTAATACTACCAATCCTGGCCCAATTACCTATTAGTGAGAACAGGCTACTGCTATTAACCCATTATGCCTTTATCTGGGGTTTTGTAAGCTACATGTTTTCACCCTTACACCTGTGCCAGATCTTTACTTGCGAATTCTTTGAAATTGAGCAAGCTGCCCTTTATAAGGAATATAGGAAGTTTATTTTGGCCCTGGTCCTGGTTGCCCTACTAATGTACTTCTTCTGGTTACCAATACTTGGATAAGAAAGAAAAGGTGAAGATTTCTCTTCACCTTTTTTTAGTCATCCCATTCCCAGTCTAAAATCTTACCAGTATAGGCATCTATATCATATTCATATTCCCTATCTCCGACTTCAAAGTCAATTTCGTAAATCTTACGTCCATCATCCTCATCCAGCTCAACATCCAAGTCCCTAACATCAGCAGCTGCTACACCAGCATGGTTAAAGGCGATGCTTTTAGCCTTCTCGATACCTATAACAGTTTGAGTATTACCTGGCTTAGTTGGTTCCTTTTGACTAGAGCCACCACTACTTGGTCTCTTATCATCATCGTCATCTTCATCTATCTCATACTTGATAATCTTACCAGTATAGGCATCTATATCATACTCATAGTCCTTACTTCCCACCTCAAAGTCAACCTCATAAATCCTACGCCCATCATCACTATCCAGCTCAACATCCAAGTCCCTAACATTAGCTGCTGAAACTCCAGCGTGGTTAAAGGCGATACTCTTGGCCTTTTCAGCCCCTATTAGGCTTTGACTGCTACTTGCTGGCTTACTAGAGGTATTGTTGCTAGGTCTTTTAGATACATCGTCATCATCAGTTTCATATTTGAGAATCTTGCCAGTATAGGCGTCGATATCAAATTCATATTCCTTATTACCTACTTCAAAATCAATTTCGTAAATCTTACGTCCATCGTCATCATCCAGCTCTATGTCTAAGTCCCTAACATTGGCTGCTGATACTCCAGCATGCCTAAAGGCAATATTTTTTGCTTCTTCTCTACTTAGCATCTTTTGGTTATTGCCAGCATTTGAACCACCATTATCATCATCGTCATCGTCATAATCATCGTCGATATCATACTCGATTATGGCTCCAGTTACAGCATCAATATCATACTCATATTCCTTATTACCAGCGTCAAACTCAACTTCATAAATCATCCTACCATCATCATAATCCATCTCTACTTCCAGGTTCCTAACATCAGCCTCATTAACCTTAGCATGCTCAAAGGCTATTTCCTTGGCTCTGGCTGCACCTATATATTCCTTGCTGCTGGCCTCACCAGAAAAGTCTACATTTTCAGGTTTATTCTGTTTAGAGTGTAAGAGTAGATAGATATCATTTATGGATAGCTTGGCTAAATCATCATGGGTATAGCGCTCATTATTGTTTACAATCAAATCAATCAAGGCTGCCTTACCCAAGGATATATCATACTTGTCGGCCAATTCAGCTATACGGTCATCATCACTTAAGGTTTGGGATAGGATAGCCCCATCTAGATTATAGGAGTTAAGTAGGCTATTAACCTCTTCAGTCAAGTGTTTTTGAAGCTGGGCTCCCTTTTCTGAGTTCTTGCTATTTACAGAAATCAGGATTGAGTTTTTAGCTTCACTAATATAGCCATTCTTCACCATGGAACCGATTATGGCATTGACTCCAACATCCAGGTCAACCCTTTTTAAATCCATATCTCCGATGATCTCTTCACCTTCAGCATTAAGTGGGACAACATCTAGAATCTTCTCAGACCTGTTTACCTTAAGCTCCACACTTGGGTTTACGTCAAAGCCAACTATAGCTTGTGGAGTGAGTTGTGAGCTGGCGAAAAAGCCAGTAAAGGCAACTACAAAGGCTGCAGCTGCACCAGCAGCCCACTTAATCCATTTTGAAGAGGTTCTTCTTTCCTTTCTACTATTATCAAAGGCTATAGGCCTAGTTTGATTATTATTTTCCATATTCATTTCTGTTCCTCCCTTAATATTTTCAATACTTTGGAGGATGTCAGGCAATACATTGGGTGTATTGGCTTCCACTGCTCTCTTAAGCCTATGCTCTATCATATTATTATCTAATTTCATTTTGCCTCCTCCTTCAGTATTCTTCTTAACTTAGACAAGGAACGGTGATACTTGGAAATGGTGGTAGATAGGGGTATCTCCAAAACATAGGCTATCTCCTTAAACTTTAAACCGGAGATACTATGCAGGATAACAATCTGCCTCTCTTCATCCGATAGGTTTCTTAATACCCTACTAAGGATGATTTGGTCCAGACTTGCCTCAGTAAAGTCATTGTCATCAGTCTCCAGCCAATCTTCCATGAGACTGAGATTGGATGAATCCTTAGAGCGAAACCTGGCCAGGGATAGATTCCTAACTATGGTCAAGATCCAAGCCATGGGCTTTCCCTGGGGCCTATAACCACCTGCTGACTCATATATCCTCACATAGGCATCATGCATAACATCTTCAGCTTCATGGGGCCTCTTAAGGATAGAGAGGGCGAACCCATATACCGAACTATCCGTCTGCCTATATAATTCTTCCAAGGCATTTTTACTACCACCTGCTATGTCAATTATCAATTTTTCCAATACTTCATCCTTATTGCTCGGGGTCCTAAACTGTGCACCGTCTACGCCCAACAACAATAGAAGCATACCATCACCTTGCCTTTACACAATATTAATGAATAGGGAAGCAACTTTATTGCAATTGTTAAGAACACTTAACAAATCATTTCTTTTCTTATCCCTTAGTAGTTACCCTAATCTAGCTTTTTTACCCTAAAAACAAGCTTCGTTAAGTCAAAAGCCTATTGACCCAGAACAATAGTTCTGATAAAATATTGCCAATGAATCAGAACATAAGTTCACAAAGGAGGCCAGAAGAATGAGAGATTTAATAAACCAGGGTATAGAGGCTATCTTGCCAGTCTATATAGAGAATCGGGGCAATAGCACCCTCATCTATACCCGGGACAAGGAAGACATCATAGACAAGTCATGCAAGAGCGTAATCAAAAACATCTGCCGACACTATCATCTAGACATAAAAGCATCCAATGAATTCTATGGAAATATCCTATCCATCAAGAAGCACCATCCCCTTCCTTTAAGCAAGGATTTTGTCATGATTCAGGCCAAGACCAGGATTCCTTTGGGAAAACATGACGGGGCCTATGGCTATATTAATATTGCTGCCATTAAAGAAATCAGAAAATCCATGACTAATGAGGATAGGTGCATCATATACCTTAGATATGGACAGGAAATAGAGATACATTGTAAGAAGTCTACCCTAGACAAAAGAATCAAGCATGGACATATAGTCCAAAGCCTAATCTCCCCTGATAAGCCCTCCATTCTTAGGGAGGGAGCCTACCCTTACGATGAAGGAAACTCCCCAGCCACCAAAAAGGACATAGCCCTAGTATATATGAAGCTGGAGGAAATAAGCAAGGGGATCTGGTAAAACCATTGACAAAGAGAGAGGAATCCTGTATCCTTATACAAACATTAAGACTTTACTCAATTAAAGCATTTTATGGACAGATAAGTGTGATATAATGTATAATAATTAGTTGAGGAGGCGGATGCAAGTGACCTATATAGAGGAGAAGGGAAAACTACTTAAAGCAGCTGAAAAGCAATTATCCATAGCATCGACCAAAGATAAAAATATAGCCCTGGAAAAGGTAGCCCAGGCCATAGAGGCCAGGAGGGAGGAGATCCTAAGGGCCAATCAAGAAGATATAAAGGCAGGCAAGGCCAGCGACATGTCTGCAGCCTTAATAGATAGACTAACCCTAAATAATGAGAGGCTGGATGGTATCATAGAGGGAATCAGGACGGTTATCAAGTTACCAGACCCCATCTGGAAGTCCAACAAGGTATGGACCCTGGAAAATGGACTCACCATATCTCAGATGACCACACCCCTAGGCACCATAGGCATAGTATATGAGTCAAGGCCCAATGTAACAGTGGATGCCTTCAGCCTAGCCCTCAAGTCAGGCAACTGTATCATCCTAAGGGGTAGCTCATCAGCTATCAAGTCCAATACAGCCCTGGTCCAGGCCATCAAGGAAGGCCTAAGTAATTCACCCATATCAGAGGATGTGGTCCAGTTCATAGATGATACTGACAGGGACTTGGTCTTGGATATGCTTAGGGCCAATGACTATATAGATTTAATCATTCCTAGGGGAGGCAGGGGCCTAATCCAGTTCGTAATCCAAAATGCAACAGTTCCAACCCTACAAACAGGGGAGGGGAACTGTCACACCTTCATAGATGAATCAGCTAACCTAGAAGCTGCCTTGAAGATTCTCATAAACGCTAAGACTCAGAGGCTAGGGGTCTGCAATACCTGTGAAACCCTCCTAGTCCATGAAGCTATCAAGGATGACTTCCTACCCATGGCCTATGAGGCCATCAAGGATAAGATAGAGCTCAGGGGCTGTCCAAGAACCTTGGAAGTAATCCAGGTTAAAGAAGCCACCGAAGAAGACTACTGGGAGGAGTATTTAGACGCCATTCTGGCTGTCAAGGTGGTCAAGGATGTGGATGAGGCCATAGCCCATATCAATAAGTATGGAACCAAGCACTCTGAGGCCATAGTCACTGAGAGTCTTACAAATGCCAATAAGTTCCAAAGGCAGGTGGATGCATCCTCAGTCTATGTCAACGCCTCAACCCGCTTTACAGACGGTGGGGAGTTTGGCTTTGGAGCAGAGATGGGCATCAGTACCCAAAAGACCCATGCCAGGGGGCCAGTTGGCCTAGAGCAGCTGACCACCTATAAATATCTAATTATGGGCCAAGGACAAGTAAGGGAGTAGGGATAAGATGGAAAATATATTGAATAAGAGTAATAAGATTGTAATAAAAATAGGCAGCAGCACCATAACCAGCGCCGATGGGACCATAGACAAGGAATTTATGGAAAACCTAGCCCAGCAGGTTAAGACCCTCATGGATGAGGGTAAAAGGGTGGTCATAGTTTCATCCGGGGCCAGGATAGCAGGAGTCAGCACCATAGGTAAATGGTCCAGGAAGGAAGACATTAACTACAAGCAGGCTCTCTGTGCCATAGGCCAGGTGGAGCTCATGGACTCCTATAGGAAAATCTTTAGCAATTACGGTATTCATGTGGCCCAAATCCTCTTAACCAAGGAGGACTTTGAATCAGAGGCCAGGACCCTAAACATCAGAAATACCCTCTTCACCCTCCTGGATGAAGGAGTACTGCCCATCATCAATGAAAATGATACGGTCTGTGTAGAGGAGATTAAGATTGGGGACAATGATGTCCTAGCAGCCAGGACTGCAGCCCTCTGGGCAGCGGATATCCTAATCCTCCTAAGCGATATAGAGGGTATCTATGACAAGAACCCTGTCACCAACGAGGACGCTAAACTGATAGAAGTGGTAGATGATGCCTATGAGCTGGAGAAGAATATCTCCATAGGAGAAAAGAGTTCCTTTGGAACTGGAGGGGTGGCCACCAAAATCAAGGCGGCCAAGATAGTCAACCCCTACGGAACCTCCCTTATCGTAGCCAAGGGCAAGGAAAAGGACATGATCCTCAAGCTCAAGGAGGGCAGGGGTAAGGGCACCCTATTTAAGGGTAAGAATTAAGACCAATACAATCCCAGGGCATAAGCCCTGGGCTTCTTATGGAGTCCAATAGATGCCATGAATCCAGATATTTATGGTACAATAACTAGGTATGACAAGGAAATTTTTCAATCTAGATGATTATAAGGATTTAGAAATGGGGGATAGTATGAGACATAATGGATTTAAGCTTATTTTGTTACTTATCATAGCCTTAGGCCTAGTCCTAAGTGCCTGCTCAAAGGATGAGGAAGAAGCAACACCAGAGGGGGTATTTGAAAAGTACATCTCCTACTGGATGGAGGAGGACTTCTCAAGTATGTATGAGCTTTTATCATCGGATTCCAAGGACTACATCAGCCAGGAGGACTTCCTAGCCAGATATGAGAACATCTATAGCGGAATCGGTGCAGGAAATATAGAGATAAGCTTCACCACAGAGGAGGATGAAGCCTCAGATGAGGTTGAGGAGGTAGACCTAGCCTACAGCCTTAAGCTGGATACCGTAGTAGGCACCCTGGACTTTGACCACAAGGCCAGCCTAGTCCTGGAGGAGGTTGAAGGTGAAGAGGCCTGGAGGGTTAAGTGGAATGAATCCATGATCTTCCCACAGATGGAACCAGGGGACAAGGTAAGGGTTAATTCTACACCAGCCAGAAGGGGTAGGATAATAGACTCCAAGGGCATGGCCCTGGCAGACCACGGAGAAGTCCAGGCCATAGGAATTGTACCTGGTGAACTGGGTGACGACGCAGAAAAGACTAAGACCATCCTGGCGGAAGCCTTTGAAACAACCATAGAGAACATAGATGCCAAACTCAATGCCAGTTGGGTCAAGCCCGACCTCTTTGTACCCATAGGTAGGCTTTCATTGGAAGACCAGGACAAGATCTTGGAGCTAACCAGCCT
>FZPS01000111.1_pt163 | contig 10098 bp, 5 predicted proteins | sample 1817821 | NCBI WGS metagenome assembly FZPS01 (sample SAMEA104158645, study PRJEB21678) | metagenome | place: Germany | collected 2015-04-21 | reverse complement strand
GCGCTACCAGTGCAGCGTTACCTACTTCCTGGACTTCTTTTAGTACCTGAGCCTTGAACTCATTAGTATACTGTCTGGTCACTTAAATCACTCCCAAATTGATTCTATCAGACACACACTATTTGTTCAAATCAATTAGGGGGCTTAATAGTGGTCTTTAACGAGCATACCGATGGACTTCGAATCCTTGCGTTCACTCTTTCTAGGACTGCTGTCATCCATTTCGGGTAAACTTCTAACATTTGTTCATGTTTGTGCTAGATTTTATCTGTTAAGAATCTTAGACCGGAGAGCCCTGTGTCGATTATTCGAATCTCTATGCCCTATTGATGATCACTTAAAACCAAGAACTAGCCAAATTCAGCTGTTTATGAATGGAGGCTTGTCACGTTACTTCAACACCAACCCAAATAATCACCTCATGACCTCATTTAGCAATGCTTCATAGGAATCGATAACCTCATATTTCACTGAATCGCTGCTAATGGCTTTAAAGTGCTCCCTTGCACAGTGTATCTTCAAGTCCTCTGCTTTGCGTAGTTCCAGGGTGTCAAGTTTACCCTTAGTTTCAGCAACGAAATAAATGTGCTTCACCTTTCCCTCCTTGAAAGCAATAGCCCAGTCGGGGCTGTACTTACCCACCGGTGTATTAATGAAGAAGCTCCTAGGTAATTTGACATAGACCGCCACCTCGTCCCAACCTTCTAAGCCCTCGGCTAGCTTTCTTTCGCTGTTGGAGTCATATAGTACATGGTCATAGAGATGTCGTTCTGCTTTCATGGCATTTACGCCTAGTCTACCTCTTAAGGTGGGTTCGGTGAAGAGATCTACAGAATAGCTATCGTTGAGCTTGTTGTAGGTAATATGCTCGATGATAACTGTTGCTTTTTGTTCATTGATCAGGTTACTGGCTTTGATGATAAACTCCTCTGGATTCCGTTGGAACTGGGTGAAGGTTGTTTTTTCAATTCCCCGCAATATTGAGCAGACGTCTTTTCTCGTCAACCCCGTTCCTTCGCAAATTTTTCCAACTAAATCATATTTCACACCAGTGTTTATGGCTGACTGAACCTTTTCCGGCGAGCGCTTACCTTTACTAAATGCTTGTCCCTGTTCTAGGGACTGCTTGGATTCAATTACATCCATTTCGCCCTGTTCAACTGTGACAAAGATTTGGTTTACCCTAAGCTGCCTATTCAACGCGTCAATGGACTTCTTGATCAGCTCATCGCTGTCAAAATCCACAACATAGGCTGACTTAGCGTTAATTCTACTCCAGAGAGCTTGGAATTCTTTGCGGTGAAGTTTCTCCGTATCAACCTGTGCTTCAACATTACCTGCTCGGGCATCTTCCGGCTTTATTAGGTCAGGATTGTAGATCGTGCTCAAAATACCCACAATGTCAGCTTTGTATTCCTCTACTTCTTCTGCTAGAACTAGGGATCCTGATTGAACGTGGTCATAGTATTTTTCTGTAAGTCTCTTGCTAGAATCAAGGTACCCGTTGACAGTAAGGCTGTACGTTATCTTGTCCGCCAAATCCTGATCAACGACTTGCTCGTTTTGCCCATTGGCGTCCCGGATTACTCTATCTATGAACAGAGCTTCCGTAACCCTTATAGGCCGGTCTGCGACAACCTCGGCGATCTCAGATTGGAGCTGCTTGGCAAAGCTGTCATAGCTTTCGTTAGCAATCACCGTTAAGACGTTAATATTGTGCACATCACCGCCCAAAACGTTGCTATCCATACGCTCGCCAACCTGGTTTACACACAGTCTTAGACCCCTGCCCACTTCTTGCCGCTTTCGCACATCAGAACCGCTTTGCTTTAAAGTGCAAATCTGGAAAACGTTAGGATTATCCCAGCCTTCTCTCAACGCAGAATGGGAGAAAATAAAGCGCACAGGCTCATCAATACTGAGAAGCCTTTCTTTGTCCTTCATGATCAAATCATAAGCATCTACATCATCAGATGTCTTCTCTCTGCGGTTGTGGATTGCACTGTCTTTAAACCTGTTGCTTCGTTTGTCGATGGAAAAATACCCGGCGTGAGTACTGCTAACCTCAATTCCATCAAGGTACTGCATGTACTTGTCCTCGCCAAACTTCAACTGCCACTCACTTAACACATTTTTGTACTCTTCCTCAAAGATTTGGGCATACTCACCATTCACCGCAGAGCCATTTTCATCGTACTGGCGATACTTGGCGACTTCATCGATGAAGAATAACGAGAGAACCTTGATCCCCTTAAAGAACAGCTGCCTTTCGCGCTCAAGGTGGGACTTGATAGTCTCTCGAATTTGGATCCGCCTGATATGCTCTTCATTTACTGCACCAATGACTTCTCCAGCGGATATGGTTATCCCATTGGTGAACTCAACGGTGTTAGTTAAGCCGTTGATGCTTGACACCGTGTAGCCTCTGTATTGATCGAGGCCACCTGACTGTTCAAATAGATTGTAACCTTCTCGGACTACGCGGGACGCTTTTCTTACGCCATTGGCTCCCCTGACCTCAAACTCTAAGGTGGCAGTTGGTGGTCGATCTCCTGACAGATTTATTCTCTCCAAGTACAAATACCCTTCAGTCGCTGTAGAACCTGATACTGAGATACCTTTAACAGCAATTTTCTTCACTAAGCGCTTATTATAAGCCTCAAGAGCATCTAACCGGTACACCATGTTATAAATGGAATCTTTCCTATGTGTTGCTGAATACCTCAGCGTCATCAGTGGGTTAAACTCTTTAAGTCTCTCTTTGGTAGCTTTTCCCTCTACCGATTGGGGCTCGTCAATAATTAAAATTGGATTAGTTCCCGCGATAACATCAATAGGTCTTCTAGACCTGAAGCTATCCAGCTTCATATAGATCCGCCTAGCGTCTTTCCCCCTGGCGTTGAAAGCCTGGGAATTGATGATCATTACATTAATTCCACTATCAGTAGCAAATTGGTCTATAGGAGTAAGGTTGCTCGAGTCGTAGATAAAATACCTGATCTTCTTTCCATAGTACTCGACGAAGTGTTGTTCAGTGACTTGGAACGTTTTATATACACCTTCGCGAATGGCGACTGAGGGCACGACCACGATGAACTTGCTCCACCCATAGAGCTTGTTCAGCTCATACATAGTCTTGATGTAAGTGTAGGTCTTGCCTACACCGGTCTCCATCTCGATAGTGAGGTTATAAAAACCCTCAAGTTTGGATGACGGTGGAATCTGATTTGCCCTCTGAACCCTCTGCAGATTCTCCAGCACTTGATCTGCAGAAAGCATTACTGGAGCGTTGCTATAACCCGTGTTCATCTTCTCTGGCTTACGCTCTGCCTCTTCAGGGGAGGCATCAAAATCAAAACCAGTTTGTTCTGGCCGAGTGATAACTCCAGGATCCACAATGTAAGTGTGCTCTATTTTGGGCTGACCAGCAAAGACGTCGCAGACTGCCTTAGCCGCATCAGCCTGGAATTTTTGGTGCTTAAATCTGAGTTTCATCGGTTATCACCCCCTATATTACCTTGACCGATGTATTAGGGGATAGAAGTTTAAAGATCTCTACCACGTTGATTTTTTCCGGACTACTTGAGAAACTGCTGTCCCTAAATACTACACGTAAGGGCTGCCTCTTTGCGATCTCCCTCACCACTGTTTCAGGAACGTTTTCGGCAAAGCAAGCTACCAATGAGCCATGGTCAACAGTGTGAACATCTACGCCTTCGATTGTCTCTGTCTCATGGTTTAGGGACAGAGGCAGACCCCAATCAACCATTACTCCATAAAGCAAATCTAAGTCTGTACGATCTTCCTTAATATTGGATTCCAAATCGAAAAGCTGTTCCTGGGTTATCTCATTGGCAGCGTAATAGACATCTTTCATATTAGTGCTATCCACTTTAAAGACTCGAAAACCTATATCAGGCACCTTTTTAGGTTCTTCGCCGTCTTTCAACTTTGCATTAGCTTCCTCAATCTCCATCTTGATCTTTTCACCAGCACGTCTAATACGCTCCTTACCAATATCAGAAATTGTCTTATATCCGGCCTTGAAGGCCACACTTCCTTCATCCGTCTCTTCAGGGAATTGGACCATGATGAATTTACGACTCCCACCATCGTCTGCATTCAACTGCATGACGGCATGGGCTGTCGTTGCAGAACCAGAAAAAAAGTCTAGAATAGTGATATCTGACTGACGAAATGAAGCAATCAGTTTGTAAATCAGACGTACTGGCTTAGGGTATTCCAATAATTTCTGAACGCCAAATAACAGTCGCAGCTCTTCATCTGCATCCTCATTTGAACCCCAGCCACTCTCAAACAGATTGCTAGTGTTGATTTTATCATTGTACTGACCATGGGGGTTATCACCGACTCTCGGTAGTAGATCTTTGAGCATCTTTGGTCGTGCTTCCGTTACAATTCGCCGTAAGTAAAGGTCCCTAGTAATATAGATTTCTTTCCTAGTGGCGTATTCTGTCATTTTTTGTTGGGAATAACGCCAGTTTCCCTCGATTACTAGTTCGTCGGCTAACACTCCGTTTTTTATCACCAGATCCGAATGAAGCACTAGACTCATTGTTGTATCCGAAATTACGCTTCCCTTAGGTAAAAAGAAGTCCTTTTCTCTGTATTTACTTTCTATCCCAGCCGGGATCGTCCTAAGTTCACGTTTATTACTGGCATTTATACATGGATAGGTCTCTACTTCAGCACTGATTTCACCAACTAACCCTGGAAAAGCTCCAACATCTTTGCAATAAACCAGTATGTATTCTTTTATATTGGTAATCTGCTTTGATAGAAACGAACCTTTTTTCTTTTTTTCCCATACCACCTCTGCGACGAAGGCACACTCACCGAAAACCTCATCGCACATCTTACGCATGTTATGTACCTCTCTATGATCAATACTGATAAGAATTACTCCATCATGGGATAGTAGATTTCTTGCTAGCTTGAGCCTAGAATATATCATACTGCACCATTTACTATGAAATCGGGGACTAGTCTCGCTATTCTTTCTGAAGTTAATATTTCCGTCTTCGTCTCTATACTCGATCTCTTCTTCGTATTCCTCGACATTCATCTTGTAGTTGTCGGGATAGATAAACGAATCATTACCGGTGTTGTAGGGGGGATCGATGTAGATAAGCTGTATCGAGTTAAGATAGCTTTCTTGTAGCAGCTTTAGTGCATCAAGATTGTCTCCTTCGATATATATGTTCTCAGTGGTCTCCCAGTTCTTACTCTCATCAACACATGGACGCAATGTCTTACGGATAGGGGTATTGGCCTCCACCATTGCAGCCCTCTTGCCTACCCATGTGAAATCATAGCACTCCTCGCCATCAACTACGTCACCTGACAGTTCCTGCTTCAAGAGCTCGAAGTTAATACCCATTTTGAGGTTACCATTTTCATCTTTCATCTCGGTAACTACATTGGGAAAGAGTTCCGCTAGTTTCTTAATGTTCTCCTGGGTCAGGTCTTTCGTTTCCATTCTCATTCTTTCCATCTTACGCCCTCCGCCTTTCCAACATACTCAACTCTTCTTGCAGTCTACGAAGCTCTCCTCGGAGCCTCACCTGTCTATTATACTGCTTCTCTCTAATGATTTGCTTCTCCAGCCTGGCAATTGCTTTCTTGAGCCGTTGGGTTGCTTCAGAACGGTCAATAGCTGCCTTGAGATCCTCTTCCTCATACTTCTCAAGTTCGCTGCCGGCAATTTGAAGTATGAAGCTTTCGTAAATCTGGTCGAGGTTTATCCCCTCAAGTTTTAAGCTTAATTTCTCTAAAGGCATCCACTCGGTCTTGTAATACCGGTTGACTTTATACTTGTCCTCCCGATTCTTAGCCTCTTCTTTGTAGGCTATCCAAAGCTGCGCATAGTCCTGGTAGCAGACCACAAATACCAAATGATATGGAATTTCCCTATCAATAAGTGTGATTACACTTTCATCCAGACTCTCTGTCTTTAGACGAATCTGAAGAATTTGGATCTCCAAGACACTGGTTCCAGCCTCCACATTGATCGTATCCGGGGCCAGCTTATGCGCCCAATAAATCGAATCTATCTGGTCCGTAAAGAGTCTGACCAGTCTACTCGATACTGGAAGATTAGTATAGAATTTTTGCTTAGGGATCCGCCTGTTAAAGATGGTGCTTGCCGGAAGATTGAGCATTACATCACCACCACAAAACATATTAACTCGAAATCATCCAGACCTCCCACCTGCGTTTTTAGGGCTGTAGTTCCGCCTGGCTTAAACAGGCTATCAAGATCGCTCTCCTCGTTGAGATCAATAATGGATCTTACTGCACCCTGTAGCAGGTCAGAATAAGCTGTCATTTTTCTGCCATCATTTGTCCTTTCATTAAACCTACGACAGAGGTCAGCGATGGGCTTCGTCTCTCCTTGACACAAATGCCGCAGTATATCTAATGTCTTCTTGGGCTCCAAGTGATTGGAAGCCACATGACCATCATCAGCTATATACACCAGATAAAATGGATGAATTCTGTTCTGATTCTTGACATTGATCTCGTTGTTTACATTCTTCAGGACATAAATCACACCTGGAGGCAAGTCTGGACCACTTGAAGGAACAATGGCATGAAGCCCTAAGGGGGCCTGATCAAGATTTGGATTCTCTTTGATGTAACTAACCAAGTCCATGCGAAACTCGTTCAGACCAAGATCCATTATAGAAATCCCGCCTGACATTTCCTCTAAGTCGACTACTTCTTCCTGCAATCTCTTTAGTTGTTCCTTGCGATATTGTAAGTCTCCCTTATCATCGGAAATGGGGTTGTCATCACCTGTAGAAGTCATAATAGAGATCTTCATCCTTGTTTCAACTCTAGCCTTAAGATTGATATAGTCGTCAAGATCCATATCAGGCCAAAAATTCACTAACTGGATAACTTCGTTCTTACTGCCAATGCGATCAATCCGGCCAAAACGCTGGATGATTCTCACTGGGTTCCAGTGAATGTCATAATTCACAAGAAAGTCACAATCCTGCAGGTTTTGCCCTTCAGAAATGCAGTCTGTAGCAAATAGTAGATCAATCTCAGCTTCCTCATTTGGCATAACCAGATGCTTATCCTTGGACATGGGAGAAAAGCAGGTTAATATGGTATGAATGTCCGTTGACAGTTTTGGTATGGTTACTTTACTGCCGTCGCTCCCTGTAACCATGGCTGAATGCAAACCAAACTCCTTGTAAATCCGGTCACTAAGCTGGTTATAGAGGTACTCCACGGTATCAGAAAACGCCGAAAACACGATAATCTTCTTGTTTCCAGGGTTCAAGGGATGATTAATCTTGTGTCTGATTAACTCTAGTAGGCGATTAAGCTTTTGGTCATGTTCTGGAGTAATAGCCTTAATACCCTCCAAAAGGTCTTTTAGAACATTGTGGTCATGCCGGAGATCCCTTAGCCAAGACAGGTAATCCATATCACCGATCTTGATCTGCACATTCTTCCCCACCGAAAAAAGATCAGTGTTTTGATCATCTAAGTCAAAGTCTGCATCATTAAGAACGCCTACCTCAACTTGTCTGCTGGCATCAAAGCTCTCAATCAGATCAATTGTCTCCTCAATCTGCTTTAAAATCCGTTCTAGAGTCAACCTAAAAGCATGAACGGAGCTCTCTAGACGCTTTAAAAGGTTGGTCCTCATTAGCACCAATACGCCCGATTCGCGGTCTGCTTGGGTAAAACGCGTATGCTGCATATCTGTCCCGTACCTAGCCTCGTAGCCCTCTAACTTACTGGCCAAAATATAGTGAGTAGGACTATAAATGCTCAGATTAAGAGCCGAAAGCTTTTGGTAGATTTCGTTATACTCGATTACACCTGGTAGATCACTTAACCCACAACGGATGGAAATCGGTTTGTTTCGCTCCGGGAATTTACCAATTTCCTCCAGACTATAATAACGCTCAATGTGTTTTCTCGATCTGGCTATGGTCACACTATCTAGTAGCTCAAAGAAATCAAAGTCCAGCATGCCCAAAAGTCTTTCAGTGGTTCTTTCCTTGTCATCCAGTTTGCTCCATGTATTGAAAGCTGCTTGTGCTCTGCGGAAAATTGTATCTATGCTAGTCTTAATATTGAGCTTAGATTCTAACTGTTCCTCCTCCCCTTCGTACGCTAAAGCTAGTTGGTTACGGAGGTCTGTGAAACGGTTGTTCACAGGGGTTGCCGATAACATCAGTACCTTGGTTTTCACTCCTTGCCTAATCACTTGGTTTAGAAGCCGACTGTAGCGGTTTTCCCGCCTACCGTCTTCAATGTCCTGGCCGCCATTGCGGAAGTTATGAGATTCATCAATGACCACAAGATCATAGTTACTCCAGTTTAACCGATCAAGAGGAATTCCATTGGAGTACCCACTGGTTCGTGAAAGGTCAGTATGATAAAGCACGTCGTAACGTAGGCGGTCAGAGGCAATAGGATTGTTAAGCAAATTGAGTTTGTAAGTCTGCCAGTTATCAGATAGTTTTTTGGGACAAAGCACAAGGACATTCTTGTTGCGGGATTCGTAGTACTTGATAACAGCAAGTGCTGTAAACGTCTTGCCTAGGCCAACACTATCAGCCAAGATGCAGCCATTATACAGCTCTAACTTGTTAATGATGGCAAGTGCCGCATCCTTCTGGAAGCGATATAGTTTCTGCCAAATTGCACTCTCCATAAATCCAGTTCTCTCGTTGGGAAGGACATCATCACTTACATCTTCCAAGAATGTGCTGAAAATATTGTAAAGAGTTATGTAGTAGATAAGCTCTGGCGGGTTTTCGCGGTAAACAGAAGTAATATTGTCTATTACCTCTGCAGTAACATCATGCATTTTTTCTGAGTCACGCCAGAGATCATTGAAGATCCGAAAATACTCATTGCTTACAGGAGCATCTAGGCGGTTAATCATGGTGTAGATATTATTGCCCTTTTCGGAACCGAGGTCGACTGTTGTAAATCCATTGATGGGCATGTATGTGTATCGTTCTTCACCACTTTGGACATTAATGAAGCCGCCCATTTCACCCTGGGTTACATTGCTTTTGAATGTCACCTTGCGACGCACCCAATCGGCGCATTCCTTGGCAATCGCTTTCTGGGTAAGCTCGTTGCGAAGCTTGACCTCAAATTCACTCCCGTAGAGACTTCGCTCCCTATTTAGCTGTGGAATATAGAACTCCCGGAGTTCCTTTTTTGCTTTCTCTGTCGTAAACGTTGGTGATGTAAATAAGAATCTAAGCTCATCGATTTGCTCTAGTTGTATTTTCAGCTCATCATAGGCATATATGGAAAAATAGGCAGCAGCAATTGCAACCTTACTGCCCTTTTTTATGACCTGAGCGAGGTCGTCCTTTAGCAAGGTGTTGACGTTGTCGATCAGCCTCATCATAGCACCACCCCAGACATTGTAGCACTCACACTGTTCGGAACTGTTATCGATATGTTCGACACAATTGCCTTTCTTCCTTGTTTTTCGACGAAGTCACGTCTAACTCGTGCTAACGATGCTCATGATTATAAACGCAGTCGTATGAATTCTTAGGCGGCGTATCGAGGAACCCGATTCATGATAACATCCACACAGCGGTACAGGATAGCTGGGGTGAGGATATTCGTAAACTGAATGAGCACTTCCGACAGCTCTCGGAGCACTACGCAACCCAGGCTGAATTCTGCAATCTTGGGAAGGCGTTTCTTTGGAAGAGTTCATATGTGAGCTAGATGATTTTCTTCGCTGGTACAATGGGGAGCGGATCAAAATGTCCTTGGGCGCTATGAGCCCGCTGGAATATCGACGAAGTCTTGGCCTAGCCGCGTAAGCAAGTCCAAAAAACGTCCGCCCCCCACTCGCGCTGGTCTAAAAGTGATCCACTCGGCCGTTTAAGACTGATCCATCTTGACTTGTCGTGCCCCCCTTCTTTGAGGCGGTAGGATTCCCCATTAATGTTGAGGATGTGTGCTCGATGTGTGACCCGATCCACCAAAGCAGCGGTCAACATCGGATCTCCAAAGAACTGGACCCATTTGGAGAACTCCAGGTTCGTGCTGATGATCAGGCTGGCGCGCTCG
>FZPS01000220.1_pt247 | contig 10101 bp, 8 predicted proteins | sample 1817821 | NCBI WGS metagenome assembly FZPS01 (sample SAMEA104158645, study PRJEB21678) | metagenome | place: Germany | collected 2015-04-21 | reverse complement strand
GGTTAGACAAGGTGTAACAAAGGCGAATCGTATCTATGTTAAAAATATCATTACTGATATTAATATCTTAAATATGGATTTTGAAGAAGCGAAACCTCTTATAAACGCAGTAAAATCAACTGAAGTCGGAAAATGCGACTTCAAGAAGTCGGAAAACTCGATTTCAAGAAGTCGGAAAATACGACTTCAAGAAGTCGTGAAACTCGACTCAAGTAAGAATAAAGAGAGTAAGAATAAAAAGAGTAAGAATATTAGTTCTAGAAAGCCTGAGAAAAATTCTAACGAATTTTCACAGTCTGCTGAAACTAATCAGTCATTATCACAAAATCAATCAACTCCATTCGTTGAACCAAAGTATTATTCTCTCTTGCAAATAATTGCTGATAAATACAATGAGCAACTGTTTGGGTTTCCTAATGTTTTAACAATGACTCATAACCAGAAAATGAAAATCGGACAATATTTAGCAAGTGGCTATGTAACAAGTGCTGAAGTATTAAACATGATTGAACGTATTCCGAAAGATAGCACTTCTCCATTAGCGTATTTGCTGAAATCACTAGAAAACTTAAAACAAGAACGACTGTATGAGCAAAAAAGTATAGCACATTTAAATACTGAAAATTACTATAGCATGAAAAAAGAAGGTGATGAAAATGTTTAGTGTCGTATTCGTAGTCATAAGTTTTGTAGCTATCATAGGAATTACCTTAGTTATTGTTGAAGCTCACAATGCTCCATTATTGGCTGATGATGAAATGACAACAATATCATATCCAAACCACAACACTCACAAAACACACAATGTTGCTTAACAGCAATCATTGACCTGGGCAAGTCACAAAACTACTTGTGACCTTTGATAATTAAACACCAACACCGATCTGATCAGCAAGCCTATGGAATAACAATGAATAAGGAAGACGGTGTAACAGCCTTTTAAAAGGGAAGGCACGTCCTGGCTTAACTCCTGTTTAGGAGTTGTGAGTATTACTCATGCGTTTAAATTTGCGGATAGAATTTATTTCTACATAAGCAGCAGAAAGGAGTTTGCTATGCCAAACTTACAAAAAGTATTTGATAGACCAGAAATGACTCTATCAGACTTACGTCTTCTTGGACAACAAGGTGAAGCTATTCTTTACCTTGTTGACGGAAGGCAAGCCATTGTCAGACCAAAGTTTGCAGTAGTGCAAGAAAAACGAATGGTTAATGGCAATTGGCAAGTTGTTAGTGAAGAGATTCTCCGTTTTCACGAGATCTACTCAGCAATTCTAACCGTCAAGCGAAAACACTTTATCATTGCTGAGAGAATTAATCGAAACGGAGATAATCTTCTTGTGTTAACAGGAGTTGGCTATCATCGCCAACGAAATGAATAAAGGAGGAAACCAATGAAAAAGATTAAAGCAGTCGCTTTATTTTCAACAGCTATTTTAGCAACGGCTTCAACAGGAGTTTATGCGGATGAATTGATTTCAGATGGCACCACTTCTCCCTCAACAGAGCAAGTGACACCATCAACAGCTCCCTCATCAGAGGTTGTTATCCCTGATGAGGGGTCAACCACCCCGTCAACAGACACAGGTTCTACAACGGAACCAACCGTCCCTGTTGATCCAACAAATCCTTCTTCAGACGTTACAGAGGTAACCGATGATAATGGTGTGACAACAGATCACACAGGTGATAGCGATACCCAAACGGAAAGTAATACAGATCCGAGTGAAGCGGTTCCTAATGTGGATGATGCAGGCGGTGTGGCAACAAATCATACCGTTCCAACAACGGATGGTGGGACAGTAACAGTCACTCCAGACACATCTGTACCTACCAACAATCCAAATATCTCAGCTGAAACAGCAGCTAATGCTGGTGCATCTCAAGTTGGTACAACCTCAACGGTTACAGGCCAAATCGTGCAAGACGTAACGACAGACTCACCAGTCTACACCAACACAGGCGCTACGATTGTGAGCACCCAAAATGGCTCAGTCGTATTGGCTGATGGCACGATTACCAGTCCTGAATCAATCGGAGCAACGACAAACAGTGATGGGACTATCTCAGTCACAACCGCAACTGGTGAAAGCACCACATTACCGATGACAGGTGATGAAAATACAACACTTTTAAGTATCTTAGGAAGTGCCTTAGCCGCTATTGGTGGTTTATTCTTTAAGAAACGCCAATACTTTAATTAAAAAATAGGATAGGAGAAAAACAAATGAATCAGAAAGAACAATTACAAGGACATGGTTATTTTCGGAAGAAAAAATGGGCAAAAGGGTTAGCTTCAGGTATTGCCCTAGGAGCTGCTGTCATTACCTTTGCAGGTGCAACAGGTGTTTCTGCCGATGAAACAACAGCGGCTACAGATAACACGACAGAAGTTGTGACGAGTCAACCCGAAAGCATCAATGATAACAATGTTTATGCAGAAAATGCTAATACTTCTGAAGGGACACTAGCAGTAGATATTGATAACAGTAATGTGGAAGCTGCTGCGACAGAAGCTAGCAACGTTGGTGTTGACGTGACAAAAGAAGCTGCTAAAGACTATGGAACAGATACAACAACTGATGGATTAAATGATACAAAATCAGAAATTGCTAACGACCAAGAAAAACAAGTCGACTCACTAGAACAAGCAACAGCAACACAAAACGCTAATAATACAGCGTATGCAGATGCGCAAGCTGCTATTGATGCCAATAACGATTATGTTAATAATGCTAAAGATACTTACGGTTCAGAAACAACTGTAACAGTGACAAATGATTCATCAACAGCTACTGACGGTACAGCTAGTGCCAATAACGAAGCTAAAACAAAAGCTGAACAAACCTTAGCTGATAACAAAGAAGCAGTTGCTGAATATGTAGAAGCTAAAGCTAACTATGATGCCACTGTTTCAAAAGCAGAAGAGCTGAATGCAGCGGTTGAAGCAGCAGCTAACGAATTGAAGAATAAAGGTGTTACGGTAACAACATCAAGTCAAGTTGTCAACTCTGTAGCTGATGTTGAAGCCTTGCAAGCGCAAAATGATGCCACTATTGCCCAAGCCAATAGCGAAAAAGCTGCTGTTGATGCGCTTTTGGCACAATATGCAGCTGATTTAGCTGCCTTTAACAATGGGACAAACGTTTCTGTCTCTGCAGGTGTTAAGACACAAGATGTTGATAATCTGACGTATGGTAATTCGTTCATGAATGGTACAATCAACGCTGATGGTACCTTCACCTTCACTCATGATATGAACGATGGATTGAATGACACCTATGGAACCCTTGGGACAGGTACGCTAACAGGAAAACTTAATTACCGTGTAGAATCTCAAGGTAATGGTAATATTACCGTCTATTTGGATAGCGTTGAGCTCTATACTTACTCTTATACAGCTTATCGACCAAACTATGCGGTTAATCAAAATCTAAACTTCCATGTTTACACGCTTGGCGGTACTGAAATTTACAGTACTTATCATACTGGTAATAATTCCTTTACAGATACCATTAATCGCTCAACTACTTTAACCTATGAACACGGTGTTTCTGTCGGTGATACCTTGGCCAATGTTGGTTTCTTGAATATTGATGATAACTGGATCTACAACACACATGGTCAAGCTGTTATCAGTTTTACGAATACCAATAAAGCTCCAGATCCAGTAAATCCACCTGAAGTGACGGCAAACTTGGTAACGGCTGTCAATCCAGAAAAACCAACTTTGGTATTGACAAGTTTGTCAGACACAACAAATCAAACTATTAAAGCAAGTTACTATGATTATCAATTGAATTACAGTCCAGTCGTTGAAAAAGACCGTGCGAATAGTGACGGTGTTGATATGGATGGCAAGACTGCTGTTAAAGGTGATGTCTTAACAGATACACTTGATATTTCAAATCTCTATGCTAACCTTAACGTTGGTGATACCGTTACGATTATCGATCCACTCGAAGCAGGGGAATACTACAACGTTGATGACAATATTGCTGCGGCAGTTGCGAATGGTTGGGAAGTCAGCTACGATGCTGCAACAGAAACGTTCACTTATAAAACAACTTATACAGGTGAAAAATTAGTTGTGCCAACGGTTGATTGGGCACCTGCGTATGATGCCGCTTATTACGATAACACTTATAAAGTGCTTGTTAATGACAACCTTTATCAAGTTTATTCAAATACAGTAAAAACACCAACGCCAGAAGCGCCTCAACCAACGAAGGAAATCACAGATACTCATGGTAACGACATTGATGGGTCAACAACTTTCGATAAAAACGTTGTTTTCCACCTCAATACTGATTACACCCCTTATACAGATGTAACAGCTTCAACAGATGCTATTTCTAAAGGGTTTGCTATCTTAGATGACGTTGAAGATGGAATGTTTACTGTTAACGAATATGGTATTGTGATTCGTTTGACTGATGATAATGGCGAAACAACAACGCTTTCTACTGACATTGCAGATGTTACAGAAGCAGGCGGCGTATCAACTAATCATACAGGTGATAACGATAGCGAAGAAACAACTGCTGTTAATAAGTTGAATGACCTCTTTACGATGTATCATGTTCTTGCAGGTGAAACAATTTCAGACGAAGTTCAAGCTATTTTGGATCAATCAGGTTTATCACCAGTTGGTGAGTTCTATCTTTGGGTAGCTAAAGACCCTGCAAGTTTCTATACAAACTATGTTAAGGCAGGTAAGAACGTTACCATTGACCTTCCTGCCTATCTCACAGCAGATGCAGGCACTGTTGTTCCTAATGATTTCTATCAAATTGACTTTGGAAATGCTTATCAATCAAATCTTGTAACTGTTCAAGTTCCAGATGTCTCACCAGAAAAACATGCGATTAGTACAGATGGTACAAATACCGTCCTTGATAATCAAACGGTTGGTCTTGGTGAAGTTATCAATTACCTTCTTGATGGTATCGAAATTCCTGAACATCATGACACATTGTGGCAATATGATTTGACAGATATTATGGATACTGTTCATGACCGTTATACTGGTAACTATCACGGTGAAATTATTGGTACAAAATACGTTGCTAGTGAAGATTTGACACTTGCTTATGATGTGATTACTGATTACACTGTTAACGCAGATGGTTCTATTTCAGGAACAGTTATTAAAGCAGGTGACGTTATTCCAGAAGGAGCAGAGTACGCTTTCTACTTCACGTTTAACCAAGATACAAATGAAGAGTTTGTTAACTCTATCGTCAAAGTGACTTGGGATGAAGAAGCAGGAGTTTGGAAATTAGTTGTTGATAGTGATTTCTTACAATCGCTTGGTATTGTTGGTACTTTCGATGTTAACACTTGGCTTGAAGCTGAACGTATTGCATCAGGTGACGTTCATAACATTCTTATCAATACAATCAATGGTGTTGATTACCAAACAGAAGTTGTGACTGACACACCAGAACCAGAAGTTCCAGAGACACCTGAAACACCAGTTGAAGATGTTCCAGTTGTTCAATCTAGTGTTCTGCCATTGACAGGTGACGAAACAACACCACTCAATATTATGGCATCACTTATTGGTGTACTAATGTTTGTCTTTGGTATCCTTGGCGTTCGTAAACGCAAAGAAGACTGATGATTACTTTTTAAAGACTGCACAATAGAACAAGACCTTGTGCGGTCTTTGATTTTTAAGGAAAATGAAGCGTTTACCTTAAAAATAGCTTAAAATTTTGTTATAATAATCAAAACTAATCATCGAATGAAGGAGTGTTTATGAAACAAAAAGGGCATGGAACAATCAAAAAATCGAAAGCCTATGGTGTCATTGGAACCTTGTTTCTGTCGGGAGCTTTAATTGCTACCTTAGGAACAGCAAGTGTTAGCGCAGATGAAACAACTATTGAAACCAATACGACAATTGAATTAGTAACTGATTCAGTTGCTACGGAAGCAGAAAATAACGAAGCTGCTACTGAAACAGAGCCTGTTGTTAGTGAAGAAACTGTCACGGTTAATGATGAACAGGAAACGGTTTCTGAAGATAACCAAGCTGATGTTCAAGAACAGATGACAACTGATAATGCTGATTCTGAAACAGCAAAAGACGTGTCATCAGATAGCGAAGAAAGCTCACAAACGACTGCTGAAATAGAAGTATCTAATAGTGAAATAGCAGAGCAAACAGAAGATAAAGCAGCTGACACACAAGATTTTGTCCAAACTGATGAACAAGAAGTAACTGTTGAAGAATCAGCTGACAATGTGACTGTTGAGCGTGGAGCAACTGGAAATGCAACTAATGAAGTCACAAGCGTTTCTCTAGCAAGCAGCGGCTTTAACTTACAATACAATCAAGCCATTGCAAATGGCGCTAAAATCATGTTTGCCGTTTGGTCTGACGTTAATGGTCAAGATGACTTAGTTTGGTACACCGCAGATAGCAACGGAAAAGCAACCGCTAAATATACGGGCTCATACGGTAAATACAATGTTCACACGTACCAAAATCTCAATGGAAAGATGACTGGACTGAACGGAACAACAATTGACGTGCCAAAACCAAGTGCTAAGGTAACCATTACAAAAGCTAGCGCTACAACTTATAAAGTGACTGTCACAGATGTACCAGTTTACATTACCAGTGTAACCTTGCCAACGTGGACAGAAAAAAGTGGTCAAGATGATATTATTTGGTATAAGACTACCAAGGATGGTTCGACAACCTACTCTGCAACTATCAGTTTTGCCGAACATAACCTTGAAAGCGGTAAGTACAATGTTCACGTATACGGAACAAGTGCTGTTACCAATTCTCTAACAGGGTTGACAGGCACAAGCTTCCAAGGCAACTATGCTTTTGGAGATGTTGCGGTATCTGCTAGTCTTGCTCAAACAGGTATTAACATCACTATGCCAAGTGATGTTAGCCAAGGAATGACAGTTTATCATGCGGTTTGGTCTGCTAAAAACGATCAAGATGATATTGTTTGGTATAAAGTTCCTTCAAATGGTCAATTAACAGCTAAGTATACAGGTGACTATGGCACTTATTTGATTCATACTTATGGCGTGGTTAAAGGGCAAATGGTTTGCTTGAGTGCGACATCGATTGATGTTCCAAAGCCAAGCGCTAAAGCAACAATCACCAAGGAAAGTGCTACAACTTATAAAGTGACGGTAACCGATGTCCCAGTTTACATTGATAGTATTCAAATACCAACGTGGACAGAAAAAGGTGGTCAAGATGATATTCAGTGGTATAAGGCAACAAAAGCCGCTGATGGCTCTTATTATGTTATCTTTAGTGAAGCGACTCACAACTTAGAAGCAGGGACTTACAACGTTCATGTGTACGGTAATAGTCGTGTGACAAATAACTTAACAGGGTTACTTGGGACACGATTCACAGCAGATTATCAATATGGAGATGTACAGGTTCAAGCTTCTTTAGGTGAAAAAGGGATTTACATTACTATGCCAAGTGATGTGAGTACAAACTTAACGGTCTATCATGCGGTCTGGTCTACGAAAAATAACCAAGATGATCTTAAATGGTATAAAGTTGATCATAGTGGTAAGACAACCGCTACCTACACAGGTGATTATGGACCTTATTTGATTCATACCTATGCTGTTGTTAAAGGACAAATGCAAATCATTAGTGCAACAAGTATCGATGTCCCCAAACCAGAAGTTAAGGTAAGTATTACTAAAGTGAGTGATACCTCAGCTAAAGTAACGGTAGCTGATGTCCCTGTTTATATCCATGATATTCAATTGCCAACATGGACAAGTAAGAACAATCAAGATGATTTAAAATGGTATAAAGCTACTAAACAGTCAGACGGAAGTTATACCTACACGTTCTATGCTAAAAATCATAACTTTGAGACAGGTCATTATAATGTCCATGTCTATGGAACAAGTGAAGTGACACATTCATTTGTGGCTTTATCAGGCTCAGATGGGATTGATTTAACCTTTAATCAAAGCCTTTCAAAGCCAACGGTAACTGTTCAGAATCATAATGCGGCTAACGGTACTTTACAAGTAGTAATTGCAGAGACAGAAACTTCGAAAGATGTTGCTAGTGCGTCAGTTGCGGCTTGGTCAGATCCTAATCAAAAAAATATTCACTGGTATACAAGTTCTAAGGTGTCAAATGGCAAAGTTGTGATTACAGTTGATGAAAAATATCACCACAATCTTTCAGCGGATTACACTATTCACGTCTATGTGAAAACTAAAGATGGTGAAACAATAGGTTATAATCTTGGTCAGTATGTCTTAAATAATAAACAAACAACAGCTAGTGTGTCAACGACTTATAAAGGAACAGGTGTCTATAGCGTTAACGTTTCAGGTGTTTATTCAAGTGGAACGGTTAAATACGCTGTTTGGTCTGATACGAATGGACAAGATGACATTAAGTGGTATGATGCGACAACTTCAGGAACAAGTGCTAGTGGTCTCATTAATGTTGCTAATCATTCTGGTACAGGAACATATCATCTTCATGCCTATCAATCTGATAATGGGCAGATGTATTTCTTGACATCAACAGATTTCACCGTTAAACAAACCAACTACAACACACCGTATTACAATCAACGTGATGGTCGTTGGGGTGGTAATCGCTATGGTTACTACACTTTGGCATCTACAGGCTGCGTCCCAACCAGTCTTGCCATGGTCTTCTCATCTCTAACAGGAAATGAAGTGCTTCCAACTACAGTGGCAAGCTATCTCTATAACAATACGGTAGAATTTAACCGAGGAACAGAAGGAACAACAGGAAATGGTATCTTGGTTGCCTCTCGTCAATGGGGCTTGACACCGACTGTTCTTAATTCCTCAGATGCCTTAACAAGTGCTCTTAAAGAAGGGCATCATGTGGTAGCTGCCGTTCAACAGGACAAATTCTCTCCGTGGGGATGGGGAACAAGCCATGAGATTGTTCTTAAAGGCTATTCAAATGGAAATACTTATGTTTACGACCCATACAATTCAGCCAATAACGGTTGGTATCCAATTGTCTCACTTTGGAATGAACAAAGTACGCAAAGTGTGGATACTCGTGGTTTAGGAAATCCATTTGTCAAAATCATAGATATTTAAATAATACTTTATTAAAACAGGCTTTGCCTGCTCTAACCAGCAAGTCACCTTTTTTCTAAATAGTGTCAAAATAAATCGCCTAGGTGGCTTGTTGCGTGGAGCAGGTAAGGTTCTATTGATAAAGACTGTAAAAATAACTGATAAGACAATTTACAGTCTTTTTTTATTACACTTAAAAGGAGAAATTTATTATGGATACAGCAGTTCGTGTAGTTACAGCTCTAGGAGCTATTTTATCTATCGTAGGTCTTGGCTGGGTATTAACAGGAGCCTTTGACTATTTTTCAGGACGTAAAAATGGTAATCCAGCTATGATGGACCAAGGCATGACTTCAATGGTTTCAGGTGGAGCTATTGCAGTTATTTCAGCAGGTGTTGCGGCAGCAATTGTTGCGGCTATGCGCTCAATCTCATTCTAATAACTTACATACATGTAAGATAATCAGTTGAAAAAGTGGTATAATAACGGTAAGTAAAAGGGTTACAAGGAGAATAAGAATGAGTAAGGAATTTGATTATGTAGCTTTTGCAAAAAACTTTGAAGCCACTAACGGACGTCCACCAACAGCGGATGAACTTGATAATGCTAAATGGGAACATTTTGGTATTAGATGGCATACACCAGAAGAGTCACAAGCTGAGTTGGAACGCATTAACGCATCTTATAAGCCAACATTTGGCGAACACTTAAAGGATGCTTTAGGCTTTCTAGGACGTGGATTTTTCAAAGCTTTATTTTTTGTTCTTATGTCTCCACTATATTTAACAATGCTTTTCTTTAATTTAATCAAATCAGCAATCGGTGTGATGGTCATTTGGTTTGTTTCTAAATTTGCAATCTTTTGTTTAATGGCAATTGCTGGATTTACAATGTATGATGGTGACTATACAAAATTTCCAAAAAGTATTACTTGGGTTGCTAATTTATTATTTGGAGATACTGTTTTTAGTGAAACAGGATCTATTAATTTTTTTCCTCACCCTGTGCTAGAT
>FZPS01000215.1_pt60 | contig 10101 bp, 12 predicted proteins | sample 1817821 | NCBI WGS metagenome assembly FZPS01 (sample SAMEA104158645, study PRJEB21678) | metagenome | place: Germany | collected 2015-04-21 | reverse complement strand
GACATCTCCCATGCCTGGAAACATATGGAAGGTATTGGTTAAGCCTGGAGATGTGGTAAAGAGCGGCGATGTTCTTATCATATTAGAAGCCATGAAGATGGAGAATGAGATATTTGCAGCTGAGGATGCTGTGGTAGCCTCGGTTGAGGTAAAAGAAGGAGATTCTGTAGGTACTGGCGATGTTTTAGTTACCTTTGAATAAACTATTTAAGCATAGAAAGCGGGGAAATATAAATGTTAGAAGCATTGAGATTAGGGCTACAAGGGTTTCTAGAGAGCATGGGCTTTGGCGTTATTACCGGCGGACAAATCATCATGCTGCTAGTTTCCTTTGTGTTGCTATATTTAGCTATTGTGAAGGGTTTTGAACCATTACTACTTTTACCTATCGCCTTCGGAATGCTATTGGCAAATCTGCCCCTAGCCGGACTTATGGCAGAACCCACTGGCACCTATGGGGAACCGGATTTTCAAGCCGGGGGGCTATTATATTATCTATATCAAGGGGTTAAGCTAGGGATCTATCCCCCTCTTATCTTCATGGGGGTAGGCGCCATGACCGACTTTGGACCCCTTATCGCCAACCCAAGGAGCATCCTTCTTGGAGCCGCTGCACAATTTGGTATTTTCGCGGTGTTTATAGGTGCAATATTGCTAGGTTTTACAGGAGCGGAGGCATCCTCCATAGGTATCATTGGTGGGGCGGATGGACCAACCGCCATCTATTTAACATCTAAGCTGGCTCCCCACCTACTAGGTCCTATTGCCATTGCTGCCTATTCCTATATGGCACTTGTGCCCATTATTCAACCGCCTATTATGAGGGCATTGACTACCAAGGAAGAGCGAATGACGGTGATGGATCAACTGCGACCAGTATCCAAAAAAGAAAAGATCATCTTTCCTATAATGATTACTGTAGTGGTATCCTTGATTCTTCCAGATGCAGCTCCGTTGGTAGGGATGTTAATGCTGGGGAACCTCTTAACCGTATCCGGGGTCACCGAGAGATTATCAAAGACAGCACAAAACGAACTCATGAACATCGTTACCATATTCTTAGGAGTCACTGTAGGGGCGACAGCCAATGCAGAAACCTTCCTAAGACCCCAAACCCTAATGATCATTGGTCTAGGCTTGGCAGCCTTTGCCTTTGGTACAGCGGCGGGCGTGGTGTTAGGTAAAATCATGTATAAAACCTCCGGTGGCAAGGTCAACCCATTGATTGGATCCGCAGGGGTATCGGCGGTACCTATGGCAGCTAGGGTATCCCAAGTAGTGGGACAGAAGGAGAACCCTGCCAACTTCCTACTCATGCATGCCATGGGACCCAATGTGGCAGGAGTTATCGGTTCAGCTGTAGCAGCTGGGTTACTACTATCTATATTTGGCTAGTCTAGAAAGCTATACCTTAAGAGGTATAGCTTTAGATTATTAAAGAACCCTTGAGAATTGCCTTTCTGCTCAAATAGCTTACCGCTTTTTTATAAGGAATTAAAGGATAAAGTGGTTTGCTAATTCGCGAAAAGTCATTTTCTCAAGGGTTTCATTTAGGTACAGCATCAAAAAGTTCATCTTAAAATACTATAGTTTTTATCTTTATAGGATTTCTCTTGTCATCTTTTATAAAAAGAGGTATATTTAATTAAATCTTGGGCAGGGGATTATGGAATGGTAATGGAATTAGAATTGTGATCATGGAGGAGCAATGGGGTGAGATGGTGAAGGAGAAGATCTTAAGGGTTCTTAAGGAGGCCAAGGGCCAATATACTTCCGGGGAGAAGTTAAGCCATGCCCTTGGGGTGTCACGAACCGCTATATGGAAACATGTCAACTCCCTCCGGGAGGTGGGTTATGACATCCTTTCTGTACCTAGAAAGGGGTATGTATTAAAGTATTCCCCAGATCTGTTGACCGAGCTGGAGATTCAGGATGGTTTAGATACAACCATCTTAGGCCGGAGGATCATATCCTTGGATGTGGTTGATTCCACCAATGATGTGACGAAGGATTTCGCCATGCAAAATGAGGAGGAGGGTCTGGTCGTCATAGCGGAGGAGCAAAAAAAAGGTAAGGGACGCAAGGGCAGGGCGTGGGCATCCCCCAAGGGGATGGGAATATGGATGTCTGTTTTACTAAGACCAGCACTACATCCAGAACATGGGCCTAAATTTACCCTTCTTTCCGCAGTTGCAGTAGCCGAAGCCATACGAGAAGAAACCGATTTGGATGTGCAAATAAAATGGCCCAATGATCTTATATTAAATGGTAGAAAGGTTTGTGGGATCCTTTCAGAAATGAATACCGAGATCGACTATATCAATTATATGGTCATAGGGATTGGTATTAATGTGAATGTAGAAGAAAAAGACTTCCCCATAGACTTACGGAGTAAAGGGATCTCCCTATCCCAGGTAAAGGGAGAAAAAGTATCCAGACAGGGACTGGTAAAAAAAATACTAGAGAAGCTAGAGAGGTACTATATTCAGTTCATCCACTATAAAAATTTTGATGAGATATTAAAAAGGTGGAGAGGAATGTCCTGTAATATTGGAAAACAGGTACATGCTATCTATGGGGGCAGGGATATTATCGGTAGGGCAATAGATGTCAATTCTGAAGGAGCCCTTCTCATAGAACAGGCGGATGGAGAGATCATAGAGATCTCCTATGGGGAGGTGTCCATAAGGGGCATGGATGATTATATCTAGAGGGATGGGTTATTGAATTTTGATTGCAATAAAAAAAAGTTTTTGGTAGAATAAATACAGCTTTTACCGGTATCCCAATTGGGAACTGGATAGGTTCATTTAAATACTATATTTACGACTGGTATCCGAAAGGAACGAGAACGGAGGGATTAAAATGAAATCAGCAACAAGAACCATCACGGTAACAGGAATGTTATCAGCAATCGCCATTGTTTTAGGGCTTACACCCTTAGGGTTAATCCCTGTACCCACCTTGGCAGGGAGAGCAACAATAATGCATATACCTGTTATTATTGGCGCTATTCTGGAGGGACCTATGGTAGGCATGTTCGTAGGGTTGATTTTCGGTATGATTAGTTTTATTACCGCGGCATCTCCCCTACTAAAAAACCCCATCATAGCCATTTTACCAAGGATATTGATTGGGCTCTTCGCCTATTATGCCTATAGGTGGACAAGGAGCTCTGTACTATCCGCCTTAATCGGTGGGATAACCAATACCATCGGCGTATTGGGATTGGGTGTGCTATTCAAACTGATTCCAGCAGCAGCAGGGGTAGGAATTGCCTTGACCCATGGAGTTCCAGAGGCTATCGTAGGGGCATTGATTACAGTGATTGTTGTAAAGGCATTAAAAAAAGCTTTTCCAAGGACATTGGGGGAGAATAGAGCATAAAAAGCAGGCAGACTTGTCTGCCTACTTTTTATGCTTAATATGGTGTATGGGTATACTAATTTGAGGGTTTCTACAAAACAATAATTATAGTGAATATCATGATTATCATCTATGAAAATACAAAGACTATTATTCAAGAGGTGTGGCGGCCATGTTACTGGTATTCGATGTGGGAAATACAAATATGGTATTGGGTATATATAGGGGAAGAAATTTGATCCAGAGCTTTCGATTGTCAACCGAGACTGAACAAACTGCGGATGAATATGGGATGCTCATTAACAACCTATTCCAATATAGTGGACTTAGTTTGAAGGATGTTTCGGCGGTGGTCATTTCATCGGTTGTACCCAACCTAATGTATTCCCTGGAACATATGGCAAGGAAATACTGCGAGGTTCAACCCCTGGTGGTGGGACCTGGAACTAAAACAGGCATGAATATAAAATATGATAACCCCAAGGAAGTGGGCGCTGACCGAATTGTGAATGGGGTGGCTGCCTTTGAAAAATATGGTGGCCCCGTCATTGTGGTAGACTTTGGAACAGCTACAACCTTCTGCGCTATTTCAGAGAACTGTGAGTATTTAGGTGGAAGTATTGCGCCGGGGATAAGACTTTCAGCTGATGCACTATTCGAAAGGGCTGCTAAACTTCCCAGGATTGAAATTATGAAACCACCCCGGGTTATTTGTAAAAATACCGTAAGCAGTATGCAGGCAGGAATGGTGTATGGCTATGCAGGTCTGGTGGATGCCATCGTAGAAAGAATGAGGACTGAAATGGGGAGCAAACAGATCAAGGCTGTCGGCACAGGTGGCTTGGCACGATTAATTGCCAGCGAGGCGAAGAGCATTGATTTGGTGGACAGCTATCTTACCTTTGAGGGTTTAAGGATTATCTATGAAAGGAATTGCTAGGGGGAGAGGTATGAAAATAGGGGATGTCCTAATTGAAAAACCTGTTTTTCTGGCACCAATGGCAGGGATTACCGATCTTCCCTATCGCATCCTTGTTAAGGAACAGGGATGTGGTCTTCTTTATACTGAAATGGTGAGTGCCAAGGGTCTATATTATAACAATGAGAGAACCAGTGACCTTTTAGAAGTGGATGAAAGAGAGAAACCCATCGCCCTTCAAATTTTCGGGTCTGATCCTGAAATCATGGGGGAGGTGGCAAAAGAGTTAAGTAGCAAACCCTTCCAGATACTGGACATTAATATGGGGTGCCCGACCCCAAAGATAACTAGGAACCAAGACGGATCTGCATTGATGAAGCAACCCAGGCTTGCAAGAAGGATCATTGAAGCTGTTGTTGCTTCAAGCCAAAAACCAGTTACCATAAAGATTCGAAAGGGCTGGGACCAGTACTCGGTCAATGCCGTTGAGATGGCAGTATTGGCGGAGGAGGCGGGGGCTAAGGCGGTAGCTGTTCATGGTCGCACCCGGGAGCAATACTACAGCGGAAGAGCAGATTGGGATATTATTAGGGAAGTAAAAAGGAATCTTACCATTCCTGTAATAGGGAATGGGGATATCGATTCTGCCGAAAGTGCAAAACGAATGTTTGAACATACTGGCTGTGATGCCATTATGATAGGCAGGGCTGCCCAGGGGAACCCCTGGATATTTAAGAGGGTGATCCATTACCTAGAAAACGGGGAATGCCTACCTAATCCCTCCACCCAAGAGATTATAGATATGATTATTAGGCATATGGAGATGCTTGTCGCCCATAAGGGAGAAAGGATAGGGATTCGAGAGATGCGAAAGCATATCTCCTGGTATACAAAGGGCCTCAAACACTCTACCAAGATAAGAAGAGCAGTGAGCCGGATGGAAAGTATACAGGAAGTCCGATCCCTATTGGATCAATATAAGTGTATGCAATAAAAAAAGGCCTATGTTATGGTAATGTAGGTCCTTTTATCTATATTAATGAAATATTTTCATAAGAAGGGTTTAAAAAACCCCTATTTAGTAATACAATATTATAAGAATGGTTATCAAGGAAAACTTACATAGTTGCTGGGGGGAAGGACCATGAAAAGGGTAGTAAGCGTTAGCATAGGCTCCTCAACGAGGGACCATAGGGTCAAGACCAATATCCTAGGGGAAGAATTTATAATAGAGAGATTGGGTACCAACGGAGATAAAAAGAGGGCGATAGAGATTATAAAGGAGTTGGATGGAAAGATTGATGCCTTTGGAATGGGTGGTATCGACCTATACCTATCCTCCAAGAATAAAAAATATATCCTTAGATCTGCATTACCTATTCGTAGGGCTGCTGTTAAAACACCTATGGTGGATGGATCGGGTCTAAAGAATACCTTAGAAAGGATGGTCATTGAATATCTACATAAAGAAGGAATTATCGATTTCCATAATAAGAAGGTGTTGATTACCTCCGCCCTAGATCGTTTTGGCATGGCAGAAAGCTTAGAAAAGACCGGAGCTCGGATAATTTATGGGGATGTTTTTTTTGCCTTGGGGCTCCCCTATTTTCCTAGATCCCTAAACGCCTTGGATAGGATCGCTAGAATTCTATTGCCAATTGTAAGGCATCTTCCTTTCGAGCTACTCTATCCTACCGGGAAAAAACAGGATGAAGAGAACCATTCCAATAGGGCAGAAAAGATCTTTCAATCGGTGGATATTATAGCAGGGGATTATCTGTATATCCAACAACACCTATCCAAAAAGCTTCATGATAAAATCATTATTACCAATACCATAACCCAGGAAAACATCCGTCAGCTAAAGGAATTAGGTGTGAGCACTCTTATTACTACCACACCGGAGTTTAATGGTCGTTCCTTTGGAACTAATGTGATGGAAGGGGTATTGATTACCTTTGCAAATAAGCCTTATACAGAACTAACTCAGCAGGATTATATCCAACTATTAAATAAAATAAGTTTCACCCCAAGAATAATTCAACTAAAGAATGAATATAAATACACGGAATAAGGTTGGTTGAATGTCTTATTTTTGGATGGTGAAATTATGAATAAATTTGCCTTTATCGTCCATCCTATAGAAATACAGGATTTCTATGGGAAATTCCCTATGCTAAAAAGGGTACCAAGGATGCTAGCCCATCAAATCATGGATGTTCTTCCCCCCTTTAAACTGACTACTATGGTAGGGAAGAAGGCCAATGAAGTAGAGATTGAAGGTTATCTTATAGGAGTACCCATTGGCTATAGCAACTTGTTGGAAAAAACAGGAGAAAGAACGGGAAGGAGGATAATAAGGGCATGTCGTTTGGCTGAAAAATTGGGTGCAAAATTAATCGGCATAGGGAGCTATCTATCCGATATAGTAGGGATGGATAGTGATATGATGGGGGAAATTAAGACTCCTATCACCACAGGAAAACACTTAGGGATATTGGCCCTCATAGAAGCAGCCAAAACAGCTGCTGAATGGAAGGGGAGAAAATTTAAAGAATCGGATATCATCGTGTTGGGTATCGAACATCCATTGGGAGGTGTTCTTTCCAGAAAAATTGCACGCGAAGCAAAATACCTAACCTTGATCTCTAGGGAAAGAAATAGTCTAGAAGTCCTATCTAAGACCATTCTTGAAGAATCGGGAACTGCGGTTCATGTTAGTCATAAAGTTCAAAGCTCCATTGAGAGGGGGGAGGTCATATTTATTTTGGACTGGAAGGATGGGGGCGTAGATTGGACTAAGCTTAGAAAGAATGCCATCCTTTGTGATCTATCAAGGTTCAGAAAGGCATCATTGGAGATAAAGAGCTTGCGAGAGGATATCCTTTGCCTTGACGATGGCTTTATCAAACTTCCTTGGACCATAGAAACTCAGGCAGAATATAATGTTGAAATTTCTAAAAACACCTGTTCCAGTGCATTGGCAGAGACCATACTTCTAAGTTTGGAGAGCCATTTGGATTCGATATCACTTAGGGATGGTCCCACCATGGACAGTATCCATCAAATGCATCAATGGGCAGAAAATTATTCATATCAATTAGCGGGTATTCGCCATTTGAAGGAAGAGATCCCTATTCTATGATAACTACTTGACAAGAAAAAATTTCTACATTATAATACAATTCATATATCAGCATAACAAGCACATCTGGGCGCTTGTTATGTTTTATTTTAAAATAGGCCTGAAGGCGTTTACTATTTTATAGGGGGATATAAGCAAACCGAAAAAGAATAAAATAGTAGGATATGAAAATCATATTAATTAAACTTCGAACATATATATTACCTACTTATAATATCTAAAAAGTGAGAAAAGGGGAGTTTCGATATGGTAAACAACAAAGAAGTAATATTAACATACGATGGACTTGTAAAATTAGAAAAAGAATTAGAAGAGTATAAATCCGTAAAAAGAAAAGAAGTTGCCGAAAGAATAAAACAAGCTTTGGCATTTGGGGATATCACTGAGAACTCAGAGTATGACGAAGCGAAAAATGAACAGGCTTTTATTGAGGGAAGAATCGCTACTCTAGAGAACATGTTAAAAAAAGCTAAGGTCATTGATGAAGAGGATATAACAACCGATGTGGTTAGTGTTGGTTCTAAAGTAACTGTAAAGGATATTGAATTTGACGATGTAGTGGAATACACCATCGTTGGTTCTGCTGAGGCGGATCCAATAGAATTAAAGATATCCAATGAATCACCGGTAGGAAAGGCTTTAATCGGGCATAAAATTGGAAGCATTGTAGAAATTATTGTTCCGGATGGGATACTAAAATATCAAATCCTTGATATTAGTAAATAGTTTTTGGAGGGATACCTATGACAAAGGAAGAGAATCATCCAATGGATGAACTGGATCTCAATGAGATGCTATTAGTAAGAAGAGAGAAACTTGCAAAACTGCAAGAGAAAGGAGTCAATCCCTTTTCCATAGAAAAGTATGACAGATCCCACCAATCTCAAGAGATTATTGAAAATTTTGAACATTTGGAAGGCTCCAAGGCCTCCATTGCCGGGAGGATTATATCTAAAAGGGGACATGGGAAAGTAAGTTTTGCCCATATTCAGGATATGCAGGGCAGAATACAGATCTATGTAAGACAGGACCAATTGGGGGAGGAAGCCTATAAGGAATATACCTCCTATGACATAGGTGACATCATTGGTGTAGAAGGTGAAATCTTTCGCACCAAAAAGGGCGAAATATCAGTTAAGGCAGAAACCATCATCCTATTGACCAAGGCATTGCAGCCATTACCTGAAAAATGGCATGGATTGAAGGATCAAGATCTGCGATATCGCCAGAGATATGTGGATCTTATCGTAAATCCAGAGGTCAAGGATGTTTTTATAAAAAGGAGTAAGATCATAAAAAAAATCAGGGAGTATTTAGACAATAGGGGCTACTTGGAAGTGGAGACCCCTATACTAAATACTATTGCCGGTGGTGCCAATGCTCGACCCTTTGTCACCCACCATAATACTTTGGATATCGATATGTACCTTCGGATTGCCAATGAGCTGTTTTTAAAAAGGTTAATCGTAGGTGGTTTTGATAAGGTCTATGAGATGGGTAGGATGTTTCGAAATGAAGGGATGTCCTACAAGCATAATCCAGAGTACACTGCTATTGAACTCTATGAGGCCTATGTAGACTATAATGCGATGATGGAAATCACCGAGGACTTAGTTGAATATGTTGCCAAAGAAGTATTGGGAACGACTAAAATTACCTATAATGATGTAGAGCTAGAGCTAAAGGCACCCTGGAAGAGGGTTTCTATGCATGATTTGGTTGCAGAAAAAACCGGGATCCAATTTATGGATGCGAAAAGTGATGAAGAGGCAAGACAATTGGCAAGTGGTTTGACCAAACTTGAAAACATCCATACCATGACAAAGGGGGAAATTATTAATTACGCCTTTGAGGAATATTGTGAGGCAGACCTTATCCAACCCACCTTTGTACTACATCATCCCGTTGATGTATCGCCCCTGGCCAAAAGAAGCCCAGATAATCCCGAAATTACTAATCGGTTTGAGGGGTTTATTTATGGTAGGGAGATCGCCAATGGATTCTCCGAGCTCAATGATCCTATCGATCAAAAGCAAAGATTTTTGTCCCAATTAGAGGCTCGAGAAGCCGGGGATGAGGAAGCCCACATGATGGACGAGGACTTTGTGAATGCCCTTGAGGTAGGATTGCCTCCAACAGGAGGCTTGGGTATTGGCGTAGACCGATTGATCATGTTTCTTACCGACACCCATTCTATTAGGGATGTATTGTTGTTCCCTACTATGAAACCACTTAATAAATAGATAATATACAGATGGACTTATTCTATGGGATAGGTCCATTCATTTGCTTTGTATTTTATTGTCCATGTAAAGTAAAATGAACTGAAAACGATTGACATAGGCGAGAAATATCTGTTATAATCAAAATTATCGTTTAAAAGGTCAAAAGAGTATGAGCATCCATGATTTACCATTTGACATCTAGGGCAAAAGTTATTATAGTATTAAGCCCAAGTTTAGATAGGGACAAAAACAAAAAAGGAACTTAAAAAGTTTAAAAAAGCAGTTGACATTATTTAAAAATGTCCTTATAATATTAAGAGTCGCCGCAAGAAGGCGGCATGGGCACAATGGGTGTCCATAAAGCACTTTGGTCTTTGAAAATAGAACAGTGTAAGGAAGAAAGGGCAATAACCTTAAATTCTTTTGAAACAAAAGCCAGACAGTAA